>Ga0209611_10002275_pt1 | contig 33677 bp, 24 predicted proteins | sample S1TSphgellanicum_3_FD_187693 | JGI IMG/M metagenome (GOLD analysis project Ga0209611, IMG submission 187693) | Host-associated microbial communities from peat moss isolated from Minnesota, USA - S1T2_Fc - Sphagnum magellanicum MG (SPAdes) (version 2) | ecosystem: Host-associated > Plants > Peat...
AGTTATGAACCATTAATATGGCATAGCCTAGAATTCAACATGTCATTATAGCTCCTCATTGAACTTGTCCATAATCTGAACAAATGTTTCATTCATTATCAACCTTTTGTCACATTATCACAATATTTATTTAATTGTTATGTTTTTTCGAATTAATTTTATGCTTATAGGCGTGAATATTGTTTTATCTCTATTGGGCCTTTCATTGACACCTTTCAACAGCTTCATGAATCTCAAACATCTTTGCTATTCACTAAATGCTAAAACAAGACCAATGTTTTGCTAAACACCATGAATTTTGATGTTTGCTTCTACCCCCAACCCCCTAGAGATTTTTCATTTCTAATTATGCAACTAAGGTTTTAAAACTATGGTTACCAAACTTTTTACTAAAGAAAAGAACTAACTTAACATCTTATTCACTAATATTGTATTTCGAAAAAGGAAACACCCTCTGTGCAACCATGCACATTCATCATTCCTTATTCTAGCTTGAAGTTGCCAAAAACCCCTAATAACCTTACCACACTTGAATACCCCTCATGTAATTTTTAAAAATTGAAACTACCGCACATGGTTGTGTCAGTATGGCTCACAAACTTAGGACATAATCTCCTTTCCATCCCCCATGTGAAATTTCTGCGATGAATCCTTGTCAATAAACTAGTTTGTTATATGTTTTGAATGGAATCAACTGCCACCATTGGAATGACAACATTCTGAGCATGTTGGTCATCTTTTGAATGACAACCTTTAATATGTTGCCATCCTTTTGATAAATTGTTGAACATGCTTCGTGCATTATATTTTCCAACTCAAAGAAATCTAGTAATACGCCTTGCTAGATTAGGTTCTTTAAAATCTTTGGAAGTAGAATTCATTGGTATTCCAAACCTCTATGTGAAGTTTGATGGAACCATTCCATTGCAAAAAAAATTGCACATCTTGTATCTAACCTCTCTAGGTTAAGATTATTGTTTTCTTGGACAGATTCAACAACAATAGCAAGAGCATTGTGCACAACCTCTCTTTGTCGTTGTCTACACCTCCTTTGCCTCTCATTTTGGGCCAATTTTCTTGCAGCTTCTTATCCCAAACATGTACGAGTGGCTTCACCATCCCGTGATCCATTTTCAGTGTGCACCATATGTAAATCACTAGTTCAGTCTAAGAAACAAGATCACACTTTCAAATTAAAAACCAAATGCTTCACCATGTACGGATTAGCTTCTGTACAACTTATGCTAAAGTAGGCAATGATCAAATAGGGAGAATATTAGAAAACTATAAAATTATTGAAATCAGACTACAACCTAATCCATTTCAAATGAATGATTGAACCCTGAAAACCAGACCCTAAAACCAAACACTGAAATGAGTAGTTGAACTTTATTTCCTATTTGACAATGAAACTTGTGATGAACATAAAGTGTAACTTAATCATATAGTCAGAAAGTAAGTACCTAATCACAGTAGACGTTTTTAATGCACTCAAGGATTTTAACAAGGTTAGGGCATTTTTACACGTTGATGGCTCAATCTGACATTGACAGGCAATGAATGACCATACCAACCATGCCCAGTATCAAAAAGAGTTCAGAAATAAACCTATGCAACATGTGCCATGAAGGTCAGTCCTCTCTCCCATTTGTGTACACGATATTCTGGTTAAACAATCTGTTATCCCAGGCAGAATGTGTTGGTGATGTGAGAACATGATAAACAACTAGACAAAAATTTACATGTTGATTTTCTGTTGCATGAAAAGAAGCAACGGAAAGACTTAGTCATACTATCTATGGTTTGAGGGTTGGCAGTGGGCAATAAAAACCCCAATAAATCAAGGCATTTGTTTGAGTGTGGTCCATGTCCCATGACAGTAGAAGGTGCCAGGCAGAAAAGTCATGGCCCCCAGCTCCATGACTTCATGATACAACCTAATTATCCATGCGATGTGCTCCAATGTGACTATTACATCTTGCGACTCCTACAAATTTACATTTTGATTTTACCAGTCTGTGCCAAAGGATACAAATGGATATAAAGCCCACATTTGATAGTAGGTCGTCACCAACCCTGATTGCTCAAGTCAGATTTTCTGGAACAAGACTGGATGATTTCTTGGCAATCTTTAACCAGAATATACAAGGCTACAGTTGCCGATGGAAGCAATGACACAGCTAGAAGGAAGGAGCTACATTAATAAGAGGCACCAGTTACACTGTGCAAGAATCACCTATCTGACTTGAAAATGCCCGCTCCTTTACTGGTAACCTTGTGCAAACTGACAGTGACTAATTACATTGTCTGTGTGCAAATCTCTTTAAAATACAATCAATGACATTTGGCCTTCCCTCCATGCATTGTAGTGGTTATGCATATCCAAGAGGCCATAAGCATTGCACCTTGAGTGTTATCTGCTGAGAGCTTTGGCACAAAAATAATCATGGAAAGTAGGCCAAAGGGTTTGAGTAAATACGAGCACAGTAATAGAATGGAATAGGATGCTTTTTGATAAGTTCATTCCAGCTATCATTGAATGGATATTTCAGATGCCCATTATAAAGTAGGTACATGTGATCCCCCCCCTAAGAGTGAAATAGCCTAGTGCACACAAAAATTATTGGATCATGGACTCTCATCTCCTTGCAGAAATTGTCAACTAATTCTGCAATCAGAAGAGAAATTGGACATGTAATTCTTAAAACCTGAACAATTATAAAACCAAACCCAAAGCCAAAATAAGTGTAACAGAAGAAGAATCACATGGCACAATGGGCTAACTTGGGTTACCAATCTTGCCCAAAGACTCTGAAGTCCTTTGGTTCCCATACATTACATGGCTATTAACCAACTAACTCCAAAACAGCTGGGTAAAATCTAACATGCACCTATGGGTATATCACAAAGAATTCCTGCAAGAAATAACCACAAGGGCTCTGGCATAATGCATAAAAGCCTAAATGAAAAAGCCTACTATGTCTAGTTGATCCAATGTGGCAATCACTGTTGCATTTTGAGTGGGTATCAGTATCCCTTGCCATCCCAATAAGAAAACAAAAAAAAAGGTAAAAGTGGCTCCAACATACAGTTTGAACAACAAGAAATATAAGAAAAACATCCTGTGCCATGGAAAGTTTGAACTTGATTTTCCTCCAAGAGTGATCTTCATGAAGTTCTGGTCGTAGATAAAATTGTGCTTTATATGTGGTGCAGTGTGAAAATGCAAAACCCTCCTGCATCAATAGATCATCCAACCTTTTAGTTCTCAATAGAGTGCATGTGACTAGTGTAGAAATCACTTGACAACATGGTAATACCACCTTGCTCCACACTTCGAAATTATGTCTGTGACTTAATTATTGACAAATGCCGCTACCTGTGGACTTGTTTTGTAGTCAACTGTTGCATCCAATCGTTATCTCCTTGAACGCGCCAGAGAGCAACATTCTGCCACTGATCTCTGGCAGGAGGGAAAGAGAAGTTCATGGGAACTGTAAACCCTAAACCCAGTAGCTTGAAAGATGAGAGAAACATCATGCCATTAGGTCTCTGGACGGGGAAGAGAATTCCATGGAAACCCTAAATTCAAGACTGTGAAAGTTGAGACAACATTCTGCCAATGGTCTCTGGTAGGAAGGAGGAGAATTGCATGGAACCCTAGACCCAATACCTTAGAAGTTGATAGAGACAATCTGCCATTGGTCTCTGGCAGGGGGGAACAGAATTTTGTCAATTCAAATGGCCCTTATAGGGGTACTTTTTCTGATGGTCAATTTCCCACCAAAATTTCACTGTTTTAATGTTCCCCTTCCCTTGGCAAAAGTCTCAGGCATCTTCAAAAAAAAAATCTAAAGTTAAAAGAGTTCTTTAAGGGTTCCTACTGGCTAACCCTAATTTCTTGGCCAAAATGTGACATTCTTGAAATATTTGGTTTAGGAATTATGTAGGAACATAAAAACTTTTCCAAATGATGATTATTTTGCACCATTAGAATATTCATGAACTGCATTATGTAGAAATATAAATAAATTTGCAAAATGTCATAGTATGAAATCAGAAATGGATCCTGAATTCAACCTTTTTAAGGAAATTAGGTTGTGGTATTCCTAATGGTACCACCCAATTGTACTTATTCCCAAATGGTGTAAGTCCATAATGTACAAAATTTTACTAACACAAGAAGAAATGATGATTGATCTAAAGTGTCACTACCTCAATTGCATCAATAATGTAATCTAACACTTCTAACCTAAGTTCATATGATGCAAAGTTGCCTTTAACAAAATGCATTATGGGTGGCATGACAAACAAGCATGCAACTATCAAATGTGAATATATATAGGTCAAGGGTTTGTCATCTCGAACAATGTAAGTATGACTACACATTTGTAGGTTCTCACATTATGAGAAGCTACATTAAAGGGGGCCAAGATTATTGTCACATTGTATTTTATTCAGGGGTCCCATGTTTGAACTTCAACCATGTCATTATTATGAAAGATTTCTAGAATGTTTTTGCATATTATGATAAGTCAAAACCCAAAGAAATCAAATGCTAAAGAAACTACACTATTTATTTTATATGATGTGATGTTACAATATATTTGTGCCGAAAATATATGTCATAACATACTAAAATTTGCAAATAATTTAGGAAGTGATTGAAATAATTTTAAATCTTTATCAAATTTATAACATTTATTAAACATTGTGATTCCATACAATTGGCATATGTAAAAACGGGCAAAGAGGAGCCAACAACAACCTCTTAAGTCATCACGACTAGTCCTGAAAAGATGATGTGGCAACACAGGATTGGATGAAAAGTCTTGAAATAATGCTAAACAATAGTGCTTAAACAATGTTTTTACACTATTTCACTATGCTAAAAAACACTAGTTACGAACTTTAAAATGTGTTGAAAGGTATACTATAGTTATTGAATTACTTTCAAACTTATCTAGATACTATATTAATATATTAAAAATGTCTTCATATAAATACAACATTAATTTAGTTTATGAAACTTATGAACATTAAAACAAAAGATTGGTTACGAAAAAATTGGCTCCTATTTGCTTGGTTTTACCCAAATAAGTTTGTGATCAATGTGAAGAGTCTAAGAATTATCATATCACAAATGAGTGCTTTTCAGGGTGATGACCATAAGTATGTGATAAATTAACATTTTGACAAACAATCACTTTCAAATGGAAAATGACAAGATATGTGAGATGGGACATTTTAAAAATTTTCATTTAAAACATTTTTTGATTGATATCAAACCAAAACCTAGTGTTATCCAAAAAAGGAAATAGGTTTTATTATATTACAAATACCATAAATATATTCATTATTCCTTGAATTTAATCTTTTAAATTTATTTATTTTTCAAATAACATTAATTAACATTAACTTTGTGAAAATCAAAATATCAAGCCTAAACACCAAAGGGCGAAAACACACTATGCAATCCCTTTTTAGGTGTCACACTTATAGTTTTTCTTGCATCTCTTTAAAACTTGAATATAAAATGTTAATATTTTCATTGAAATATCAAGAAAGGGACTCACATATGTAATTTTAATAGAGTTGACGTTTTAAAAATGGAAAAAAACACGTCAAAATCAAAATGAGTAATAGACATTTGAATCTTGGCAACAAACTTTGTCACACCTTACAAAACTCATGGATATGGACTTTTATTTTATAATGTGTTAATCTAATGTGTTTGAAACTTTGGGATATTAGATGAATTATGTTTAAGAAACTAAAGATCCATTAAATGAATGGACTATGATTTTAATTTATTATGTTATGAACTTTTCAAAATCTGAAAAACTATAATTATTTTAAAAGCCTCGTTAAGCATTTTAAAATATTTGCTTCTAATTTTTTTCTTTTATGATATTTTTTATATGTCTTGTAACATCATGACTTGAAATTGGAAATGGAAGAAAATGTTACTTTCAATATAATCTAAATATTCATTTAATTTAAGTCAATTTTCAATTACACTAAAAAATGACTTTGAAAAGGAACTTTAATCTGTAAAACTTTATCCACTATAGTGTGCTTTCACTGCAAAAATGAAACCCAAAATTAAATGCAACAAATTTTTCAAGCATATATTTTATGCACATGTTATGAAATTACCCAAGTTGGCCCCCCTCGTAATATGCTTTCACCCCATACCATTTTCTTTCAACAGATAATCCCTTTCAACATATTCATGAATTACCCCACAAATTTGTGAAGGACTCCTACAACTTGTATACAATTTTATCCATTAATAATAACCAAAATTATCCGTCATTATCACTAACAGCAATGATAACAACATTCTATTATCTTTGACACATAATACATCAATTATCCACTCACCATCAATACCTCATTCTATCTCTTCATCTAGGTCAAACATCATTATTAAAAGATTTCAACCTTTTCAATGACTGTGGATGAACATGGAGTTCATTCTCACAACTTTCAGCAATAATCCTATCAATACAAACAACACAAAAACATGAAATGTTTTGAAATTGAATAAAGGTTGGCTCCTTGTGAAAAATGTTAAGTGTATCTAGTGCATGCTGTAACTACCACGAATAGTTTCACAATCATATCATTTATATTTGTCCGCCTAACCAACCTCCACATTCCAAAAGAACTTGTTAACATGTCTCCATACATTTGGATGAACAACATGGTATTTGTTCCTTTCAATCATCAAAAACTTACAAATTATTTCTTTTACGTTTTATAGTTTTTCCCTTGAGGTTTGATTTGCTCCTTTCTTGCTTTCCTTTTCAATAGAACTCTAGTTCCATCAACTTTCCCTTTACCATGGCTAGTTGCAAAAAAATTCCAAATCATCTCACAACATGTTGGTAACCTTGTAAGCACTGTCGAAGAACAATATCGAAAACAAAGTATCAAGCTTTTGCTAACTTAAATTGGCTAGTGCACCCATCATTCCAAACATAATGCACTTTTGGGAAACAACCTTACTATTTCAAATGGCACTAATATAACATGAAGGCATGTTGTACAAATAATTAAAACATCATGCATTATGTGATTTGACACATAGTAATGGACCTCTCTCAACATTCCAAACCCATTTTTTTGAAATGTGACCTATAGTTAACTTCATGTAACAAATCTAAACCATAATGGTTATTTGAAAATTGTGCCAATGCATGTTTTGAATTTCATTATGCACCTTCATTGGACAGTTCTTAGATTTGAGTCAACACATGAAATAATGCACCCTTTAGGCAAGGTCTCCATAGTTCTTTCAATTATACATCTTGCCACATGGCTAAAAAGTTGTGCAACACAAACCTTTCTAATCATGGTTTCAAGTAAGCTATGAATTCCCTAGGTGGTGTCTCATGGTATTTAATCTTTGATGTTTTTTTCCCCCCCTCTTTTATTTGACCCACAATCTCATAACCTATGCTTCACCACCTTATGAAATCATTTGAAGAAAGTTCCCATGAGCACAACTGAAATGATTTCACACCACAACAAACACACTCACCCATAATACATCATAAATGATGCCTTTGTGCATCTGGTTCCTCCTCACACATAATGGATGTTTATAGATCTAGAAGGCCACTAAAATGTTGTGCAATGGATCCAATGTTGTGCATGACAACTAGAAAACTACCAAACATTTACATTTGAAATGCAAATGTCAATACAAGAACACATACAATTGTATGTATCCATGCCTTGCTTGTTCTCATGTCATTGAAACTTTGAAGAAGCTCCTTTAATTCTTGATAATATCTACAACATGTATTCCAAGTTTTCAACCTTCAAACCTTCCAAGGTTTGAGTGATTGGAATGCGATCAACATGATAAAGCATCGAAGTAAATAACTTTAAACATAATGAAAAATTCCAATTGCATCACACTTGCAAGGAAGTAACACATTGGTTAACATATCTATAGAAAATGCTAACAATATTAAACCATTGAATAGTAGTTATTAAGTACCTTGGCCTAAACAAATCAAGCTACATTAAATGAGGTGCCAACAACCTCTATCCTTGGGAAACACTTAAATTACACCTTGCCATTATTAAAGCACCAATAAATAAACCCTTGATCTATTGACTACAAAAACACTTATGCACATTGCCATTAACATTAAGATGTTCAACAATAATGCCTCTAGAAACCTTACAACAACAAAGGATGCATCAAACATTAGAGAAGTAATCCTGGAAAAAAATCTTAATTCTTGTTGAAGAATTTATGATAACTTCATGGTGTACAAAAGTTTCTAAGCACCTTGATTATGAAGATTAATGATGAACTACAATCATAGACTAAAGATCCACTTGGTAGATGGTCGACACCTTATAGGCCAACTATATTGGGACAAAGTAATTTGCTTGATTATTGAAGTCCACAATGAGAACATTTGTTTAAATGTCCTAAATTGTTTCAATTATTGAAATTCCTATTATTTTCCTTACACCATAACAATTACTATATGTTTTCTTTAGGATATGTAATACATAAATGTAATAACACTAAAAGCTTAAAAGTTTTTGTAAATTCCAATCCAAAAAAAAAAATTAAAACCATCTTGGTTTCAATTCCACAAATAAATGGAACTAGGAATTTAGTTCCAAATCCAAATCTTTAAAATAATAAATTTTTATTTAGGTTCTAAAAACATGTTAATGCCACTACAACCCTCTATTAGTATTTAACACATGCAATGTGCATGTAATTTGATGTAATTAGATTATTACTTATGTAATTACCTAAGGGTTAAGATTGGTAATTTATTTAATGATTTGATTTCATAATTTAATTATGGTTTGATCATAGTTTCAATTAATGTGCTTTGATTCACACATGATAATTCATATGGAAAATCTTTGTCACATTAATGTGCATTAACTTACACATGATAATTCATGTAAAAAGTCTTTCCACATTGATGTGCATGTTGAATCATATGGGGAGCCATGTGATGTGTAAACTTTAGGAAATTTCTTATTCCTTTTGAATAATATATAAGTGAGTGTTTGTGACCTTTGGAAACACTTTTATTTAAGGAGAATAACTTGTTATATGAATGTAAAGTTTTATGGAATATAATTGTGAAGGGAATTAAGATTTTTGTCTTCAAAAGTTTTAGCATAGTTTATGATTAAGTGAAATCCATGGTAAAAGAATGGTGTGACATAATAATTCCACATAGAATATAGAAAGGTGAAATGATATTGTGTAAATAAGAATATAAATTTTCATAGTTATGTAATAAACATACATAGTTTTAGTCCTATACCCACTTGTTGGTTTACATCTTTTGGTTTTGTAACCAAGACCCAAGTCTATGTTATTTATGTTGTGAAACTTAATTTTGTTAATAAAAGTTTGGTAAAAAAGAACAAATTATTTGTTTTGTTTTAGAACGTGAGATGCAAGATGATTTGTTATCCTTGAATCATGGACAAAAGTGAGAACTTGGGTCAAAGAGGTTCAACTTATAACAATGTAAATTACGAAAGGCAAGCCAAGTTGATTTTGATGCACAATTGAATTCATAAAATAACATCATGAAGATCATAAACATGAGTCATTATGTTTGACCCCAAGTTTGTTTTTGGATTTAACATGTAATCCTAAGCATGAACTGGAATTAGATTTATGGGAATCTGAAAAATTTTGCAAAAAAAAATACAGGTAAAAAAGGAAAAGAAAATGGCATGTGTCAAGCCATATGAAATAACATAAATAGAAGGTCTACAAAAAATAACATGTATTCATAAATAAGTTCATACTTGTTGGACCTTGTTGAAACCTTGAAACTTTTTTGTTTCTAATGTAAAAAATGTTATAAGTCTTGAAAAGAATGGAAATAAATATATGTTTTATTTCTAGGACTAATGTTTTAAATAAAACATTAATGTCAATGTTAGGAAAAGCTTTTAATTCCCCTATCACAAAGTTTCCAAAAGATAGGTTGTTCCCATCATTGACATTAGGAATTGTTGGGCCAAGTTCACATGTTGGAAAACTTGTTGAGAGACTTGTCAAATAGCCTAAAACTATAGGTGAACCAAAAGTGTTAGTGTCACAACTACGTAAACAATGGGAAAAACTTAAACCCCAACCTAACCTTGAACTTGCAAGGCAACACTAAAAGGTGATCGCACCAGAACAACATTTACTCATCTAGCTTATCAAGAAAGATGCGATTCCAGACTATGTTAGAACCAATAACTTGCATGTCATGTGTAGTGGAGGCATCATTGATACTCATGATGGTTGTGATCTTGTAAATGTTGTCTCTCAATTTAGGAATTTAAATAGGATGAAGATGTTTGGTCCTTTTAGATAATTACACTAAAAAAATAACGAAAATTTTATCATGAAGAAAGATTGTGAAAGTTAAGTGATAGTTAATTAAAGGGAACTAATTAACTTGGTGTGTGTTTTATTTTTTAGAAGAAAATAATAATAATCAACATGGTTGCTTTAATTTTTAAGGGAAGCAAGGATGAAGACCCTGAAATATTTTTAAGGGAATATAAAAAAACTTCTATTGATATTGGGCTTAAAACAACTATAAAATGGTTTAATTTCTTTCTTGAATTCTTAGAGGGTACAACATTACATCGGTTTAAACGATAAAAAATAATAATAAAGGGATCATGGAATGACATAATTTAGGCCCTTGTGAAAGAATTTTCTATGAAGAATGTTTATCAAAACTTAATATTTAAACTGAATCAACTAAAACATGGGGCTTTAAAGTTAATGAAAAAATATAAGTAAAGAACAATGACATTGTACAATAAACTCTAGAGGTGTTTTAGGGCACAAGGCCATGAAAAAATTAATCTGATTTTTGCTGGAATCAATGCATTGGTGTTAGAACATTTCACCATTAGTTTGTTATTGGAGTTCCAACAACAAATGAGAAATGAACAAGTGGAAATGTTTGATGAAGTGGCGGAGGTGGTTGAAAAGAAAGAAGAAAACATGGAGGAAGTTCCACGACCAACTATGCAATCCATAGCAAATGTAATTCAATTTTTGATTGAACTAAAACCGTGAAAACATTTAGAAGTAAACTCTCACATGGAGTTAGCCATGGAGCAAATGATAAATCAAATGAATCAATTGAACCTCCATTTACTATAACCAAGGGTTAACAAAAGCAAAAACTTGGAGAAGGACCTATCAATAGTTCAATGTTATAAGTGTTGTGAAATGGGACATTATTTAAGAGAATGTCCAAACTTGCTTACTTTGCGTACTAAAAAAAATGTGAGTTTTTTTATTTGAAAATTTTCTGTAGAAGATGTGGTGGATGTCAAGGCACAAATTAAACGATCGGTGGAGAACATTATTCATCCCATTCCACCAAAATTGTCCTAATTCACTTTGGATTTACTAAATTTTGAATGAATTTGGACATTTTTATCATAATGAAATTAGTCAGCCCTCTAATGAACGGGGACCAATTACTATGAATAGTGAATTGATCCACTAGTTTCTAGTGAAACAAAGTTACTTTCAAGTGAAATACAAATTTACCAAGCCATTTCACTTGCTAGTTAATTAATTAAGTAACATGGAAATTAATTAAATTTAAATTATCTAATATGTAATGTAATATTTAATATTATTAATAATTTCATAATTTTTTTAACCTATGAATTATTGACATGTGCCATTCACTACCTATGTTAGGTTTAAAACCTAACCTATGTACATAGGTCATGTAATCAATTTAAATAGGCATTTACTTTAAGGAACTACGTAAAAATATATTCATTTAATTTACCATTGTTAACTACAAACACACCATTTGTGAGGTTTGATTTTTTGACCTCTAAGATGGAGGCAAACACCCCTACCATCAAGCCACCACATTTGTTATGGTAATGTAGTATGCATTTTGTTTATTAAATGCTTCATTTTAAACATTACAAAAACATAAACTTTGAAAATTCATATTTTATTTAGATTTTGTCCAAATGAAATGATTAAAATTTAATTAATTTTTTTTCAATAATGTACATAATTACATTTATTCCCTTTTAAAAGTGTAAAATCATTTGAACAAATGTTTTTTTGAATATCACTATTCAATAACATTTCAATGACCATTTTTTTGAAAAAGAAAATGTTTAATAAATGGATAAGATTTTTGCTAATATAATAATAATACCCATGTTAAGCTATTTTCAACTATTCTAAAGTTTTTTTTCATTGTTTTAAGTTATTTCACCCTACATTATTTACGACTATTTATGGTTATTCTTAGTTATTTTTAATTATTTCATCTTAAGTTATTTTTTGTTATTTTAAGTTACTTTTGGTTATTTTATGTTATTTTAAACTATTTTAGGCTATTTCACCTTAGGTTATTTTCAATTATTGCAATTTTTCTTTTGTTATTTTATGTTATTGTAGGCTATTTCATTTTAGGTTATTTATGGTTATTATAAGTTACTTTTGGTTATTTTAAGTTATTTCATTTTAAATTATTTTTGGCCATATGAAGCTATTATTGGTTATTTTTTGTTGTTGAAGATTATTTCACTTTATGTTATTATAGCTTATATTACCATAAACTATTTGTGGTTATTTTATTGGTGGCTATTAATGGTTTATTTTAAATTATTTTAAATTAATATATTTAGGATAAAATAATTTATAACGACATAAAATAGAATGACCTTGAATAACCTAAAATATAACTTGAAATATCATATATTAAATTAAAATAAATAATTTAAGGTATAACTTAAAGTAAAAAAAACTAACTATGATATTTTTAAATAAAATAACATACAAGAATTTAGGGTATAATAATTTATAATAGATTATGATAATTTAGGGTATAAGTTAAAATAACTAAAGTAACTTAAAATAATATAAAATATATCATAAAATAACATAGGGTATCTAAAACAACATAAAAATAAACTTATTTACCACAATAAATTATAATAGTGAATTATGTTAACTAGTAATGAAACACAATGTTTACATAGTAATATTATAGTGAAATAACTTTAACCAAGGTGAAATCATTAGAGTGCAATGAACTTATTTCCTTTTTAAGGTTCCATAGTGATTTAGATGAATGAACTAAACCCCACTTTTGTATTAATATCCTAACATAAATGTTAAAAGGTTTAAGGAGATAATAAAAGCACTTAAAGAAAAGAAAAATAATCAAAGGGGAAGTTTTGGATACCAAGACTTTTTAATTTTCAGAAATTTTGGTTTTTATTCGATGGTGAAAGATGTGGGATCATAGAATGAAGACATCACCACTGGACAATTGGTGGCAATGGTGCCATCAATTCAAAAGGAATTGAAGAAAGGGTTATCAGTACCTAAAATCCCAAACGTACCCACACCTTTGAATGCCATAATAACTAAGTTTGAAGGTGATCCAATCATTGATGTGTAATGTAATGGATTAATGTTACGCAAAGTGTTGGTGGATGGAAGGGTAGGATCAATGTCATGATAATCTTTGCAATGAAATACTTAGGGTTGAGAATTGATAAATCGACCTCAATGACCCTAAAAAATGGCTAACAAACGAGTTGTTAAACTAAAAGGAATAATTAACAATGTTGCAATCACTGTAATGAGGGTTTCCACCATTATGGATTTCTTGTGGTATTAAAGGAAAATGGGGCTCATTTAATGATACAAGGTAGGCCTTGGTTAACAAAGTCACATGCAAATAACTATTGGGGTGAAGGATACATGACCATTGGAGTTCATCCCAATTGACAAAAAAGTTCCATTTGTAAACTTTGTGGAGAGTTTTGGAAGAACGAGTGAGTATGATGATGAATAAAAAACAAACCATAGCTTTAATTCTAAAGGGATTTACACATATGATTCAAATGAAAAGGAAGTGGGGTTATATGCTTTGGAAACAATCCCCAAGGTTGGAGCTTTGTCTCAAGTAAATCAAAAAATTTGAAGGGATAATGACCATTCAACTCCACATGTGTTGACATAAAGAAAAATTATGGAACGAATGAACAAGATTTAATTGGGATAATGACTTTCACCTTGAGGAAAGAAAGCAATATGAAGATTTACTGAGTAAATATATCCATTTATTTATTGTCAGTTACAAGGACCTTAGGGAAGTCACCATGAAACAACACAAAATTGAGTTGTTACCAAATGCCAAATTGGTTAGGATTTAACAAGGGAGGTGGAATCCAAAAAACACTGTAATGGTGCAGGAAGAACTTAATAAACTGTTGGAAGTAGGGTTCTTTAAACCTATGGAGATAACCAAATGGGTTTTTCCTATGGTATTGGCCTTAAAGAAAAATGGCAAGTTAAAGGTATGTGTCAACTACAAAGCTTTAAACAATGTAATTAAAAAAGACCAATAACCTTTGCCATTTTGTGAAAAAAAATTGGAAAAATGTAGTAGGGCATGAGATGTACACATTTGGAAATGGGTATAGGGGTTATAATCAAGTGAAAATTACTCCAAAAGATCAATTGAAAACCACATTCACCACACCATGGAGAAGATTTTGTTACATAGTAATGTTTTTTGGTTCGTGCAATGCTCTCGGGACATTTCAACATTTGATGAACAAGGTCGTTGATCCATTCTTGGCCTTTTTTCTATGAGTTTTCATTGACGACTTTGGAGTTTATAGTGATAGAACTTCTCACCTTACCAAACTTGAGTTAGTCTTTCAACACTTGAATGGTTAAGGAATGACTTTGAACCCAAAGAAAATCACAATTGGTTTTTCAAAAAGGAAGATGGTTGAGCACATTATGTTAAAGGATGGGGTAGCCATAGATCCCGAAAAGTTTGATAAGATTTCAAAGCTTCCTTTTGCCACCACAAAAAAACCCTTCGAGGTTTTATGGGGATGGTGGGTTATTATTGAAGGTTCATACACATGTTTGTGGCCAAAGCACGTCCTTTAACACAATTTTTGCGAAAAGATGCACCTACACCAATGGAGGATGAAACATCAAAACATGCATTTGAATAACTTAGATTAATTCTTCAAGCTATCAATCCTTTGAACTCCAAATTGGAACAAACCATTTTTAATATATTGTGATGCATTTGGAAAAATAGTGGGGAGCACATTATCCTAATTGGATGAAAATTGGCATGACCATCCCATTCATTTTACTAACAAGTAATTAATTTCAACAAAAAAAATTTATATTATGACTGAGCTGGAAGGTCCTATAGTAATTTTCTTTTTAAAGAAGTTTCGCCATTACTTGTTGGGTTATAAGGCCAAAATTGTGACAGATCACAATGCCTTCACCTACTTGGTCAACAAGTCCCCCAAGTGGTTAATTTGCTAAATGGTTGCTATTAATGGGAAAATTTGACTTTAACATTGTCCATTGCCCATGAAGGTAGCATGGTAATGTTGGTGGCCTTACAAGGGCATATGAAGGAGTGAATGATGTTTTAAAGGATGATGACTTTCCAAATGCAACAACAATGACCATCAATGCAAAAGAAGCACCAAAGGAATATTAAAAAATTATTTAATACTTGGATGGTTTCCAATTAAAACCACAAAGCTGGTGCAAACACAAATTGTGCACAAGAGTCAAAATTACTTAATAATAAGGGACCAACTTTACTTCTAAGGGAAAGGATGGTGTTTTGCGATGAACCATTAGAAAAGGTGAAGCCTCACATCTTTTGTACGAATTTCATGATGGGTTTTATGGAGGCCATTTTGCAGGACAAATCACAACAGAAAAGATTTTAAAAACAAGTTATTACTAGCCCACCCTTTTTGAAAATGCCCATGATTATTACAGAAGTTGTGATGTATGTCAAGCTTAACATTTTATCTACTATGAGTGGCCCTTTACACCCCATACCACCTTTGGGACCTTTTGAAAAATGGGGAATTAATTTTATGGGGCCATTATTAGTGACTAGGAGAGGGCATCAATTCATTATGGTTGTCATAGACTATTTCACAAAGTTTATAGAAGTACATGCCTTGAAATCCCTCAATGAAATAAAAAATAACATGATTTCTGTATGAATGAGTCTTTATCCAATTTAGGACACCACTCAAAATTATTTTTAATAATGGTCCCAATTTTTGAACGAGGTTGTGGAAAACTTGTTAGCACGCCTTGTAATGAAACATAGGTTTACCACTATGTATAAGCTTAACACCAATGGCCTAATAGAAACAACCAATAAAACATTATGTTCCATGATGACAAAATAGACTAAGGTTTATGTAAACATTTGTGATTAGGATTTTAAGATCCACCACATTGTGTGGGTTTACAACACCACATACAAAATTGCCACAGGGTATTCACCTTTTCATTTAACTTATGGGACGGAGGCTCTCTTACCCATTGAATTAAAAGTAATGACCTTAAGCACTGCCAAAATGATGAAGCTTCCCTTGGATGAATCCCAATGCCATTGATTGTTGTAACTTAATGAATTGGACAATTTGCAATTAAAAGTCGACCAATCCATTGAGATCATGTAAGTTGAACAAAGTAATTTTTTTGATAAGAAGGTAAAAAAGAGGGAGTTCAAAGAAGGTGACCTTGTTATGACGTTTGACATTCGACATCATCATAAGGTTTACAGAAAATTGTTGCCCAAATGGTTTTCACCTTTTGTCATTAGGAAGGTGTTTATAAATAATGGACCTTATGAGCTCAAAAATGTTGATGACTCACCATATCTAGATCGCATTAATCATGACAAATCGAAAAAAAAATTAGATATGTGATTCTAAAGACAAAATCTAAAATGAGTTTGGGAGTGATGTAACTTGATGTAATTGCTTAAAAATTAAATTTGGTAATCTACTTGGTGATTGGATTTAATGTGCATGTTGAATCATATGGGGAACCATGTGATGTGTAAATTTTAGAAAATTTATTATTTAGTTTCATTTTGGTTAACATATAAATAAATGTTTGTGACCTTTAGAGACCTTCACTTGAGGAGAATAAGTTGTATGAGTGCAAAGTTTTATAGAATGGAATTATGAAAAAAATTGAAATTTTAGTCTTCAAAAGTTGTGGCGTAGTTTATGATTGTGTGAAATCCATGGTAAAAAAATGATGTGACACAATAATTACACATAGAATATAAAAAAGTGAAATGATATTTGTGTAAACAAAAGCATAATTTTTCATAACTATGTAATAAATATACATAATTTCAGTCCAATACATGCTTGTTGATTTACATGCATTGTGTAATTCCTCCCCCCCATGCCCACCCATGAACCTGAAAGGATGGATTGTACAAAGTAAGAGACTATTTAACTCTCACCACCTAGGCTATTCATTGTAGTTGGCCAATGAGAAACAATTGTGTCTTGCTAAAGGTGATCTTGCTAGGCACTACAAAAATGTGCATTTTGATGAGCACAAACAAGATGCAGAGTGTTTTTCTAAAAATCTTCATCCAGAACTTGAAAGTACTATAAAGACCACTTTAATGCTACAATTAGGCATGCTAGGGAAAAGAAAAAGGCAATTATCACTGGACAATAAACCATCGTACGGAATCTTTTGAAACCTATGGTCTGATATTCCATTACTAAGGGTAAGATTGCCCAAGCTTTTGGGATTTTTTTTCCATATGCAGGTGGTAGGGTCACAAGGCCATGGGTCTTTCTCCCACCCTTTTTTCTAAAAAATAATCCATGCCATAGTTTATGGCCAGTGGTCATAGCCTTTTTGCTATTCCATAGATGTGAGCATCACACAACCCCTTTGATGGGCCTATGCCTATTTTACTACCTACTTTTTTCTTTTTTTAAAGTGTGAAGCATGAGAGATCCTTTTAACCCCATTTCCCGAAAATGAACTTCTATCAATTATCTCAAACTTTCATATCGATGTTAAATTCTAAGGCAATCCAAAGAAGAATGTCATCCCAAGCAATCTTCACATATGAATTGGTAAGCTGCCTCCATGTCATTTCTTCATCTCCACTCTATATGTTATGACTTATGACCATGTTTTGGAATGACTTCTAAGTTGGGCCGTGGGATAGAAAAGCACTTTTGGACTGGAGGGTGACACAAATCCCATTCGCCTCTTTGGTGGGGAAGTGACTTTTGGGACTGATTATCTGTGTCATTCCACTCACCTAAAAAAATTAAAATGAGAACCAATTAGGACCTTTAAGAGTTGGGGTTGATAGGTTTGTGAAGGTGTTTGGAGAGCAATAGAAAATGGCATTTATATGGTCTTCTTCAGGTAGACCATGCAATTACGCATGTGAGATTTTCAACATGAAGATTCCATGAAATAGCTTGCTGATGAATTCATGTGGTAGGGTATGTATTTGTCGTGTATACCAAGGATTGACACCCTCTAGGCTCTTACATGCTGGAAAATACAATATTGGCTATGTATAGAGGAGACAAAGAGAAGAAAACCATAAAGATCAAAGCAACTGGTCAAGACATTCTCTCATTTAGCAGCATGCTTGACAGCTGAAACAAAGTATTGTCTAGAGGCTAGACCAATAGAAACCAGAGTGACTTGTCAATTATTATACCCTTTAATTCAAGTTTGAACAAAATCATGAGGCCGTGTTATAACACGGTTAGATAAGTTGAATGCAAAATAATTTTGATGAAATAAAAAGTGGTCTAAAGAGAACACCCAGGGCTCCAATTATCATCTGGCACAAATTGATTCCTAGTTGGAGCCTATATTCTGCACCCAAAAACCTACACACCTATGCAAAGTCTCTTCACTAGTTCAGAACAAATCAACAAAAGAAAACAAGGGCTTGGCAGAATGTGGGTTCCTTGCTTTTTGGGATACCGATCTACGCTTTTTGGTCTTGAAGCGGTTTGGTCTAGAAATCCCAAGGCCTGGGGCACTACTGAAATAAGGGTGCATGAGCCAACAGTCAAGGGCAAAGCCTGATTTCAGTAATGGCCTCACCCACAGGCTTTATCCAATACAAAAGTCAATGCAGCCTTTAGATAGCAAGGGACCGGAGCACGGTACCTTGCAAGAAGGCCCCCCAAGACCGCAAACCTCACTCTAAATGTTGTACTTAGCCCCCTATTCATCATATAAAGTGCCGTACTCTGGAACTAAGAAAATTTAACCAGGTCATTACAGCATACACAACCGCCTTCTGTTTTTAGATAATGTGATGTAGGTGGTCTGGTGATCATCCACAAGACGATTTAGCCAAATTTGGCTACAAGTGAGAGAGGAAAGTAGAAAATTTTAGAAATCCTCTAATATTTTGGCAACATGCTGAAACTGATGTCTAAATATGTACACAACCTTGCCTCTCAATACACAGCAAGGTACAATTCATTGGCTGAACTAAAAAATTAAATGAAATTAAAATAATGAGAAAACAATTTCAAAGGACTTAAAATGAGATTGTATGTTCCCCATTGTCCCACCCCAATCTGCCAATAAAGGCCAACAACAAAATCAAAGCACAAAAGTCAAGAAGAAGCCACCCAAGATAAGCTAAGGAATTTGAGGTTGGATTTTTAATTTTTTAGAACTTAAGTGTAAACTAACCTTAAAGCATGAGCAGCAGCAGCAACAGTAAATTGACCTTTCCAATATATTTTGGATGAAGTATTATAGCGAAATCATGTCAGAGAGCTTGGGGCTGGTGAAGATGTCCATGGTATCGGTGCCTTGCAATAACATCTGTTCTTGATTAGTCCAGCCGGTAATTTAAACGGTTTGTCACTTTAGGTAGTTTTCTTTTTTCAAGTTTATGGGTGCGATGCAGTTCACCCTTTCAGGTTTAGGGGTGAGGATGCCAGAGAAATTAACACTTCACCTTGGGTGTGCTAAATACTACTGATAAAGGCACAAATGTGGGGCTATACTCTTTTACACAGCACAGATGCACAACAAAAACACACACCATTTTGACTAACAATTTCTCCAATAACAATAATGCTAATAAATGAGTCCAGGAGGAACCTTGCGCCATTGTCACAAGCTACCTTTATTGTCAAAAGCTATTTAACTTGTATCGTCCTCAAAACCTAACTACCTCGTACCATTCTCAAAACCTACATACTTACCTACCTACCTTCCTACCTTGAGCCACCCTTCAAGAACTAATTGCCTTTTACCATCCTCAAAACCTACTTACCTCGTAATAGCATCCTCAAAACAGTAGACCTACCGTGTACAATCTTCAAAAGCTATTTACCTTATACCATCCTCAAAACCTACCTGCCTACCTACCTTGAAGCATCCTCGGAAGCTACATACCTACCTTCCTTGTTCCGTCCACAACAAATCTTGTTTTTTGGGGATGATTGCTTTGCTCGCTTTTGCACGTCTCGTGCAGTTGAAGTGTTCCCCCCACCACTTCCTCTCTCCCCATCGATCGATCGATCGACCCACCCATCAATCGCGGCTCAGTCTTGGAACATCAATCTTCCTCGAGCATCAATCTTAGCCGGGCATCGATTGATCATACCCAAGCCAAAAAAAATTAGAAAGAAGGTTTTATATTATCCTCAAATCCTCCATTTGTTACAAGAGTTTCGAAGGCTTTACTGCATGTGACGGATCAGCTAGCACAACGGTACTGTGGTGAAGATCGTGGTGGTGGGTGATGGGTGATGATGGTAGTGCCTGTAAGTGCGTGGTGACGGCGACGACAGGATTAGAACCCTGGACGGTTAGCTGGCTGAGTACTGACATTGAGGATAATGTTCAAATCGGATTTCAAACACAAAATTATCGGCAATCATCTTTGACTGATCAATGATGATCTGGGACCCACCTGCAGCAGCTAGCTAGCTCCAATTTTCTCTTTTCTGTCTCCTAGCTTTAGATTGCTGCTACTACTCTTTTTACGGGGTTGCAGCAAGCACACTCGGATTGCTGAATCACAGGCTATACTCGTCCAGTCCCTTTACATGTAGGCAATCGTGATCTATACACCGGTCCACTAGCCGAACAGCTGAGGACGCTCCAGACTGTTTCAAAAGAGAAGTTTGCAACAGACGTCGCTCATGACTACTGCTGCCAGAAGTCTAACTGGATCATATATTAGCTCATGTGCAGATCTCTCATATAAGAGAGAGCGAGAGATTTCCAGCACCGGTGATTAATATGATGGGTGGCGTGATTCCTGTGAATTCAGCGGAAGGAAATAATTCTGAGAAAAAATCAGCAAGAAGAAGAAGAAGATGGTGAGATGCTTAAACTAGAGCGACACTAAAGGAAATAGAAAAGAGGAGATTTTTCTAATGCACAGAGAGAGAGCGAGCCACACAGAAAGACAAAGAGAGACACAGAGACGGAGTGAGAGGAACAAAGAGAGAAGAGGCTCAGACGAAAAGAGAGGGAGATGATGAAGGAAGGGACAAGGCGAGGAGGAGGAGATGGACAGAAGATATGGAATAACAGATGGTTTGTGTTAGTAGCGGCCATGTGGTTGCAAGCATGTGCAGGGATAGGATACATGTTTGGAGCCATATCGCCGGTGCTGAAGACCTCGCTGGGGTACAACCAGAAGCAGATCAACAGACTGGGAGTGGCCAAGGACATCGGCGACAGCGTCGGTTTGCTCGCCGGCTTTCTGTGTGATGTGTTACCTACTTGGGCTCTTATCTTGCTGGGCGCGCTGCAGAATTTCCTTGGCTACGGCTGGCTCTGGCTCACTGTCACCCATCGCGTACCTCATCTGCACTTTGCGCTGGTAAACAAAGCGATGTCCACCCACCCTGCGTGCGTCGTCCGTCCTTTCACAACTGTCTGTATTGAACACTCCTTATAAGGGCATCTTTTCATTAGGTTGCTGTGATCACAGCAGCTTTCCATTATGACGTTCTTTCAAGTAGCTGTGCTCACATTCATCTCATAGCTCTACCGGTCAACCATTGACCAATTGCAGGAGCTGTGAGAACTGTGAGTCCTCAAATTGTGACCCACTCTATAATGATATCTGTCCTTTTTTTCCCCCATGAGAACATGTGTTTCCAGAATTCCTAACATGATTAATTACATATTTTCATCACAGTTGCAGCTCTCTAATGGAAAGTAGACTGTCCCTGCAACAAGAAAAACAAGGCCCTTTGTCAGTGGCTTTCCATTAGGCTGCTGCTGTGATCACAGCACACTGTGTGTAACTGTGATCACAGCAGCCTAATGGAAAGAGACCCCAACACTTGTACTTCAAGGACCCGTTGTGATGATGATGGGAATGGTGATATGTCAGAAATTTATGTGTGCAGATATGTCTGCTGATAGGTGTGGGAACGAATGGGGAGTCGTACTTCAACACAGCAGCTTTAGTGACGTGTGTGCGCAACTTCTCGGAGAATAGAGGACCAGTGGTGGGCATACTGAAAGGCTTTGCTGGGCTGTCGGGGGCCATTTTCACACTCATCTATACAGCTACATTTGCTCCTGATCAAGCTTCCATTTCATTCATGGTTGCAGTCATTCCAACATCGGTAGCCATATTGGTCATGTTTGTTCTGCGACATGTGCCGTCTCCTGCAGCAGCACTAGCTGGCCGATCTTCTTCTGCAGAGAATGACGTAACTAGAGTGCAGGAATCACAAAACTTTAGGTTTGTGTATGGAGTTTGCTTAGCGCTGGCAGCTTATCTCTTGATCACAATCCTTATGCAAGATATCGCAGATGTTAGTCACACTGTCACTGTTGCATTTGCTTATGGTCTCTTGTTCCTGCTTGGTTTACCTTTGGTGATACCATTCCGAGCTGCTATGATGAGTAGCCGCTTTTGGAAGAATTTTTCTTCTGTTGTTGTTGTTCCTGATCTCCCTGATCAGCCAATCTTGCAAAAAGATGTTGAGTCATTGCTGCAAGCTCCACTACTGGGACATGACACAAGAATGCTCTCATCAGAAACTGAAGAAGCTCAAGTCACTGAAGGAGTTACAGCTACTGAGAGTACCCGCAGCAAACAAACTCTGTTAGAGGACTGCAAAAGCAGGGAAGAAAAGCACACCCACAACAACCACAGCTCCCCACCACATACAGATGAAGTTCTGTTCAGTGAGTTGGAGGATGAGAAGGAGACATGGCCAGAGAATGAGAGGCAGCAGAGGCTGGATCGTGCCTCTTCTCGATTGTTTCGTGCAGTAGCCCATGGTGCTATCAAGTTGAAGCGAAGACAAAAAGCTGGACCAAGAAGAGGGGAGGATTTCACCATGAAGCAAGCTGCTGTCAAGGCTGATTTTTGGTTGCTGTTTTTCGGTGTGGTTTGTGGAGCAGGATCTGGTTTGATGGTTATTGACAATTTGGGTCAGATCAGTCAATCCCTGGGATTTGCAAATGCTCATATATTTGTTTCCATGCTCAGCATCTGGAACTTCCTTGGCCGAATCGGTGGTGGATATGTCTCAGAGATCATTGCCAGGTACCCACACATCTCACTCCCCCCCCCTCCCCTCCCCTCCCCTTTGTTCTTGTTGTTGTTGTTCTCTCTCTCTCTCTCTCTCTCTCTCTCTCTCTGAGAATTTCTGATCATGCTTCTCCCACTGATCTGCAGTGGATGCATTAGTGATTCTCTCTAAGAAGTGCAGCAGGATTTTTACATTATCCTGCCAATGCACTTTGATGCTGAAAATGGCAAAAACACTGCCACAATTCTTAGAGAGAAATGAAAATTTTTGTTACTGTTTGATGGAACAGTTAGTGTTTTGATTTTTGAATTTCTGATCATGTTTCTCCCACCAATCTGCTGGATGCATTGATGATTCTTGCTAGAAAGTGTGGTGGGAATTTTCTACTTTTCCTGCCTGCCAATAACCTTGGATGCTGACAATTGGAAAAAAACCACTGCACTTCTTAGAGAGAAATTTGCAAAACTTTTGGCAGCTGGTTTGATGGAACAGAATTTCACGGTTTTGAGTTCTTGACAGGGATTATGCGTTTCCACGACCAATTCTTATGGCTGCAGCACAAGCAGGAATGGCAATTGGACATATTTTGCTTGCCTTTGGATGTCCAGGCTCCTTGTATGTAGGCTCATTGCTGGTGGGTTTAGGCTATGGATCACACTGGTCTGTGACTCCAGCAACTGCATCGGAGCTTTTTGGGCTCAAGCATTTTGGCATCTTGTACAATGTCCTCACCATTGCCAACCCAGCAGGTTCACTCATTTTCTCAGGTCTTATTGCTGGAACACTATATGATCGTGAAGCACAGAAGCAGAGGGGACTTAATGCCCTGGCCTTCAGTTCAGTTGCCACTGAGCAGTTTGTCATCCAAAACACCGATGAAGCTTTGATGTGTGAAGGTGCTATCTGCTTTCAGGAAACTTTGTTCATCATGACTGGAGTATGTATACTTGGTATTGTGCTCAATTTGGTGCTCGTTGCACGCACCTTGCCTGTGTATGTCACACTGTATGGGAAGCAACGAGAACTAAAGGATCACAAGTTTGAAGGATCAAGCTCTACTACTCAGAAAGGGTAGTAGATGATCTTCTTCTGATGTCAGAAGAAACACTGCGATGACTCATTTTAGTGTAGATTTTGGAGCTCAAAGATTGTTCAATGCAGACAAGATTTGATCCATCAAACTTTACTTTGAACATTCAAGACTCCCAAGGGTAGTAGAGAAGTAGTAGGGTACCCTTTGAACATTGAACTAGGGTAGTAGGGGAGCTTTTTCTGATGTTAGACAAAACGGCAGTCATCATAGTGTAAAGATTTGGGAGCTCAAAGATCATTCAATTTACTCAAAGATTTGATCGACCCCAACCTTACTTTGAACATTCAAGATTCTCAAGATAGTTAGTTACCCATTATCTTTCTTGATTTTATATGGGTTTTAAAGTTTCATACGTAAACTGACATGGCCATGGTGATCTCTTGTTTCCATGCACAACAAATCCAACACCCAAATGCCTCTTTAGTGGGATTACACTGGATCTTTAGTAACCAGATCCCAATATATTCAACTTGAATTGTCACCTGTTGGAAGGAAGCTCCCTTTATTTTTAGCCCTTTACATGAAGGCTATTTTATTTGGCCATGTCTTTTAGGGAAGGACTATGTTAGGTACGGACTATGCACTCTCTTAGTTCTACACCAACCTTAATGCCACAAGTAGCTTGGACTTTACTCTATGAAATAGGTGGTGTTCAAACACATGTACAAAAAAGACACTTGGTAAGTTAGAATTAGTTCTTAACAGCCTAAACTCAAAGCTTGAGAAGTAGTAAGTAGGTAAGAGGAGGCAAATGATTTGATACTTCATTTAATTTCAAGGATCTATACTAATTGGTTTTTAGATATTTCATTTTATTTCCTTCATGTGCAATCAAATTTGGTTTAGTTGTAATTTTGAATTTTGTTAAGCAATATAAACTAATATGTATATCACAAATAATGTGATTTGAAGTGTGACTCCAAATTTAAATACAAACAAAAGAAATGTAAATATCATGGCATGACCATCATGTATTTTACACCTTTATTACATCTGATTGTTGAAATTTTTAACCTGCCCAGTAGATGAAAAATTAAACATATTTGTTGTTGTCACAGTCAAATCTCAACTCATATCTGCCGAGGGGTAAGGCAAGTCCACAAGGGGTTATGGAGTTTGAGGGCTTGGGAACAAGAGTGGAAGGTTCCCACACCTAAAAGCAACATAACCTCCATGCGACCTACCATTCCTTAAGGCAAAACACTCAGAGAAAATTTGTAGTGTATGTGGAGAACATCTCATATCCATCAATTTCCCTCCTAGAAATTGGGAGGGATATTATACCTATTTGTAGGTTCTTAAACCCTCTCACTACTGAGTAGGTATAAGAACCCTCCCATTTATACGCCTCATTATCTACATAGGTTTGGTTCATAATAAATTTTGCCTAACACTTTATGATAGGTAAATCCCTAAGGTGGGGGCATCCTCAAAATAAGCAGCCTAGGACAAGGTGATTCATCCGCCTCATGATCTACATAGGTTTGGTTCATGATAATTGCCTAGTACTTTATGATAGGTACAGCCCTAGGGTGGGGGCATCCTCCAAATAAGCAGCTGAGGAGAGGTGATTCATCCACCTCACAATCTACATAGGTTTGGTTCATGATAAATTTTTCCTTGTGCTTTATGATAGGTTAAGCCCTACACATAAAAAATTGGCATAATCTACCACCCTTAAACACCCTACAGATTTGGAAAGGTACCTCAGATGCTCAAGAAGGTTATGCTCAATACCAAACCTACAAACACAAGGCAGACTTAGGTCAAGATATTAAGCATAGGGTATAGCCTAAGGTGGGGGTGGGGGCATTCTCAAAATAAGGGGTCTGGGGCAAGGGAATAGCTGAGTCCTGAACAATGTTTTCTGAATATCCCCACCCATAGGAAAAAATTATCACAAACCTCATCGTTTGTAGATCACAAGTTGTAAGAGGAAATGGGTTCTTTAGAGTAGGAAAGATCTTAAACCTATAAACATAATTAATTTCCCTCTCACTCTTAAGGAGTCAGCATAAGATCCCTCCTCTTTTCTACGAGGAATATTCATTGATCTAAAATGCCCTCCCCCTCCCCTCTCCCCCCCAAAAAAACATTCTCACACCACCCCACCACCCTCAGCCTCACTCCAACAACCACCAAAAAGAAACAAAACCAGAAGGCATCAGCACAGAGTACTTTTAGGGCAACCATTGGTAAGGATAAAGTATCACAACATGAGATATCCAATTGAACCCGCACACAGTAAGTAGATAGGGGATGTCTGTGGTTACTATGTAAGTAGTTAAGTACATATATCACTTGTCCGGTTAAAAGGTGGGTAGCTGCCTGTGACCGGAACATACATAGCTAATCAAAGTGGTTAGCTATGGGACAGGACCCACCTTGTGCCCTGTGGAAGGAACCCAGAACTCACAGCACAGCCACTTTGTCAGCCAACATTCACAGCGAGCATCTCGAGTGAGACTGGCAAGAGCCAAAGGCAGATAATCAGTACACTAGCAATGGAGATTGTGTTACTCATCATGAGACAAGGTACAAACTACAAACTCTCTGCTGCACAAGATGAAATTTATGTGGTAACAAATAGGCCTAGGTTCATCTAGATCTGGAACCCTTACTTAAACCCAAGTTTCAGGGCCTTCAGATGGAACTCAAGCTTGATAAACATTAAAGGAAACTTCTACAGCCTCTTCTGATGTAATGCTAGTGGACTACAATGGTCATCAATATCACAATTAATACAGCCCACTCCAACAGACAAGCTTCTTCAAGATGGTAATGATATCCTCAACAGACTTCAACTCTGTCTAACCACTTGACTCAACCTTGAGATCATACCAGAAATATAATTGAGACAGCCATCCTTTGCACAAAGGCTGTTGATTGGCTTAGTCAAGCTTCACCCCAGAATAGAGTAATGTATCCCGTGTGATAGGCATACTGAACAAGCAGAAACTCTGCAATACCACAATTCAATTTTCAACTGTCAGTGGACCTGAATCAGTCACAAGTTCCAAACTGGAAGCTGCAGCACAAAAAGAAAACAGTTAAGAAACCAAGTCTGCAAAACAGACGTCTGATTCATGATTCCAAGAAAGTTATTGGAATTCAATTCGGAACGTACCGCAAGAATGACAGAAATGACCAATATGACTACTGTGAAGAAAACAATAGCACGGTCTGCTAGTCGATTAGCCTCATCTTCTGGAGTGAGGGTGGAATTATCTGCAGTTGGTGCAGCAGCTTGAAGAATCCGAGCTGACCTTGAAGATACAGTAATTTGAAATGGGCTTCCATGGTCAGTTGTCTCTTTCACAAAGGTGAAAACACCTACAATTTCACCTGCAAAACAGCAGTGTGAAATTTCTTAACAAAAATACATTTGAAATGGATGTCCAAATATCTTAAACTGTTTATCACCTAGAACATTGTACCATCCACAGCTTGACATGAGAAGGGGACTGAAAACTCACCACCATAGGCAGTTTGCAAAGACTCAAGGACCTTATTTGCTGCAAGCAATACAAGCTTGCATGCTTGCTGAGTGTGAGCTCCACTGCCATACTGTTTATGCAATGCCTACAAAAGTCAAGTAAAACAACAATGCAAGCATAATGAATAACAGCACCACTATGACTAACAATGATACGTGGTGGAGCAAGACAATGTCATGGGAGGGCATGGAAAGACAAATGATCCACCAATTAAACATAGGAAAATCACCAAGGCCAGTTGGGAAAAACCCTCTATTCAAGAATCCTGCTAAGAAAGAACTTCAAGAACAAGATTTTTAGAGAATAAGTGGCCTGTGAAGAGCACCCAACTTTTGACTAAGAAGCCTGTGAGATGATCATCCTGAAGATTACAAAGGCAGAAAATCTAGACAAAATTCCATTCTTTATTAAGAAAACTCTCATTTTCCTTCAAAGAAACTTTGAAGAGTAACCCTTTTTTTCAGCAGACCAAGTAAAATCACCATTTGAGATCCAAAGAACTCTCTTCAGAGCCAAAAAGCATTCAGAACCTGAAAAACAGACTACTGACTACCCAAATATCACAGAATCTGAAATATTGAAATCCCCATGAAGCATATCTATCATGTTAAAAGTTAAAACCTGCATATTCTGGGTGAAAACACTTGTTAAAAATATCAATGCTTAAGTCTCAACTTCAAACATAGTTAGTTGAAGGGCTGATATCTGAACCAACACAAAACTAAAACAATGGGACTTACTCATCCTATCACAAATTTTATGCAAAATAGACTAGAGAGCCAAAATAGAATTTTTTTGTCATCTCTGTAGTGGAAAGTTCTAGGGAAGGAAAGGAATGCACAGGTGCAATGAGTAATCCAGCAGTGAATCATGAGGGGAAGAAAAGAAAGTTTAGAGCATGCCCATGTTAGCAGGGTCCTGCAGTAATGCTGGCAGAAGGAAATGACCGTCCTCAATTGGCCAATCATAATGATCGGCCCAGGTGGTACAATTTAAATGGTCTGTACTTTATTCAGTCCACTTTTACAGGTTTATGCATGGGGATGTGGGAGGAATTAACACTGCTCCTTGGATGTGCTAATATTGATAGAGGCAGAAATGGAAGCTGCTGCTGGGCATGAACTTAGAACCCTTTCTCCATAACAAAAAAAGGTATATCTACAAACTCTGGGAAACTTCCTGTTACTAAACTTATCTTCTTAGTGATAGACTTTGGGACAGTATGAACAAAGGATATACGTCCATTTTCTTTTGCCCAATATGGCAACAAGATCAAATGTTCGACTATCTACCTCCCCATTCGAAATCTCCACAACATTTTCAAAAGCCAAGACCCTAAAGGAATGAAAACCTTCTTCGGCAATTGTGGCATACAAAGGTTTAAACTCAAAAGAAGAATAGGTATGCAAATTTAGACTATCTAATGGCTTCTCTTACATGTTCTTGGAACCTTTCAAAGCCCGATTCACAGGTTTGACCACCATAAAGCATCTCACCAGAACCAATACTACAGATGACATAGATCTAGACTCTATTGGAAACTAGACACAGGTTGGCATGAGTTTTGAGAAACACTGGAAACCAAAATATGAATGCAAACTACATCCATTTATATCTCAAGCAATAAATGAAGTAACAGTGGGCATACCTCAATGCCTGTAATGATGCCTGTAAGAAGCTGTGCTGGACTGTCAGAAACATGTCCTAGCTCCTTACGTTCTGCCACTGCATGCTGCATACCTCTGACAAGGGCCACCAACTCCATTGCAAATGTGCGATCAGCATCCTGCACCAGGCAAAAGAATTGGGTTGATCAGCAACACTAGCCAGAATCTCTAATACAAATACAAAGGTCAAGACTATGCACTGAGAGAGAACAATTTCAGCAGTGTCAATAAGATGCCCCAACCATGAAAATGATGACAAACATGTGCTGAACATCACTGGAAGTCTCCTTGTTCATAGGAACAGAAGATAAGATATTCAAAGAGAAATTCATGTGTCAGGTAAGATAAATTTGCCTTTGAAAGATCCAATGCAATGGAATTGTCACTGGTCAAGGGCATTGACAGAGTCCCAGCTGCTGAACCCCCCTCTGGTACATACAAAGCCCCCAAAAGCGAAGTCTGCACCAGAGGAAATCAACAACAGTCAAGAATCCATGTCTATTTTCATGTTGCACGAAAGGCCTAGACTTTTTGGCTAGCTCTCAACTTATAGCTCTCGGAGGTCATCAAAAGCAAAAGAACCATCCCGCACACCAACAAGGCCCCCACCAACCAGACAGCATCCGGGAAGCTTAACTGGTACTGGTAGTGAAAAAAAGCTTACCAAGTCTTTTACAGCATGCTGCAGAGATGCATCTGTCATATCCAAATCGAAAGAGCCAAGCAAATCATCCACCCTCACATCCTTGCCTATCACAAGAGAAGATGCCAATCAGATTTCTAACCCTAACTTAGCAAGTATCAAACCACGGACAACACTACTGTGCTTTCTGCAATATTGAGGAACCTCCTGACCTAAACAACACCTTATGACCTGAACAGCTCAAAGGAGAGATAGAACAAGGTGACATAACAACTTTTAAAACACCAGATATTCAACATGTAAAAGGATCCAGCAAAACACTACCGGAAAGCTCAAACAGCTGTGAATCCACTGTGGATAGTGGGCGCTGCTGAAACAATGATTTGCCAAGAATTTCCTGTGCTGTCCATTCGCTGAGCAGTTCTGTGAGAAAAATCAAAAGCTTTCTTCAGAAATATAGGTATGAGTGAGTAATCTGATCCAAGAACACTCAATGAATCATGGCTTGGAAAAAATCATATACAGGGGAGCAAGAGACTTCCTCACAGAGAGTAAAGGACCAGACTCACCAGAGTCAACTCCCATGATGTTCAGCAACAGAACTGCACGTGGACGACAGAAGGGATCCGGTACCAAAACAGAATCCACCTGTCAAGGCAGCAGCCACCATGTGAGATCCACTGCCCATGTGCAGCAACCCTAGATATCCTTTTGCACAATGTCAATGTGCAATTCTCTGTTACTCTATGGTTCATTCATGAACTTCTTCAGACCTACTTCCCTGCTACTCAAAAATGCAACAGTAGGAGGGGGTGATTGTTTTGCCTGTTCAGCTGCAAGATATCACAATTGGAGTTTTGCTGGAGAGCATACCTTCAAGGCAGATGACTGGCTGACATCAACAGGTGGGAAAACTCCCAACAGCACCGCCACAGATGTTGTGACATCAGAGTAAGAAAATACCGCTGTCTACCTCACAGAAAGATCAAAGATCAATTAGTATAAACTGAACTCCAATTTCCACTCCTAAACAGTACATAAGCCATATGTGACATGGCTTCATCAGTGCAAAGATTTTTCACATTCCAGAACTTTGATTGTGTCAATTGTACTTGTAAGCAGGAAGTATTCAGATCATCAAAACAGAGAATCCCTCTAGGTTTTACCATGCAAAAAAGAGTTTAATGAACATACATCTGAGTTTGAAATTGAATCCCCTGTTTGCAGAAAGTGCCGCCCACTATCAGCCTCCACAAACAGCAATGTGCCAAGCGCATCTTCCTGTACATTATAAAACAACAATCACCATTACAAAAAGCATTAGTAGCAATGAGTATGCAGTAGTTGAGCAATCAGCAGTGTGCAACTGTGCATTTGGAAGGTGTATCAGTAGAATTGATCCGGCAGCAACATGCAGTACATGTCACAAAGTGACAAATGTGTGCATGAGATGCAAGAGCTTCAGCTTTCTGCTTTAACACTAAGGCCTACAAGGTGAGCAGGAGCACGAGCTACAGCTCCTACAGAAACCTAAAAGAGAAAAAGGTTCGAAAGACGAAGCTGTAACATAACCGAGCATGGATCAATGCAACAACACATCCTCACAACATCATCTCCGTGCACAGTTTCCACCCTGAGCCAAGTTGTCGTCCATGAGGCTCCCCGCAAGATCCAGCATCCGGACACACAAACAAGGCTACGGAAAAAGGAATCGCAACAACACCCCCGCCCCTAAATTCACAACATGAGTCGTGGAAGAAGGAGCATGCTTGGTGGAGTAGGAGAGGGAATGGGAGTCCGGAAACGAACCTGCACAGCAGCAGCAACTAGCGCTAGAAATGGAAACAGCAACCCCAACGCAAAACAGAGCCAAGAAGAAGAACGAAACCCGAGCTGCTGCTCCATAACTACTTACTCCGCCTTTCAAAGCTCCAAATTTCTTTCAGCAAAACAGAAAAAGCAATCTCCTCCTCCACCTGAAGAAAATACTTGTCCCCGAGATCAAATCCAAAACCGAGGAGGGTCAGAGCATTCAGCTGCGACCAAACTCGTTAGGGTTTGTTTCTCTCTCTCTTGCCAGGTCGAGCTTCAGCGGAGAAGAAACGGGAAAAAACCAAACCCCGACAAAAATTCTGCCTACGACAAAACCGGTTCGAAGAAATAACCAAAGATCGGTTCTTTTGCCCCGTCCGCTGCTAAAAATCTGCTACAAAGGAACACAAGCGCAGGGGTAGAACGTGCATCGATGGCGCAAGGCGAGAGGAGACACGAGCGCGCGAGCGAACGAGAGAGACGGTAACCGACTCGACCGGTCAAGTTACTGAAGGGAGCCCACGACGCCACGCGGAGAACCGCCGGTGTTTTGTTTTTCCCGATGGTTTCTTCGTCGTCGTCTTCTTCGTCTTCCGATCTCCTTCGTTCTTCATCGTTTTCTTCTTCGGTTTTTTCCGTCTTCTTTAAGTCGCTTGTGAATTCTCTTATGATTTTATGCAGTCTACAATTACATAGCTCTCAAGATGCAAAAAAAGCCTTCAGCTTTCTTTTCTTTCTCTCTCTGTTGGGGGTGTTTCTTTTTGCTTTCAAATCCTTTCTCTTTAATTCCCACCAAATCAAACCATCTCCAATATCTTCTTCTCTAATTGTTTACTTATTTACTTTTGGGTTGTGTTTTGTTTTCTCTCTTTCCACCAACTCAAACCCCTTTTTATATTTTTTCTCTTGTGTTTTTTTTTTTGGTTCAGGTCATTGCTTGCTGATCCAATGGGTGTGTATACTTGGACAAAGAAGCAAACTTACTCATGAAGTCCAAGGCTACACATTCCAAGATTGTCCAAATTTTCCATTCTTTTATGGGTTATACAGTCTGGAATTCCATAGCTCAGATGCAAAAAAACCCTCTATCTTCTTGTTTTTCGTTTTTGAGTGGGGGAAGTATTTGATTTTGCTTTCAAGTCCTTCTCTTTTTCGCCATCAAATCAAATATGTGGAAACTTTTTCTCTAATTGTTTCTTGTTGTGTTTTCTTTTTTTTGGCTTTCTCTTTCGCACCAACTCAAACCTCTTTTGTCTTTCTCCTGTGCTTTTTGTTGGTTCCTTGTCATTGCTTGCTGATCAAATGGATCAACTTAGACAGCGAAGCAAACTTGTTTACGAACTTCGATTATGCGCCCTCCTTGTCGCTGCTTGCTAATCACATGTACATAGAAAGCCAAACTTTGCTTGCCAAGTGACTAGGGTAAACATGCCCCCCACCAAACATCACCTGGTGACCAAACACCTCGCTTGTGCGGACCAGCGTCAGGCCTTTGTGAATGTGTTTAAATGCAACCTTATGACTGAACGCCCAGTCTTGGAAAAATG
>Ga0209611_10002278_pt1 | contig 33669 bp, 29 predicted proteins | sample S1TSphgellanicum_3_FD_187693 | JGI IMG/M metagenome (GOLD analysis project Ga0209611, IMG submission 187693) | Host-associated microbial communities from peat moss isolated from Minnesota, USA - S1T2_Fc - Sphagnum magellanicum MG (SPAdes) (version 2) | ecosystem: Host-associated > Plants > Peat...
TAAAGTTCTGGTTGTTAAAATAATTTATTGTTTCAACAAAAAGTGCTGATTATCAACAGCAGGTATGGCAAGTAAAGTTCTGGTTGTGAAAATAATTTATTGTTTCAACAAGAAGTGCTGATTATCAACAGCAGGTATAGCAAGTAAAGTTCTGGTTGTTAAAATAATTTATTGTTTCAACAAAAAGTGCTGATTATCGACAGCAGGTATAGCAAGGAAGTTACCGTTATGTTCTGGTTGTTAAAATAATTTATTGTTTCAACAAAAAGTGCTGATTATCAACAGCAGGTATAGCAAGTAAAGTTCTGGTTGTTAAAATAATTTATTGTTTCAACAAAAAGTGCTGATTATCGACAGCAGGTATAGCAAGTAAAGTTCTGGTTGTTAAAATAATTTATTGTTTCAATAAAAAGTGCTGATTACCGACAGCAGGTATAGCAAGGAAGTTAGCATAAAGTTCTGGTTGTTAAAATAATTTATTGTTTCAACAAAAAGTGCTGATTCTCAAAAGCAGGTATGGCATATCCATTTTTATCATAAAATTCCAGTTGCTATCAGTCGCTGGTACTAAAGAGTCCAAGGAGAAACTGCAAACCAGCCACCAACAAGATAGGAATTGGCAAATACAACCCAACTACATATGAGGCCAAAAAAGAAAACACAAACACCACAAGCAACAGGACCTGGCAAGTACAGTGGTAAGTAATGAACATCTTCAGTTATCTTCAATACCTCAAACAAGTTCTCAACTTCTAAGTGGTAAGTAACAATTGTCATTGCCATCTTCAATACCTCAAACAAGCTTTCAAAGAAGTTGAGAAATCAAGTAAGCTCCAAACACCAGACTGAAGGAATGTGCTCACTGGAACACTGAGGTAATAATCTTCAAAGCTGCATCACTTGGAACATGTAGGATTCATTCCATAATTCAATCAGTTCTTCAAAGGTAAGGACCTTCAACAAAAAAGTCTCTAGCATTATCACAGGCAAGACAAACTGATTTCACATTTCAGCAACTAGAATAGAATACAGTATAAGGATTCCATCTCTAAAATAATAAACTCGACAAAAGCATTTAGTGCAAAGTAGTTCATCAGCAAGGCAGTACCAGTTTTCACATATTTCTTGATTTGTTCCAAAAATTTGTTTGCACATTCTCTGACACCCATCACTCCGGTCTTCAGCTTTCAACAAAGAAGACCCTGCTGAATTTGTATTGCTAGCCCAGTTTCAGAACATGGGCTGTCTCTTCTACATCCATTACATACAAATGTATACATCTGTGGACATTGCCATCTATGTCTATCCAACACTTCCCTCAAGCTTTAAGCTCATCAACTGGTTGACCTCAGCAGCGAACTCAAGAGGAAGCTCCTTGAATACATCCCTGCAGAACCCGCCTATGATGGTTGCCACTGCCTTCTCAGCATCAATGCCCCTTTGCTGAAAATAGAAAAGTTGATCCTCCCCTATCTTTGATGTACTGGCTTCATGCTCCACTCGGGCTGTTGGATCCTTCACCTGATTTAGTCAGATGCAAGATGTATTTATCAAAAGATGATCCCACCTCAGTGAGCACAAAAACCAAGTGAGCTCAATTATAGTATGCAAAACCCACAGTTGACCCTGGTTCTGTCAATACTTCTATCCAATCATGGTGCAGTAAGAGGGAACTCAATGCAGGTCTAAACTCAGATACATTGATAGGGGTGTGACAAACAAGTGCACAAGGGGAATATAATGACAGAGAAAAGAAGATTCAGCATTGAAGACAGGGCCTACTTGTATATATGGATAAGTGTTGGCACCCGCTTCATCCCCAATGAGCATTGAATCACACTGCGAGAAATTCCTTGCATTGTGGGCTGATGGTTGCATCTGCATACATGCAAATTACTAACCAACTCAGACAAGAGCGCAACTGGACATAGATTCTGCAGTTTTTTGTTCACAACCTTTGGCATCATCTCTTTGAGCCGGAGTATTTTCTGTACACTTAGGGTTCTACAGTAACTAGAATATTCTAGAGTGTTACACTGTGTGCATGAGGTTTTACATTCTTCTTTGTCCTGAAAGACAGTTCCAAGTCCAAAAAGGTGGTAGCAGAAATGCAATGCAAAAGGCACACACCTGAACAAGTCCTCGGTAACAGTTCAAAGAGTTTCCAGCAGAGATCCCCTTGGAGACAATGTGGCTTCGTGTGTTTTTGCCAACATGAATCATCTTGGTACCAGTATCAGCTTGCTGCTTGTTGTTTGTCAAAGCCACAGAGTAAAACTCCCCGATGGAGTTGTTCCCCTTGAGCACCACACTTGGATACTTCCATGTGATTGCTGATCCTGTTTCCACTTGTGTCCAAGATATTTTAGACCTGTTGCCATCACACAAGCCTCTCTTTGTCACAAAGTTGTAGATTCCTCCTTTGCCCTCAGCATCTCCTGCATACCAATTTTGCACTGTAGAATACTTGATTTCTGCACCTTCTGCACAGTAAAGCTCCACAACAGCAGCATGTAGCTGGTTCTTATCATATGATGGAGCAGTGCATCCCTCCAAATAACTCACAAAGCTTCGCTCATCTGCCACAATCAGGGTTCTCTCAAACTGGCCTGTCTCCATAGCATTGATTCTGAAGTAGGTAGAGATTTCCATGGGAGAGACTGTATCTTTTGGGACATAGCAAAAAGATCCATCACTGAATACTGCAGAATTCAGTGCTGCATAATAGTTATCTGCAACTGGGACAACTCGCCCCAAATACTTTTTCACAAGCTCGGGATACTCTCTCACAGCTTCAGAAATTGAGCAAAATATCACACCCGCATCTAGAAGAGTTTTTCTGTGTGTTGTGGCAATAGAAACACTGTCAAAAACAGCATCTACAGCCACATTTGCAAGCCGCTTTTGCTCTGTGAGTGGTATTCCAAGTTTCTGAAAAGTTTCAAGGAGATCCGGATCTACTTCCTCCAAGCTCTGCTTAGTCTCCTTCTGCTTCGGTTCTGAGTAATAACACATGTCTTGGAAATCAATGGGTGGGTGCCTGATGTCAGACCATTTAGGCTCCTTCATCTTCAGCCACTGTTTGTATGCATTTAGTCGAAACTGGAGCATCCATTCAGGCTCCTTCTTGCGTGCTGAGATAAGTCGTACTGTCTCCTCAGACAGACCCTTGGGAATCGACACAGACTCAATGTCACTCACAAACCCATACTTATAATCCCTCTTCAAAAACTCATGGATTGTGTCATCACTGGTTGAGCCACCTTTTGAAGGAGGTCGCTCCAGTACTGCCGCAATTGATTCTTCCACTGGCATAGCCTCACATCGTACCCCTCTTTGCTCTCCTTTCCTGAGCTTCCTTGCCACGTTTCCATCTCCAGGAGCTTGCAGCTCAAGGTGGTTGGAGATGGAGCTATGGGAAAACCCTAATCTGGCAAAACTACTTGGGTGTTGCTGCGGCTTATTAATCAAGTCTATTGTTTTCAACGAACTTGTTTGCAAGTTACAAAACCTTTGCGATGATGCTGTAATGGCACACGCCATATCTGCTATAAAACCCTAAACACTACTCCCGCTGTTTCCTTCTTGCGTTCTTTCTTCACCCCCACAAAATCCCAAACAAAAAACCACATCCACCAAGACCAGGGTTAGACAAAGAGACAAAAGATTTCCCCCACCATCTGTCCTGCTTCCCCCCTCCTCAACCACCACCTTGCCTCACATGACAACACAAACAACAGAAACATTCCTCTATGATTCCACCTCCTTTTCTTCCTCCTCTTCTTCTTCCCTTTCTGAATTGCACAGACGCAAGAAACCCAGGAGATGAAAACCCCATGCACAATCCATTCAACCAGGAGATTGAAGAAAAACAAGAACAGAAAAAAAGAGAAAATAGGATGCAGAATTCCTCATACTTGGGTGTCAAACTCAAAACTTTTTCAGCGAAACCTAATTCGGAGAAAACGGAAGTCAAGACGACGGAGTCGCGGAGCAGCCACTGCCACTACAAGATCAACAAACTCCTCCTGAATCGAAAACAGACAAGAATTATGCAAGACAACAACAAGAGAGATGCGTTCTGCAAATTGAAAATAACAAACAAACCCTGCCCACCACATACATGAGACCCCGCATATGGATGAATGTTGTGGATGGAAAATACTAGGAGAACAACTTAGGGTACATGACCAAAAAAAACAATGACTACCCAATTATGGCGTCTCCAGCGGTGCTCAGTATGTGACCCTGCAAAATTATTTCTCAAAACGAAGTTTAGTTACTTACCTTTTTATTTCCAAACCCACCTATAAAATTAAAACTGGACTACAAATATAGGGGGAGACTACTAATAGCAAACCATCATGATTGGCCAATCAGAAATAGGGAGTAGCAGTCATATCATATTTATTACACTCTTCTTCAGCAGGTGGGGCTTTGCTGTGCATTAGCCTTAGCAAACTGTGAAAAATGTTGGTCCAAAATCATTTTTCTGAGCCAAACCAGCATGTTTTGACTTTTCTTCATCTAATTTTAATTTGCAGAATCACATACTGAGCACCGGTGAAGTTGCTGTTAAGAACATAACTACCAGGCAAGTAGCAGAGCAGTAGGCATTTCTCATGCAATGGTGAGAGCATTACCGATATAAGGGTGCATGAAGCAAGACCGAAGTGCAATCTTGATTTTGGTAATGCTCTTGCCCACAGGCTTCATGAAGTGAAAAAAATCAATGCAATGTTCGGAGAGTAGGGCTTTACATTTTTAAAAGCTAGATGAAAACAGAACACCCATCACAAAAACCAAGCATCCACTTGTGGCGTGGAGGAATGATTGTGCACTGTAACATGCCCTCCAGTTCCACAACAAAAAATCTAAGATATTTTTCTGTGGAGGAATATACTATCTCGCCTCTGTGAGAGCAGATTGTGTGAGAGTTTCACTAAAATGCAGCCAAGGTGGAGGAAACATGTGCTTGTTAGAATTTCCAGGCAACACTGCTGGAAGGAAATTCACAAATTTAGGCTTCCTCTAGGGTAAACCAGCCAGTGACCGAACACTTAACGCACTCAGGGCAGACTGGATCCAAGGGGAGGGCTCCGTTGTTTTTGGTGTTGAAGCAAAACTTGAACCCCTCCTATTGACGCATTTGGCGCAATAAAAATCGTCAAAAACAGAATAAAATTGAGAAAGTTACGGCCTCACAAAATAAAGGTGTCAAAAACTCAAAAAATCAAATCATCAAATGCTACAAAAGCTGGTTCCCAAATATCTAAAAAATTCCTTGTATGTTGCTTTGTTATTATTAAAGTTCAAAGATGATTTGTAGACTTTAGGTGATGCTCCTATAGCACTTTAAATCACTTAAATTGAATAAGAAATAAGAAAGTTTTGAGGTTTGAAAGTCAGAAGGGCCCAAAGAGAAGGCAAAAGCAAAAAAAACACGTTTTGTAAGTTGAATTTTTTTTTTTTTTTCTTGTTATTTTCTCATTACTCCTTTTCCTTTACACTTCAAAAATGATTTCTAGAGCTTGAGGTAACTTCCCATAACATTTTAAATCACTCAAAATGGAGCACATATGATGAAAATATAAATAAATGTTCATTCATAGGCAGCTGCTCAGTGATGGGATGGTTTACCCTACTCAATTTTGCCATGAGCCAAAAAGAAAACCTTTTGCTACAAGGCATTCAATAGTTTTTTCATATGAACTATTGTCACCATTTTCCTTCCTACATTTGGCTGCTGGTTGTGCTGTGGCTAAGAATCCTGCCAATATATGTGGACATAACAAGGTTTTTGCTTTCAAACATAGAGGCCTCAACCTCTTTGCTGTGGTTCAATAGACTTTTTGTATGACCATTTTTCTTCCTACATTTGGCTGACTGTCGAGTGGTGGCCAAGAATCAGGCCAATACTTGTGGGACCTTACAAAGCATTTTGCTTTCACAGCCTGTGCCTCCATGTTGCTCACTCCCACTTCCCAAAGATGGCCCTGAGATGAATGCGGCACCTAGCCCAAATACTGTCAGAAGAAACCTTGTCTAAAGACTCACCTGACTCACCTGTCAAGGTATGACAGTGGCCAAAAGGACCACACAGTACATGTGAATGGGGTGTGGACACTAAACAATTTGTCATATTGTAAATTATTGCTGTTCCATAGCTAAAAGTCGATTCTCCATAAGAAAAAAGGATTTATATACAACTGAGGTACTTAATTCCCTTTTTCCCATCCATCTTCCATGACTTGCGTATTGAGAACAGGCTTTTTTTTTTCTTTCCTCCAAATATGGAGGCTCTGGGTCAACTTTTCCCAAGTACAAGTTGCAGCCCCTTTTTTTTGACATCAGGTGACCAAAATCGCCACCGAATGATACACCGTGAGAACATCCATGATGGTTCAATATGAAGTAATCTAGTGTTGATATGGCCTCAGAAAAGGATCTTGGTATTTAACAAAACAAAAATCAATGCACACATACAATATGCAACTATTTTTGCAATATAGGTAGGAGAAAATTTTCTACCAATCAACTCTAATATATCTTCAATTGCTCAAGTTTTGTGGAACTCAGCAGACCATTCATTCACTAGATAGTCTCTCCAAAACACAAGACATGGCCATAAACAGACCAACATGGTGGAAAGATTTGCAGCATGTGAACTTCAAACAGAGTACAATGTAACAAAAACATGAACAATGAAACTTTTAGCTTACCCCAACACTTCTTGCTACTTTTGCAATCACAGAAACAAACAGATCTCTCCAGATGCAATCAGAAAATTGTGGGTAGTAATAGTACTCACAGTATTCAGTTTGAAAATTTGACTGGAAATTTCCCACAACCATTGGCATCATCTTCCCCAAAATGCTGAAGCCTGAGAATATAGTAGCATCACGAGGTCACTATCAAATACAAGTCTGATTCATTGAAGGTGCTGATGAACTGGCCGTAGAAATATAGGGGGGCATTTCCTTGAATTCATTCTTCTCACCCAGGCTGCGGAATCTCTATGTTATGGTCTCTTTCAAGATCATAAGGTGTGCTGGTGGAATCAGGTGGCCAATCATCGCTTGTTTCAGTTGACAGTCGGACTGGTGCCAGCAAATTGTGCCAACTTTCCATGTGTGCATATGGCCTTGAGGCTGTCACAAAAAGTCATAACACATTCAAACTCATGACACACCAACTTCAGAAAACTCAGAAGAGTATTCCACTTAGATGTTGGAGGTGATATCTGCCTCAAGTTCCTAGTGTAAGACATGCCTCTCATACCAAAGACATATCTATGAGATCCCAGAGAAAACTCCACAAAAATGCTGAAGCTAACTCTAGTGTCAGTCCAGCCAAACCAAACCAAATGCAAAAAGAATGATTCTCGTCATAATGCTGTGATTGCCATTCACAAAGAATCAGACCATCACTATTGTCATGACTTGCAGTGACTAACTGCCTTTACTCTTCACTAATTTCATCAGCCACTTACAGCGCATGTAGACAGGTGCATGAATAATCTGCTAAAAAATTTGGGCACATGTAGTGTACAAAAATCTGAAATCTGAGTTTCTGTGACATTTCTGGAAGCAATGGGAAGACTCAGTCATTGATGGTGGCTAGCACAATGAGAGCAGTTGGAATCACATCAACAGGAATGCCAACTGCAGTCAATTTTCCTTATTTCCAGGCATCTGGTGTTGGCACAGGAAAAGTTTCTAGGATTTGGGTTTTTTTGCTTCAACTTGATGGACCACTCTATGCCAAAGGAACTCCACATTCCCCAAAAGTCATCCACACATGCATGTGTTCAAGTCTAATTCAAAGGTGTAAACATATTGAATGACCTAAGTAAAGAACAAAAGAGACCCACCTAGTTCATCGAACAAGCTTGGGAAGTGTTGATGGTAGCAAAAATATGCTATGCCAAGACCTACAAATAATTAGTGCAAAAACATGTCAAAGCTCCAAAGATCATCCTGCCCCTGTATGTGTGTATGAGTCCCAAGCTTTACACAAAAAATTCAGCTTTCAATCTGTTCATTTCAAGAAGAATACTTCACCACCACCTTCTCAGAATCTTGACATTGCAGAAAACTATCTTGCACTTCACTGTGGTCTATTTTCAAGATACAAGGAAAAGAGCAGAATGGAGATTCTGAAGCTCAAACACAGACCCTTAATAAGACGTTTCAGAATGTGGATGTTAAACCAGATGACAGCAAAAGAAGCTGCCCATGTGAACACTCACCTAATATAGCACCTGCAAATACGTCTGTCCAATGGTGCCAGTAGTCATCAATACGAGATACTCCCACAAAGATGGCCCCTAGCAATGGCAGTATCACTGGCAGCACCTTCCAAGAGTGACCCTGTCTGTCAAATATGCTAAGCTTACCAGCAAGATACATTGACAAGTAGCCCATGCCCGCAAATGACCCTGCTTGCCACAATGGATTGGCATTGTCATTCAACATTAATCTCCCTGTTTTGCATTGCATTTCCGGCTGCTAAGATCGCAGAAAAGATAGGGAAAAACTGATGAGCTTCTAATGTTTGCTACAGTCAAACTAATAACTCTCATGAGTATCAAGAAATCTCTATACCATCAAAGTACAAATCATCTTTTCAGCATGGCAAAAAGTTAGAACAAATAGGTTGTAAAATGTACATGAAGTATGGCCACTAGGAAAGCTTTTGTAGGCTTCCCTCATTGTTGCAGCATCTCCAGAGCACACAACATTCCCAGTAGCATCGAACATCTGGCATCAGGAGGAATGAACCCATCTCTCCTTCATGAGCATTTCAAAGAAAAAGAAGAGAAGCAAGAATTCGGAAATTTGTCTAAGAACCAGCTTGGAATCTGCCAGAAATATGCAAACAATGCATGAACCCTCTCCAACATGTAGGAATTAACTCAAAAAACTGCACGACTCAGAGAAAATGTTATGTGCAGAGATTAGTGAATGACATTACAGGTATGGAATCAAAACTCCCAAAACAGCGATTGTAGAAATCTGGACGGGGCTGTCCAAGACCATCTTTTACAGCATCTGTTATTGCTGCAGTAAGAAGAACGGCAGTGAAGAGACCTGATCATCCAGAACAATTCCAGCAAGAAGTTCATTAGTATTTATCTGCAAAGTAAAGCTTGTCGTTGATAAAATCTTTTGAAAATGAACTGTACAGAATCATAGGTATCCTTGAAGGAGTAACATCAAAAAACAAAAATAGCCATCCTTCCCCACAAAAGCTGTTCTGTTTCAAGACAATTTCTAACATACACTAGGCTACTATGTTGATACAAAATGTCATGTTCATGTGCAGGAGAAGCTGTACCCAATACAGCATGATGAAAGTCATGGACATTTCTTTTCCATATGTAATGACCCAAGATGAAAAGAAACGGAATCACCAAGCCAATCACCTGTACCCCCACAAAACCTCTGTATCAAAACAAGCCATCACTAACACTACTCTTTGCATCAGATGCAATTACTATCCTAATAGGAGCATTACATCCTACAGCTAGTACAGCAACTTTGCTTCCAGCAATATGGATGGTGGGACTCTTGCATAATTGCAGCATAACATAAAGTAAACATGAGTAGCATATATGTGCAAGTAACAGGCAAAGTAAAAGGTATTAGGGTTTAGAGTATCAGGGGTTAGGGTTTATTGAAGACTGTTCTCCCTTACTGTTGAAGGATGACTGTTAGCTACCTTCCTGAATACTCCTGGTGTTGCACATGGGATGACTAATCAACTGAATCCAGGACTATGAAGTTGAGTGCTGTCCTTCAACAACAAGAGTTTGTTTGTCTTGGTAGATTTTGTTTCATGAAAAATTTTGATCTTTCATCAGGTGCACGCCAGGAATGGGAAAAAGAAGGGCAGGGAGAGAGAAGCATACAGGAACTACTGCAGTAGGTACGGTGTTTGGCTTCAATGGGTATCTTAGCTTGCCAGTAACAAACATCTGCTGTCCCACATATTTTCTGTAAGGATGAACCACCAGGCAGACAACCTCAACAACAATGAGCACAACAATGAAGATCCAGTCCTTGATGTGGTACTTGAACAATGGCCACAGCTTGAGGTCCACTGAGTGCAGAGGATCCATTGGCTCCATGCTTCTGCTAATAATTGTCTTTGTCTTCATGAACATCTCCTTGAAACTCCCTATATCACCAATACACAATTTTAATTATAATGCAATCACACTTGAGGAATCAAGGAATGTGCAAGTATGTGCATTTGCAACCTTGCATACTGACAAAACCAAAAGACTCAAGACCATTTTCTTGACAAGAATGTGCATGAGTAGCTGCATTATTGAGTGAAGCTTCACAACAGTTTACAAGCCAGATCACAACTATACTTTTCTTGCAAAGATCTACATGACCTAGAGACAAAGCACAATATGGTTTCACAGCTTGCTCTGTTCCAACAGACAGCTGCAATGTCAAACTCCTCCAGAATATCAACACTCATTCAGCAGAAAGGAAAACTCCAACAGTAGTTTGAGAAATGGTCTGGTGTTTGGAGAAATGAATGAGGCGGCCTCAAAAGAAATGCTACAGAATCATGCACTTTCCGTGAACTAGCAATACAGAATCCTAATGAATGGGCAAATCCATCACCCAGAAAACCTGTTTATAGAATTTATCCATCCCCATATTCTTCCCCCAGCTTTTTGTTTTACAACAAAAACCTTTCAACTTGGAGATCGATGATTGTAATCTTCCACGTTCCTCAGAGTCCGTTTCTTGTGTATATGATTACTTGCTTTCTCCAGCAGCAGGAGCAGGAGCAGCAGCAGCACTGTCTTCCCGAGACAAAGAAACAGATTATCAAAACAGATTATGAAAATCTTTCTTCGAGATTGAGATGGATCCCTAACCTCTGGCACTCCATGAAGGCGGTTTTGTTAAGGTTCCTATCAATGGAGCTTCTGTGCGAGACTCTGCCAACTCAATCTCTGACCTCGTCGCACTCGCAGACCCAACTTCGGACTGCCTGCAAGCAACCCCATATGTTGTTATACACCACTGCCTCCGCTTCCCCACCTCTCAGACCAAACATTGGTATAATACTTCCTCATCATCCATTTCTTGCAATGTTTTCTTGCAACTGAACAGCTTACAATGTTGTTCGAAGAAAGGAGTGTCTCTTTGGTCTCTTGTGTGTATGTGTGTCTCTCTCTCCCCTTTCGAACATGACTCGAGAACATTTGTGCTTGTGAGGTGTGTGTGGGTGGTGGTTTTGAGCTTTTTACTTACCCTCCCTCGTCCGCAAACTCTCGCTCTTCCTGTATGGTACGCATCGCTTGCGTAGCGAGGAAAGAGACCAGACACTCATGAATTTGCAACAAGCGTTCATTCGTTTATGGGCACAAAAGAGTCCGCCGCAGGTATATCTCTATCGATCTCTCTATCCGGCAGAAGAAGATTCATCTGCTGCTCTTCATCGACGACGGAAAGTTGGAAAGTGGACATAAAAGACCGAACCTTGGCTTCTTCCTCCTCCAGGGCACGCGGCAACAGTGCACACTCTAAGATGCTTGCACAACTTTTCTTTATCAGTAACGTATTATTAGTAGAAAACATATTCCACGCTCGATCACAAGATCCCAACACACGGTTTTCAATGTCAGCAGTGACAAAAATCGCATTGCCGGCTGGATCTTGCCATCCATCCATAATGATGATCATCGTCATCATCATCCGGTGGCTTTTTTTTTTCAACTTTGTGAAGTGGGTGGGTTGGCGATCATGCACAAGAAGACTTACCCAAATTTGCCTAGAGAGGTCACGGTATTTTTGGATTGCTCTTATAATTTTGCGCCTTGTTGCAAACTGGAATCTCTGAATCTGGCGACTTTAGATTTTTCTTTTACCCTCATAATGTGGCGACTTGGGCCCATTTTTTCCAAAAGAAACCCTTTGTACCTTTCGCACCTTCCCTTTTGTTGCGAAAATTCGCCAAATTTCTTAATGGAAACCATCATCGATCTATTGATCGTTCGTCATAAAATGCAAACAAACAGTGTACGCATCCATCAATGGGATGCACATTTGATCCCTTTTACTCTGCTCAGTACTGTACCATGCTTTCTGATTCTGCAAGCTGCTGCACAGCAGAGATTGGTGCATGTTTGCAGCAAAGAAACGGCGCAATTCTACTCTGTTCGTTACTGGGTGATGCATTCCCATTTTGCAAGCAGCTTCTTATTTGAAGCAAAGATTGCTGCAATATTTACACTGTTCCCACTGATTGATACTTTCAGATTGTGCAAGCTGCTGCTGCATCTTTGCAGCAAAGATTGGTGCAATACTATTCTGTTGAGTATTGGGTGATGCTTTCAGATTCTCTGCCAAGCTGCTGTATCTTTGTAGCAAAGATTGGTGCAATGCTACTCTGTTGAGTACCGGGTGATGCTTTCAGATTCTGCACTGCTGCATGGTTGCAGCAAAGATGGTGCAATATGCCTCAGTTGATTATTGGCTGATGCTCTTAGATTCTTTGGGCTGCACTTTTGCAGCAAGAATTCATGCAATGCTCTGTTGAGTATTGGTGATTGCTTTCAGATTTTGCACTCTACCTCTTTGCAGCAAAGATTGGTTTTGGTGTATCTCAGATTGGTTGATCTCAGGTTGCTTTAGAATAATATTTTCCAACTCCATTTTGGCTTTTACTTCTCATGATGGTGGTGACAGATTTGAGATTCATGACAGTTGGAGAGAGATCTTTCAGCTCTTACTTCACTGTTATGCAAGATTCCAATCAATATCAAAATCTTGGTGGTGACAGATGTGAGCAATTCTAGCCAGTTGGAGGGAGATTTTTCAGCTCTTACTTCAGTGTTATGCAAGATTCCAATCAATGTCAAAATCTTGGTGGTGACAGATGTGAGCAATTCTAGCCAGTTGGAGGGAGATTTTTCAGCTCTAACTTCAGTGTTGTGCAAGATTCCAATCAGTCTTAAAACAATTGCAATCTGTCAAAAGATCATACCTCCTTTTTGTGACACTGCAATATTTTACCAGTCTCAAAGGAAGATGAAACTGTTGTGTTACAATCATTAAATCAGAATTTTGATATTAATGTCATAGTTCTTAAAGGTTTTGAGTTGGTGATCAGCTTCAAGAATTTGAGAACTGACTACCTAACAAAAATGTAGTATTGGATAATCGATGAATTACAGTGTGTGTTTTCTTTGGGTGAAAAGGATGAACCTTGATTCAGCAAGTAAGCAGAAAGACTGGAAATTTTCCAGACCTAGTTCAAAGTGGAGCGGTGTTGTTGGATCGACTCCAGTACTCTTGAACAAGTAATGAGAATAAAGACACAGGATTCTCAAGTAGGTTTGATGGCGTGCCAAACTCCTTCACTGTGCCTGGAGACAGCAAGCAGGCTTTAATCTATCAGAAAAACATGTTTTCACTAGATCTGGCTTTCAGACAAAACTCAGAATCTGAAACATCTTTCAATTCCATCAGACATTTTGGGTTGTGTTGTTGTACATAATGGCTTTGTTTCTTGTTCCTTTTAATTCAATCTCCTCTTTCTCTTCTCCTTATTGAGGGTGTATGAAACTTACCAGCATCCAGGACAAGGACTTTGTCACTATCCATCACACTAGGAATTCTATGAGCAATGCTTATGATTGTGCAATTGCTGAACTCGGTCTTGATTATTCTTTGCAGTATGACATCAGTTTGTGTGTCGATCGATGCTGTTGCTTCATCAAGTACTAAGATGCGGCTACTTTTCAGAAGCACACGACCCAAGCAGAAGAGCTGTCTTTGGCCCATACTCCAGTTGTCCCCATTCTCTGCCACTGTTTGACAACTCAACACACCACTCTTGTCAAGATCAAAACAAAGAGAATGATGCTCCTAAAGCTGCTGTTTGTGTCACAACAACAGAACCTGAAATGTAAATATAGTATAATTTCTCTTCAAGCAATTGTCTGTGTACCTGGAGCATCAAGTTTCTCATCTTTCAGTCTGATGGCTGTAGCAAGTTGGCATTTCTCCAGTGCCTGCACAGAACAGATTATTACAAGCATTATCAAGCTGCAATAAATTAAGAGTCACTGAAACTGAAGCTCCAACAATACTCTGAATAAGGGACTTATGCACAAGCACAGGGAAATTGAGTAGATTAGCAGAAAGAAGCAGTGAATCCTCAAGAACAACATCACATATGAAGATGGAAAAGTACCTCCCATATAGTTGCATCATCGTGCTCCCCCAGTGGGTCAAGGTTAGACCTCACAGTACCATCAAAAAGAGTGGGCTCCTGAGGAATGATGCTGAGTTTGGAACGCAGATCATGCAAGCCAATTGTTGTTATGTTGATGCCATCAATGAGGATACGGCCATGAGTTGGTTCAACTATCCTGAAAAGTGCTTGAATGAGCGATGTCTTTCCACTTCCAGTACGTCCAACCACTCCAAGCTTCTCCCCTCCTCTGACAGTGAATGTCAAGCCTTTGAGCACCAGAGGTGAGTCTGCACGGTACCTCAGCTGGAATTGCAGACACAATGACCAAACAAAAAACCAGTCAGCACACAAGAAAGAGTCTAGATTGAAAAGTGCTCATTAATAATTGATGATGAGGAGAAGGTAAATTGAGCACACAACCTGCAAGCCTTGAACAGAGATGCCACCTTGCTGTGGCCAGCCTTGACTAGGCTTCCTGTCTTCAATAACAAGGGGAGCCTCACTGGGTAAGTCAGTATATTGCTGGACTCTCTCCACCGAAACCATGTCTTGCTCCAGTTGTGCAAATAACCAAACCACCCAGTAGATGCCGGAATTCAGGGCCAACCCATACGAGAGCGACAGCCCAACCAACTCTGCCACATTCAATCACATGCACTATTCCTTTTCTCAAGAAGAATATAGATTTAACATGAGGTAGAATATCATACCATCTTATGAATTGGAAGAGTTCCACTCCATGAAAGAAACAGAGAGAGAGAGAGAGCATTAAGAGAAGAATCATCATGCTTCCCCTTTGCACTCATGGGGAGCAGAATGGTGCTGGCAACAATTCTTCTGAAGATTGGGGATCCAATCTCCAGAAAACCCTTAAGATGAATGCTAATGAGCATCTAGAAATTGTGCAGTGGAAGAAGTTCTAACCTGGTCGTACGAAGCTGCTAGGGAGCAGAACAAGCAACATTGTAGATGAGCACAGGATTGCAGTGCCAATGTTCTCAAGGCGAAAGCCTAACCAATCACCAGCAGCATAATTATGAAAGCACATGCTGATGAGTGTGTTGGTGCGGTTTGTATTTGTTTTCCCAAACCTTGCTTGGTGACCAAAAGCTCGAATTGTCACAAGGCCAACAATTGTTTCTGAGAAATGATTAATGAGTGGAGCTTCACTTATAGATTCCAACCTTCTCAGCTCACGTGAAGTTGCAATGTAGTACCTCTGCTCAGGAAAAAAAACAATTTCTTTGATTGTCAACAAGTGCATCATTCATTTCTGATCAGACACTAAAAGTAGAGTTCTAAACAGAGGAATTTCAGCTGATGATCTTTTGGTTCAGTTTGATAAAAGTAATGCAAAATTGGGGTTAGAGAAAGCATCTACCTGATACTGAATGAACACAATGAATAGAGGAGCCATGATGAAAATAATCTGCCAGGTGATGTGAATTGTGACATATAAAATTCCAAAGAGCTGGAAAATATTTGCCAACAATGACCCACACAAGAGGGGAATCCATATGTCCAGTGCCGTTTGGTCTTTCGTTGACTGCAACCCACAACAACCCACCACCAACATGAAGTTATGTTCTCATGGAGAGACATCTCTCCTCTGCAATGAGAAAATTATCAAGCAATCTTGATACTGGAAATGTAGACTGAAGTTGCTGGTGGGATCCTTACCCGGCTCAAGATTCTTCCAGTAGGAGTAGCATCAAAGAATGACATGGGTGCTCGAAACACACTTTGAATCATGTCCAGGAAAAAGTGTTGTGCAGTTTTGAGTCCAACAAAAGCAACAAGAAGAGAACGCATGAGTACAAATGCACCACTCCCCATTGCAAGCTCTGCGTACACGGAGATGAACCTGCTGGGCACAAATGACTCTTTTGTTGATGTTGATTGTGCTAACCAAAAATCCGAAGCAATTTGTAGGCCCTGCCAACAGGTCTGGATTATGATAAGAACAATCACATGACTGCCTGCAAGCACCTTAGTGCAATATGCCCAATAGATTCTCCAGTCAACTTGTCCAATTGCACGCTCTTCATCATCAATAATGTTGGCTGAACCTGTAAAAGCAACTCATAAATCGTCATCTCAGAGTGGAAGCTTACACCCCACTCAACCACAGTGTCCAACTCTATACAATGGAAAGAACCACAGCTACCAACCTGAGGTTTTCACTGCATTGGGCTCCGAGGTTGCTTGTGAGCTGCTTCTTTCCATTGATGTTTGGCGAAGAGAAGTTTGTTTTGACATCCGGCCATCTTCAGAATTGGACCGTCCTTCAGACCCTATGCTGAAGGTGCGTTGCACAGCACCGGGAGAAAATGCATCCGATGAACCCCCAATTGATGCTGAATGTAGTAACTGGTTGGAGTCATTGATGATTTCTTCTTCATCTTCCAACCCTTGAGCTTCAGCCATCTGTAGTGTTTGGTTGTGGGCATCTACCAGGGCACCAAAGTCAAGACCAAGCTTCACCAGCTCATCATAGTTGCCTGACTGTACAATTTCTCCATCACGCATCACCAGTATAAGATCAGCACTGTGAAGGAATTCAACTTGATGTGTCACCAACACCACAGTTTTGCTGGCCAAAGTCCCTCTCACACATTCCTGCAAGAAATTTCAATCCATGTTGTCATTATTGTGACTGGTAGAATGGAGATTATGAAAATAGCTGCAAACCAATTGACAATCTCCCAAGACTTCAAAACAGCTTACAATTCAAGAGATTTCAGTGTACAATCTGTGCAAAGCTCCTCTGAGAATAATATCACAGAATGTTAAATTTTCTGCAAGAAAAGCAGCAAGGGAGAAGAGAACTTTGGATCAAACATGTACATTGAAAAGCTGGGTTCCTGTGTGAGCATCCACAGCACTAAAGACATCATCCAGCAAGTAGATATCTGCTTCTTGGTATACAGCTCTAGCCAGCTGCACTCGTTGCTTCTGACCTCCACTTAGATTGATTCCACGCTCACCAATCTCTGTTTGATCACCATGTGGCAACTGGCTGAGGTCATTTTGTAAAGCACACACATGCAGTGTGTCACGGTACAGAACTTCTTCCATTTGCTTCCCAAATATGATGTTGTCTTGGATTGTCCCATTCTGAATCCAAGCTGATTGAGCCACATATGCCACTCGCCCACAAACTTGTACCTGGCCAAAAACATGGAAATTCCACCTCAAAAAAGCAGTATTTCCAGGGAAGTAAGTTGCAGACTAAAACTATGAAATGAAGCTGATTGAAGTAGTGATGCAAGCACGAAGAATTGAGAAGAAGTTGAAAACTCTGAGATCATCATGAAATCCTCAAGCAACACACCTGACCACTGACTTTCTCCATTTCTCCTAGAATGCATTCCAAAAGAGCAGACTTTCCTGCTCCAACTGTCCCAACAATGGCCACCAATGTGCCAGTTTTGATCTCCACATTTATGTTTCTGAGAATTGGGCTTTCTGCCTCAGGACCCCACTTGAAAGATCCTCCCTGTATGAAAACCACAGCATTGGGTTGATCATTCAGATTACTGCTGGTTCCCCTCCTAAGTGTCCAGCTCATTAATCCCTAGTCAGAAACCATGGAAGGAAAAGGTTACAAGAAAATGTTTAAAGCTTACATGCACTGCAACTGCAAAATCAGCTGCGCCTCTTTCAATCCTTTCAACAGCCATCAGATCCACTTCACCACTTTGGAAAAAAGTGAGTAATCGCTTAAGTGCAACAAGAGCCTGTGCAACCTGTGTCATGTTCTGAGGAAACTGCCGCAGTGGCACTTGCAGAATACGGAAAGTTGCAATTGCTGTGAATACTCGTCCTGCTGTGAGGTTGATGTTCAGCAGCAAGCAGGATCCGAATGTAAGCACTGAAACCACTAGAGGAGAGAGCCATAATAAGAAGATGGACAAAGCAGCTATTGACAAAAACTTTCTTATCCATGACTGCTCCTTTATTCGGGCATCAATCACCTGTTGCATGCACAAACTGCACACATGAGTACAGCTTCATTTCAAGCAGCAGCAATTCACCATATATCTTGTTGTGAAAATGCAGCAAGAAAAATACAAAAAATTGGTAACTGCACCAACCTGCTGAAGAAACCAATCTTGCCAAGCCTGCAGCTTGAGAATTTTCATGTTGGTAACAGCCTCATTTGTTCTCTTGATTCGTGAATCTTTGCATGCCATAACCTCGGCCATGAAACTTCGCTGCTTTTTTGCAATAAGCAAGCACATGAGCATGATAAATAGCATAGTTATGAAACCTGTCACAGTTGCAAGACCAACAACGCTGTAGAGAATAATAAGTGCAATAATGATCTGAAGTGGGACGGCCCACAGTTCATGAACCTGCAGAAACCAGCAAACAGTTTTGTGTCTTCAGGAGTGACTTGCACTAGATAGGTTTTTCAGATTCTCAAATTCTGCATCAACTTCACATAAAATTGAGAAAAACAACCTGGGAATAAATTCATGAGTTTGAAGGGAACTTTGTGCAGAATGTACCTCAATAACTGCGTCACAAATCTGTGGAATGTCAGTTGACATGTAGTTCACAATTTTCCCCACACTCTGAGTTTGACGAGCAGAGCTTGAGAGGCGAAGACCCTTTTGATACACAGCTGTAACAAGAGCTGATCGAACACTTAATCCAAGTCTCTGTGAGAGGAAGTTGTACTGATGGTCAATAAGAACCTCCATGCATTTTGCAAGAAGCAAGACCAATACAAGCATCACACCATGAGACTGAACTCTCACAGGATTGTCAAAGAAATTGATAAACTGTTGTATAAGAAGAGGTCCAATGTACATCACACACAGCTTCGTGAAGGCAAGGAAGCCATTGATGACAAAAAGAGGCCAGAATGTCCTGATAAGTCCCCAAGCCAGTGATTTTGCAGCAGCTCCTTGATGCTGAAAATCCCAGTTAGATTGAAGCCTTTGACATACAACATCTGCAGAGTCTTCAGGACTCAGACTTGGCACATCCCCAGCTAGGAGAGCCTTTTTGTAACCTAACGACAAGAGAGGATCCAGCCACAGAAAGGTGGCCTTACTCAGAAGCCGAGCTTTCCAGTACCCTGTCACCTCTAGTGATCCTAATTTCACCCCATTCATCTCTGGCTTATAGCTCTGATTCCTCAAGAATGGCTCTGTGAGGGTTGAATTATGATGATGTTGATCTACAACTACTGAAAGACATAATCTCTTCCCGACAATTGCCATGATCACAAGATATAAACTCACAAGCCATGTCGGTAGTGTTAGATAGAGTGCTGTCAGCTCTGGGTATCTAGATTCCTCATGTGCAATAAACTTTGCTACAATTGCATATCCCTCAAATGCAGAGAATGTTAGGAAATTTATGATCCAACAGACCTGAAGCTCAGGAGTAATGAAAGAGTTTCCAGCTTCCTGCTCATCAAGCCAAAGCTTGGAAGCGAAGGCCAAGTAGATAAGTGCCTCTGCCATAGCAAAGAAGAATTCATCAAAGGCTACAATTGACCAATTGCTGTGAAATCCAGACCAGAAACGCCAGCCACAGACAGCCAACCAGCTGAAGCCCAGCACAGAGGTTATCACTAAAGTGAAATTGTAGAGTGCACCATTCTTCATCAGTCTCTGAGTTGTTGTTGCTGCTCCTCTTGAGTACTTCAGGAGCTTCAAGAGAGTGACTGACAGAAGAACTAAACAAAGGAGAAGGGAGATGATGGAAATGAGGTAATGCTGCAAGCAAGGAACTAAAACCCATGCCCAAAGATCTTCCATCCCTCTCCCAGAATTTGGAACATCGCTGCAGCAAATTCTGAGCATGGTGGTGCAATTGTTACTTGTAGATTGAAATTCCTGCTGGTCCTGCAGCTGCCAGTCGTGAACCCCAGCTGCAAACGGAAGAAAAGTACCAGAGAGTCAAGCTCTTTCCAGAAAACAAAAAATTGCTAATCACATCTGAATCTCTCTCTACAACAACAACAAGAGTAAAAGTCTTATGAGGAAAGAAGAACGATTTCTTAAGCTTCAGACTGGATGATTCTCGCTTATCAAGAAAAGTTCCCGACTTCTATCGAGTAAAATTTCAAACAGAATTGGCAGAATTTTCTTCTGCTACTCCAGCAAGGATCCAACAATCATGAACAGCAATGGCGGACTAATCAAGGAAAAGCAAAACTGCAAATGTGTGATCATCATGCCTTCCATTGTTGTATTGCTCTCCCCCTCTCCTCACTTCCCCCTCAACGTCTGCACTGCAAACATTACACGCGCGCGGTCAAGAATCATCAACAACTCGGGGATTCGAAAAAACAAATCCATAGAAATATAAACTCGTGTGTGTAATTATTGCATTCTGCAACTGAATTCCCAGCCCCGCCCCCCACTCCTAATGTAATAATCTCCTACCGGATTAGTGTCAATTCAGCTTGCGTTAGTACTTTAGGGAAGCTTATCAACAGCTTCACCAAGCGCCACTTTGATAGCTTTCATGTGCAGAGAATCTCATGGAAGCAAATTGTAAACAACAACAACAGCAACAAAAAAAACCGCTACCCGACAATAAATTGGACGTGAAAAATGCAGATTCCCACCATGAATCTTCAAAGTATTGTCTGTACCTTAGATTAGATCTCTATTATGTAATTATGTATGCAAGTTGCAAATTTTTTTGTTGAAAAGCAGCTGTTGGGAGAGCCTCTGCAAGAACCCAATTGTGCAATTTGTGCCGCTGCACTCAAGGTGCACCAAATTAAGCTTCCCAATTTCTCTCTTCAGACTTCACGGTAGCTGCAACTAGGTATGAGCGTTATATATATCTATCAGACTTCGCAGAGCAACAAATTTTACCGCTTCACACGGACATGTTTAATATACCCGACATAAATTCTTTACTAAAAAAAAATGATCCGTTTCGATTTCCTCCTCTTCCTTGTCTTCCTTCTCCTCCTCCTCCTCCTCCTCTTCTCCTCCTCTGTTGGGTAGAGCTTAGTTTTACCACCTCTACAACCCCCACCACCCAAAAAAAAAATCAAAATAAATTCTCTCACCACAGACCGGCGGAGAGAGACTGCGATAGAGAGAGAGAAAAAAAACGGCGACGACTACGGAAAACATTCGTCAACATCTACTCCCTAATAAATCAATCCACCAACCACCAACCAAAGTGAAAAAAGTGGGTCACAGTGAACCAGCACCCACCAACGCATCATCATCCACTGGATGCCTGTTATTACTTAGTTGTGGATGAACCTCAACTGAATTAATATTTGGTTTCACCCTAGTAACCAATTCTGTAGGAAATAGGTATCATGTATATGTAGATAGGTAAGAAAATAGGTAGATGGTTTATAAAAAGTGAAGGCTTTTTTTACTACCTACCTATTAACAACCTGCTTGTGGCTTGTTAGTAGGTAGGTAGTTAAAAAAAAACACCATCTGAGCTAATCACCATTGTCAGGTAGGGAACTGAAACCAACAGAAAACTGTTTTATAATCACTTATCATTCATCCTTCATGGTGCGTTGGTGGGGTGCCAAGGGTTTTTTTTTGTGACGACAAAAAAAAAAAAGGCTGACGAATCCAACAAAGGGATTTTTGAGAATTTTTTTAAACAATTCGCTATATCTCGAGAAAAAAAAGTTATAAGTCGCCAGATTTAGACAATGTGTTCCATTAGGTTGCCATAAATAGGCAGGATTCCAAAAAAATCTACTAATGCACCAGGACAGTCGCCATTTATTGCTAATTAATGCTGAGGATCCTCGCCAGTACACCTAATCGAGGAATTTGAAACAAAAAAACCCTGGTGGGTGCTGGTTGACTGTGGCCCAAAAAGTGTGTACAGTTTTTTTTTTTTTTTTTTTTTTTGGCTTGCGAGAGACGCCACTGTCTGTCACGTACCGACGGTCTGGCGGGGTTTACGATGGTCGTGGATTTACGAGAAAGTCAAAAAAAGACTGCTAACTGTCAACTGGGCCACTGACCTGGTTCCAGACTGAGGCCAGTTTCAACCAGCACGCACGTTCTTCTGTGAGGCCTCGTAGTGGCCATATGAAACCCAAAAAAGTTAGATTTGAGCTCAGAGACCCTGGTTTCCTGGAAGATCGCGAGATTTGTAATATTTATAAATAATTTAAATGAATTTTGGGAATTTTTTTAATCATGGTACCGTTTGTGGGTGCTGGTTAACCCAACACACAGACGTGCACAAATTCTAAAATTAAAGATCTTTGGCAGAAATACTTTTCCCCATTCTCTCTACCCTACCTTGGTGCCATAGTTTACACTTAAACTGGGTAATGATCTACCAAACAAAAGTTTTATTGTATTTAGCCCCAGGTTTGAGACATTGAAATTTGACTTCTGAATTTCTTGTATGGCATTCTCTCTTTTGTGAAGGTTTTTCCACATTTTTTTCAAGGGATCTTTTGTTCTTAGGATGTATCTTGCTTGTGACAAATTTCAGCATATCTTTATGTGAGAGAGTAAGGCTCTCAGTTGAGGGCTTATCAAAACCAGGTTCACATGAGAATGATAGTCAGTGCTTGCCTATTGCCTTGCAGGGTCCCCTTCTTCTAGTAATGCCCTCCACCTCAAGCCTTACCACACATGGAATATAAGAGCACATCCACTCACACCCCTTATTTGGGCATGATCAGCTGTTTTCACATCTTACTTGTAGAGTGTTAATTGTTTACCCAGGCCCCCACCCATAACCTAAAAAATTAGAAAATATAAGGTCAGAGACTATTTTAAATGGCATGGAATCAATCATTATGGTCGACCAATCAAAAGCAGTCATCTTTTTTTCCAGGCATTATGTGTAGAGTTACATACCAACTGTTTTTTTTGGGAACATGTATAGAACAAGTTCCCAAAATGAAGCACCAGTAAAATTTCCCCAAGTATAGCAGAAATTTTTTAAAAGAAAAATGCTTGCCAGAGCTAGCATTTTGATTTTCAAAATGCCATGCCCTTTGGTGAGCACAGGGCCAAGCCAATTCCAATGAAGCCCACTGCTGAGGACTTTCCCAAGTTGTAAAGACCTAATTAAGCTGATATTCTTTTAACCTTTTCTTCTTTTTTTTCTGTACCCAGTGGATGTTACCTGAAAAACAAGAAAAAAAAAAGAAAGGGTGCTTTTGAAAAACAGAATGCCTGCCCAGATCAAAAAACAATGAGGGTTTTTTTTGGGCCCTGCCTCCACAGGAACTATCGCATTGGATCCAACTTTTGGCAGTTTTACCTTATTAGAACTGGTTTCACATTAGAAGAACCGGTTTTTTCGGTGAAAGTGTTTAGACCGTTTAGATTGGAACGGATTTTTTTTGGGTGTTCAAAGTGTGGACACAGTAGGTAGATGTACAACATCTTATCTATTGGCAGGGCCAGCCCGTTTGTGAGCACCACACAAACCGAAGAGGAAAATTTGTGTTGGGTAAGGTGCCCTCCAATTCCACTACAAAAAATCAGTGCAAAAGTCTTTAGCGGAATGGCTAATGGATCCCCGTGGCTACTAATGTGGAGAAGTGCAAGTGTGAGGGCCAGAGTGAACCAGGGCTAGCGAATGAGTCCAAGAGAAAAAGGAACTAGCAAAGGATCCCAAGGGCCACCAATGTGGAGAATTTGGAGTGTGGGGCCAGAGTGAACCAGCACCCACCATTCCACCAATTCGCCATTCTGTCCATCGGATGGGTTACGTTTTTTCATCCGGCTCCTGACCTTGCGTTAACTAAAATTGTACCACATTCAACCATTTTGGCCTGCTGACCTTTTGATGTTTTTGCTTGGATGGTTTTTTTTTGGTAACCCCGACCTCCATACTACCCTCTCACTTAACTACCATCCCACCCCACCTAGCTACCCTATTGACCTAGTTACCTTGCTGACCTACATTTTGAACTTACCTACCAACTAACAACCAACCCCCTTACCTTCCTACCCACTCACCTTACCTACCTATTTTTTATTCTTCCCTGGCTAAATCTTTCTTTCTTATTAAACTTTTATCTCTTGGCAAAAAATTTATCTTCTCTTGGCTGAAATTCTATCTCTTGATACAATCTTTATTTTTTATTTGCTAAAAAAAAAATTGGGCAAAAAATTTATATTTTCTTGACTACATCTTTAGCTTTTGGCAAAAAAATTGTATATTCTAGGTTAAATCTCTATTTCTCAGCAAAATCTTTCTCTTCGTAGCTAAATTTTGCTTCTCAACAAAAACTCTATATATATATTGGTTAAACATTTTTTTTTAAAAACCTTTATTTCTTAACAAAATTGATCTATCTCTTAGTTAAAATTTTACATGTCAACAAAACTTTTATGTTTTTAAGCTAAATTTTTATCTTTTGACAATTAACCTTCCCAACTATAACTTCAAAACTAGATAAACTGGACTTTTCATAGGGCAAATAGATAAAATTGAAATGCTGAAGATTTTTTTCCATTTTCACATTCAAATTTATTTACAAATAAGTTTGAAAGACAAATGGCACATTAGAAACGGAAAATAAAAATAAAAAAGATGTCCCTTATAACATACATGTGTCAATTTTTGACCTAGGTTAATATAGGTAGGAGTACTAGGGAGGAAACGGACGATTATGGTCCACATCAACATTTAAGGACATTAAAACAAGTATTGCTTCAGTTCAAATCAAATTGGTAGGGTATTTGCTACTAGTGTCAACACTAAACATGGGTTTATATACCAAACCCACATTGATCCAATCCACTTAATTTGGGTTGATTAATCAACACATACACTAGTTACTTCACATTCTAGAACTAATCTTGATGTAAACGTCGATAATTAACTAAAGAATGTTAAATTTGGACTCAAAGACCCCATTTAATCTATAGATGGGATATTTATATTGCTTGAAAGCAATCCAAAAAAGTGGTCTTTTAACTTCTTGCCATGGTACTAATGTCATGTGTTGGTTCACTCAAGGCCCTAGGCATTGAACAACTAGCAAAGTAGGTCATTTGGTAGTGCACGATCAAAATAAAAAATGGCAAACATGTAAGAATGCAACTTGTTTCTAATTCCTCACTTGTGCAAAAGGCTTCAAAATAATTATTCCATATACATTTAGAATAATTATTTCATGGGGGACTAGTGGAAATTTTTTAATTGGGTATAAGTTTGGGTTTTTTTTTGGCCAAACAATTGATTTTAATATAAACTTGCTTTCAAACATTTATATACAAAAAAAAGAATTAGTTTATTTATTGCCATATGGCATAATATTAACATGGTATCATGACCAAAGTATGTGTTACCACCTTCTAAGGTTCTTCTTCTTGCTTCATGAAATAGGTGGCCTTGATCTTCTTGAAGGTTTTCCAAAGTAAGGAAAACTTTCAAATTAAGGATTGTGAAATTGATATGAAAATATGGGTCAACATCAACACCTTTTTGGTGCCTAAAAAAATAACCAAATGATAGACATGTGGGTGCTAAAAATATTAAGGAAAATAGGTAAGAAAAAATGAAAATACATGTCAAAATACATTGTTATTTGATGGTCACAAAATTACCTTTGAGGAAAAATTATCAAAATTTAATTTTGAAATGGAGTTCTAACATAAAAAAGTATGTTAGTCTAGTTAGCCTATTGGCCATGCTAGTAATTTCCTAATTATTAGGTGTAGGTATCTACTTATTATTGCCTATTTATTAGGAGGTTAAGCTACTTGGGTAGTTAATCCTTAAGGATAAGGTGGTTGGCATGAATTGGTCAATTACCTAGGGATTAATAAAGGAGATTTGGATAAGATGAAAAAAATTAGCAAGGGATGAATTTTTTGTGTAACTTATGAATGCCATGGGGATTCTCCCATTCTCTCATTCTTTCGTTGTATTCTTGAAGTTTGTAAAAGGTTGGAGACGTGTGATGGAATGAGAAATTCATTCCTTGTGTATGTGTGTGTGTATGTTCTAGTAAAGATGGAAGAAAAGGCCTAGGGAGTACATTCTTGTATTTGAGTGTGAAAGATGAAAGAGGTTTTTTGTTTGTTGGGTGAGGCTCTTGAAAGCCTCTAAAAAACAACCTTGCCCAGTTAAAGAAACATGGTGGATGATTGCAAAAGAAACAGAAGAGCAGAAAAAGGTAATGAGATCTTTCTTATAAAATGGTTTTGGTTTATAAATGGTGGTCACCTTCAAAGTCTCCACTTTGTTTCTACTATTGAGGGCAACAATAGGATGTAAATGTGTTTGATGTAGAAGATATTAACTTTTTAATATTTTGTTCATTTCCTTTGTCTATGAATTTAAACATCATTGGAAAATAGTTGCAACATTAAAAGTAAGGCAATAGTAGTCGATGATATTTTTAAAAAAATAAGAGGACAACAAAGATGGAAAGCAATGGCAATAACTACAGAAAGGTCACTAGTTTTCTAGATTAGTTTATTACAAGCTTAAAAGGCAGGTTGGAAGGTAGCTACTTTCTTACCTTCCTTAGACATGTTAGACTTCTTATTTGCTTGTTTTTAAATTTTTTTGAACTATTTGTTTGGAAAGTAAAATTGTTTTCCCTTTGGTAACGTTTTAGAATTTTTGTTTTCAAGTATTTCTTTTTGTTTTAGCTAATAACCTTTTTCTTACTATCAATTTTGGATTGTCAAGTCCACAGTCTTACCATGTGTTTATTTTTCATGCCATGGTAACCATTATATGATGATAATGATAATCTAAATCGTTAACATCTACTAAAATCATCCATGTAAATTTGTCATTTTGTTCATTTTCCATTGGAAGGCTAAAGGTTTCATAATCATGGCATGAATAAAATGTGCATCTATTCTTATAAACCTCAAATGGGTATAAGACTGAAACTATGTATTTTTATTACATGAACTATGTAAATATATTATCTTATTTGCACAAATATCCATTTACATATCTATTTTTTATATATAACTATATTATGCCACACCATTCTCCTACCATAAATTCCACGCACTCATAAACTATGTCAAAACTCTTAAGGACTAAATTTTCAATCCCATTCACAAATCTATTCCATGAAACTTTTCATTCATACAACAAGTTGTTTGCATCAAATGAAGGTGTTTCCAAAGGTCCTAAACACCCACTTATATACCAAACAAGATGAAACTAAACAAGAAATTTCCTAAAATCTTACGTATCACATGGCTCAACATGTGATTCAACATGCACATTAATTTGTGCAAAGACTTTCTTTATGAATCAACATATTTGAATCATACACATTAATTTATGCAAAAAAATTCTTTATGAATCAACATATTTGAATCATACAAATTACTTTATGCAAAAACTTTCTTTATGAATTAGCATATTTGAATCATACACATTAATTTATATAAAACTTTTCTTTATGAATCAACATATTTGAATCATACACATTAATTTATGCAAATATTTTCTTCATGAATTATCATGTTTAAGTCATGCACATTAATTGAAACTATGACTAATTAATGATGATTCACTAAAACATTATTAAATTGAAAACCACACCACCTAATAAGTTACCAAAATTAAGATAGTTACATAATTAACAAGCTAGTGACATCAAGTTACACTTCCATTGTCATTGTTGAAATGAACTTGCATTATTATTTTTCAAATGTGATTCACAAAATCTTTACTCCTACAAAGGTCAAGGTGAACTAACACTAACATTAATACCTTCAAGTTTTTGTTAGGCTTATTAATGTCCATATTAAGCTTGACAAATGTTAGATTTGGACTCAAAAACATCAAGATTTAATATAAGTGTGGGACATTTTTAATTAAAGAAAATTTTTAAAAAACGAATTTCGAGGTTTTTACCATGTTACCAATGCAATGTTGGTTCACCCAAGACCCACAAAATGTCACTTGGAAATGGATCGTACTTATTTTTTTGACTTCCTTCTATATGAGAATATACACCCGTAGTTCATGCCCCTACCATTTAGCCTAGGCCCAAAATGGCAAGGAAAGAGAAACAAAAAAATTCTTGTTACCAATGACGTGAAGTAGCATGCATGCAAAGGGCCAAGTTTTAATCTTTTAGGGGAGGGTGGGTGTTTTTTATTTCTTTTGTTCTCAAAATGATCCTATGAAGTTTTCACTATGTTCTCATCATGTTCCCAATGTGTTCCCAACATGTTTGCCACAATTATTTAATATGAATCTCAAGTATATTACTATAAGAATATGTGTTGTTTGTAATTATTATTGAAAAATATTTCCATTGGTCGTAGTCCAAATTTGGTTTACATGTTTGATGAATTGAAACAAATTGAAACATAATTTTGATGTGTGAATTAGGTTTGCTTTTTGGATAATTTCTTAAAGGTTTAAAGCTTCGTCTTAATGTCGATCTTGAAACTTTTAATATTATTACATTAAAAGGAGTTGTGAACATTCTCACTTAAGCCTACTTTTGGAACTTGGGGGTAGGTTTTTTTTTTCATGCAAGTGGATTGGTGACCATCCACAACAACCCTTTTTTTCTAGCAAAAAATAGCCAAATTGCACCAAAAATATTTGTTTGGGGATAGGTACATGCAAAAAAAAAGGAAAAAATAATGTCTTGCCAAATTGAAGCATTATTGTCAGCCAACAAAGCTAGATTGCTTTGGCAATGGCTAACCCTATCACCATTTAAGTTTTATCCTTTGTTGCTGCCAATTGCCATCTAGCCCCATCATCACCACTAAATGTAACCATACTTGCCCCATCACCATCACTAGATGTAACTATCTTACACCAATTGATCATTAGTGTAACCAACATGTTCTAGGTTTAGGGTTTAGTGTTGCTAAAAAGTTTGCCAAAACATGTAGCCTTTGTTGCCATAACTTTGCTATTGTGAATTTGTTCACTAGTAATGGTCGCTCGCATACTTCTAGTACATACTAAAGAGTCATTGAAGCAAAGGAAAGATGTGTAGATTGTAGCATTTAGGTTATTTCATGTGCATTGTGTAATGTGGGGGTGCTTTCAAGTTTGGTTGTCGAGCATTGGTGGAACATTGACATACAATGAAGAACGCTTCTTCCAAAATGAGGTTGGTTTCTTTGTTTAAGTTTTGGAGGACCGACATTGTTTTCAAGTTGAATAAGGTATGTTTTCATCTCCATCTCTTTGGGTTTAAATCCTAAATCCACATAAGGTTCTAAATTATTTGTAGTTTGTTGTGTTTTGGTTTCATGTTGTGTAGTGTCTTGCTTGTGCTGATGTGTATTACATAGCTTATGCATTTGTGTTTATGCATTTGTGTTGTGTCTACGCATAAATAGGACCATGAAATGCAACTCCTTGGAGTCAATAGCAAGGTCTAACACTAAATTCAAACGTGGATTGTTGTGGTACTTCTTTAGTAGTAGAAACATGTTGAATGTAGAACCTTTGTGGTTAGTATGCAATTCCATGTTATTGCCCTTTAATGGTGATGGTTCGTCAACATAATTGTCTAAACCAATTCGTTTTAGGTCACACTCTCTTGCAGTTGAAGTCATCTCACCTTTGTCATCTCTTGAGTCACAACATCTTGGTGGGCCATCTCACATTTCTTATTCTCTTGAACAATTACCTTTTTCTATAGCTCCTCTCGTAGCTCCTTCTTTTGAAGTTTTTCGTTTCTTATAACTCCTTTTTCTATATCAACTTTTTTTATAACTCCATTTATAACTCCTCTTGTAGCTTTTTCTTCTACAATTCATGTATTTCCTTATGTAGTTTTTATAGTTCATTCTCTTGTTGTTCCTTCTTATTTACCTTCTAATGCAACCCCTTTACTTCCAACATATGCACATCCCAGTTCGAGTGGTAGCAGCTGGCATGTTGATTGGCCCACATCATTAAAAAAGGTCATTGATTTGTGTGATTTGCCTAATACAGACCAAGATCCTGACTTGGTGCTTTGTTTTTTAGTTGAGAAGTTGAAAAAATCGTATGACTAGACACGACAATTTTAACTTGAATGGGTTATGAAACTACCTTGGGCTAGGGGGTCCTTGTTGATGATGGCAAACTTCATATGGTCAAGTGCAAGGTATGCAAACTTCTATGTGTCCTGGTTTTACAAAATCCTCTTACTTTGATCAAACTAATTAGAATTTAATGCCAATTCTTGTAGGGTCTGATTCGTAGAATTTTGCAGGGTCTGATTTTATAAAGATTTATCACTCTGGTCAAGCTTATCACAATATGATGTAAGTTCTAATGTGATTAATTTTGCAACTATGATCAACGTCAAATTTATTTTGCAAAGTTTGGTTTAATCACAAAATCTGATCAATTTGGATATTGATCTTTGATTAATCTAAATAGATTTTGATTTTTAATCAATGTGTTCAAATTCTGATGTGACTTCGCATCTTGTAGCTACTTTAATCAATATGAAATTGATCTTGTAAAGTTTGGTTTTGTAGATGTTTGATCAATGGAAGTTGATCTTGTTTTGGTCAATGTAATCAAAATCTAATGTGATTTTTTGTTGTAATCAATGTGATTATTCATATTGTTCTAATCAATATCAAATTGATCTTGGAGGTTTAGTTTTGTAAAGTCTAATCAATGGATATTGATATTACTGTTATGATCAATTTGATCATATTTGATGATTCGATGAATTTGATCAATCCACATTGATGTTGTTGTACTAATCAATCTAATATGATGTTTCATCTCTGGCTCCTATTAATCAAATTGCTTATACTAATCATTTTGTTTCAATCCTTACTACATACTAGGCATGTGTTGATCCCTCTACATGTTAGGCATATGTTGCATTATTCCTTTGCTAAAGAACATTGACTTTCTTGTGCAATTTGCACAATAATAAGATGTTTTCAATTGTGATCTAATTGCTACTATAAAGATCTGTTAAGGCCAGCTCTATATGTGATACAATGATGGCACTTCATTTTTTACTAATGAGTTATGGGCATTTAGGGGTCTATTGGATTGCACCTATGAGCACATCCACTTGAAGTGGGTGGTATATATGAATGACTCCAATAAAACATTGGCTTTTATTGTGAATAATGAGAAGATTTGGGCCATGCACATGGATCCAATTTCAAAACAATGGATAGTTGCGACCCTAGATACATACCAAACTCTAATTTACAAGGTGAAGTTAGAATGTTAAAATTGTTAGTTCCTTACTTCTACGTTGTTTGAATGTACAAAAGCTTGATTTGTTGTGAATAATGGGGTTTATTGCACATTTAGTTTTTAAAAAATTGGTTTTGTTGGTCCATAGGTTTGGCTGCCTAGTTGATTAGTGAGCTAGATGACCATTTCCCTATGTTGTTGCATTTGATGTTTGGATTGGAGTAGCAAATCGCTATGGTGGTATTGTGTAGATGATACTTATGTAAACATGTTGTTTGAATTTTTTAAGGCCACCTAGTTGCTAGCTCCTTCATACTTGGTTAATTTCTTGCAATATCAAAAGTTAGAAGATATTTTTTCTACTATTTGTAGTTCCCCTTCCATCATCTGAGTAAGCCTAATGAAATTGTAACATTTCAGTCTTATAGATATGGATTTCCAATGAATGAGACTCTTGGACAGAATTTTCTTGAATTTTTTTTTGTATTGATAGGCAGTTTGCTTCAGATTCACAAGGCACTGTAACCATAAAGAGCACCTTCCCAAAGTTTCTCGTAGTTTAATGTCTGCTTCCAAATTTGAGTTGTTGCCAACAATGGCATATTTCTATTTGCATCTCATTGCCACTAAATTTCCCTGCAAAACCAAAACCATCACCACTGTCCTACATTGCGCAACAAGTGATAGCCAGCTAATTTCACAGCTAATGTAAAGATATAGCCACTTGGACTCTACAGTCCAACACTCCTCTAACGATGTGGGCACTTTCTGAAAAACTAAAAAAAGGGCTGATCCACAAAAATAATGACCCAAATCAGGGTAGAGATTGGAGCATGCCCAAGCGGGGCAGTAGAACGCCCCCTACAGTTCATGTTCATTTTGGATGAAGATCTGCACAAAAACACTGTGAAACTGCTTGGGGCCTAGAAAAGTGCACATGTTGCTACTAGCTAGGGCCCTCGGCAGTACCAGGAAATGATTGTTTCTCATTCGTCAACTAGAATGATTGACCTAGGTTGTAAGAGTTAAATAGTCTCTCACTTTGAACAGTCCATCCTTTCAGCTTCATGGTAGGGACGGGGTGAAACTAAAGAGTGCACAATGGATATGATAAACACTCAGAGAGGGCTGCCGCTGGGCATGTTCTTAGAGCATCTCCAGCAGTGCTTAGTATGTGATCTATGCAGTAAAATTGAATGAAGAAAAGTGAAAATATGCTAGTTTGTCTCACAAAATGGTTTGGACCAACATAAGTGCACAGTTTGCATGGCTGAAGAAAAGTGAAGATATGCCAGTTTGTCTCAGAAAATGGTTTGGACTAACATAAGTGCACAGTTTGCATGGCTGGTAAGTGTCACAGCAACGGAGTGCACCTGCGGAAACGAGTGTAATAATTACTATTGGATTATTGATTAGTGTTTCTGATTGGGCTATCATTAGTTTGTTTGCTATTAGTAATCCCTCGCTTATTTGCTGCCCCAGTTTCTGTTTTATTAGTTGGGTTGCAAGAAAATAAATAACTAAACTTGGATGTGAAAAATATTTTTGCAAGGTCACATATTGAGCACTGCTGGAGATGCTCTAAAGCAAAAAAAAGTAAAACTTCGCAAGATTCCATAGAGAACCTCAGTATCAAAATGTGGTGATTTCAGACAGTTTTTCCTCAAGAAATGGTAACTTTTGCAACACAAATTTTTTTTCCAAAACAAACCCTCAGTACAATGCGCAAATCACATTTATTTGGTCACTGCAATGAGAAAATACTCCCCCAAAGAAAACACTGATTAGGCGAGATTGAACCTTTAGGGTTCAACATGGTGAATAATGATTACTCTAGCCTTCTCTTATGAAATACTGACTTTTATGGGACATTTTCCCACTGAAATGAAGTTGACTCTAACACTGAAATCCAATCAATTTTTTACAAGGGTCAGTTTCCGTAATCTCCCACTCACCCATTATCTGTACTATCCTCTCTCAAATTTAGGCATTAGGTGAACCAGCAGTGAGCACCCACATTGGTGACAGGATAAAAATTTCAAATTTCATTTAAATTATTTCTAAATATTATAAATATGTCATGCTTAACCTAAATCACAATCTCGGAGTTCAAGTTTAACTTTTTTGGGCATAATATGGCCATTAGGAGGCCTCACTCGGAATTTGAAGGTATCAACATGGGTGCTAGTTCACATTTCCCCCTCAAATAGTTCAGGTGTTTATGTAAACTCTCTTGAGCCATTAGTCCCACTCTTGAGCCATTAGTGGAGTTACGAACTTGTCAATATTTTAATAGGTGGGTGGGGGGGGGGGGGGGGGCCCCCC
>Ga0209611_10002280_pt1 | contig 33664 bp, 30 predicted proteins | sample S1TSphgellanicum_3_FD_187693 | JGI IMG/M metagenome (GOLD analysis project Ga0209611, IMG submission 187693) | Host-associated microbial communities from peat moss isolated from Minnesota, USA - S1T2_Fc - Sphagnum magellanicum MG (SPAdes) (version 2) | ecosystem: Host-associated > Plants > Peat...
TATCTAGGAAACCTTGTAGATCTGTTACAATTATTTTCACCATTTTTTGAGTTACAATACATTTTATTTTATTTTTGTTGTGGAGGAATTGAATTACAACTCACAAAATTATAGTCATTCAATGGGGGAGTGTTTGGAAGAAGCATTGTTGTTTCAAATTATTGTAAACATAATGAAAAAGAAAAGAATTGTTGAGAAAATTAAGAGGTGGGTGTGTAGCGACAATTCTACATTTTATGGACCAAGATTTGTAACACATCAACCAATGATTGAAAAGGTCCCACAAATTTTAATGTTTCTTGTACTTGCAACACCAATTAGAGGTATGATAAATTTGCACAAAAGACACCCAAATTACAACACCACGATGTCATCAACAATGTGCCATTACCTGTTACAATGTTGACTATAGTGTCAACCATTTTCAATTTCTTCAAATCGATAGATATGTATGGTTTTGCACCAATTTTGTCATTAATTTTTTCAACATGTGTTTTGCCAATTGGACATGTTCAAAAAATTGCCAAAACACTAAAGTCATCTGAACTTGACATGAATGTTAGTTACAAACACTAATATATGGATTCAAGGTATACATAGTTGTTCTTGTAGACATACATGCAAATGGAGATGTTGATGTTTAATGCCCATGGTTTCTCACCCACTAATGACCACCAACCACCACATGTTACACAACCAGTAATTAACACACCTCCCACAACAAATCTATGGATTTATGTGGTTTCTACTCTAAATATTTACATTATCAAAGGCAAATCAGCACCAATTCCACTACCGTAAAAGGAGGATTATTCTAAGGTGCATACTTTTGTTGATTATCTATTTTAACAAACGATTTAACACACATATGAAAGGTAGAACTAGAAAATCTTGCAAGAGAGGCCAAACCACAAAATATTGCAGGAGAAGCTAAACCATAAAATTTTATAGGAGAGGCCAAACCACATAAATACATCACCATTGATTGTTTCATTTTGCATTACATAGGTGCATACACAATAAACACATAAACACATAAACACAAATTTCTAATCTAGTTATCATTATATTTTGGGCTATTCAAAGGATAATAAATTAGATACAAAATTTCTTGCTATATGCATACATATGCATGAATGTCCCATATTAAAAATATGTATTGGATGAAAACGTCAAAACCGATGTTTTTTCTTTGTTAATTCACAGATTTTTTCCATATAGATTTATGAAGACATAATCCAAATTAGAAAAAGGGGTAATGTTTAATCTTCTATTATCCACACATTTGACCTTTTGAAGTGTTAAATTTGTAATTATCATATGTACATATTTGACTTTTAAGTGTTAAATTTGTAGTTATCATATGTACATATTTGACTTTTAAGTGTTGAATTTGTAGTTATTAGATGTATAAATTTGACCTTTAAAGTGTTCAATTTGAATTTATCAAATGCATAGATTTAACTTTTAAGGTGTTAAATATGTACTTATTAGATATATAGATTTGACCTTTTAAAAGTTAAATCAAAATCTGGATAAGTATTATTTAACTAGTTATTAGTGAGTATTTTAGTTCCTACTTAGTTAGGTAACTATTTTAGTTATTAGTTAGTGGTACATATTTTGAGTTAATGTTAATTTACTACTTTAATTATTAATAAAAACTTCATAGGAACCAAATTAAGGAGGTGAATTTGAGTCATTTTGTATTTTTGTTCATTTGTAATAACATTCATAAAGTTGTTTTGTTATCTTTTGAATTTGAATCTATGCATTGTGTTTAATTTGAACATGCATGCATAAGAATAATGAGATTCTTGTGTACATGTATTCTAGAAGTGTATATTTTGTTTATGAAAAATTTATTTCTAGTGTATATATATTTTTATATACTCAAGGAATAGGTTATATAAAATATTTTATAAATTTGTTCTTAGGGTAAGGTTATATTCATTATAGATTTAAAAATCTAAAGGCAAGGTCCATGTATTAAATGTTTTATAGTTTTAAGGTACGTTCCAAGTATTCCATGCATCATATATCTTATTTTAGGGTAAAATTAAGGTATATATAACCTTTGAAATTTTCATTTTAATAAAAAAATACATTTAAAACCTAATTCAGTGCACTTTCCCTTTTCTTAGTTCCAAATGATGGTTAAGATTTAGTTTGTAGATTTCAAATGTTGGATATGTAAAACATGACCTTTGCATAAACACAGATCTAATTTGCATATGTACACATTAATTTTGCAAAAGTAGAAATTGTGTACACAAACTTGCCATAAAGAAAATTCATGGTTTGAATTTCAAGTTTCAATATCTAAAAACTTTTGATTGTCAACATGACCATGAAACTTCACATCTGCATCAAATTTACAATGTTATTCTTAATTCTTTAATGAAATCCTACATTTCCATTATAGGTCAATTATCCAATGCATACATGCATAAAGTCCCATGAGGCCCTTGTGGCTTAAATATTCATTCAGTGTTTAAGATTGACATCATGCCCATATATATGTTGCCCCATAGAAACCCTAGATTCTTGAAACCCCAAACAACCCTAAATCCCAATTAATTTCATTTCATAAAAACACTAGATTCCCCAAACAACCCCAAATCCAAAATATGTTGTTCCATTTAAACACCATATTCCCCAAACAGCCCCAAATCCAAAATATGTTGTTCCATTTAAACACCATATTCCCCAAACAACCCAAACTCCCAAATAGAACTAAACAATAGTCAAATTTTTATTTTTATTTTTTCACATATCACCATCTCCTAATGGGTTCCACTAGTTTATGGTGTATGGGTTGGATAACTTTTCGACATGTCGACAACCTTGAAGACCACTTGTAACATACAAATTCATTAATTGATCACTTGCAAATACTTATTGCCTACAAACTATAAATTATTTGTGAATTCACACAACACAATTGGGAAAAAGAAAAAAACCTTACCAAAAATTGCAACTATCACCTAAAGTTACAAATTAGTTTCTATTGCATCATTAAAATCAACAGACTCCTCCAAGTGACTATTAAATTCACTATGCCAAAAATGGCATTTTATGACTAGTCCTTTTTTACTAAACTAATCATTTATGCCATTTGTAGTCAAATTGGGTGGGACCAAAGTCTTACATGTTCAATGATAATGTCATTTGCAAAAAGTCATGAACCAAACACAACTAGAGGTGGTGGTTGTTGGACAATAGTGTTTGTTGTCAAATTTGTAACATGATGAACTTTTCAATAAACATAAGTCAAATGAGGGAGTAGGATTTCAAAATCATACATTGATGTTGTGATAATGGTTTCTTCTCTTCCCACATAGTTGCTCATAATGAATAAATCTTTAAATTTGGGATCAAACATCAATGCCAACATCATGTTTTCTTTTGGTCAAATTGATGAACAAAAAAGGAGCAAAAACATGTGTCACCTCTAATTGCATCCCACTTCCAAGCATATGCAATTTTACATGAAATGAAGCTTAGGGAATAAAAATTATCTAGGCTTCCAAATCAAGCCTTTCTTGTGTCAATTTAACACTGAGGTTGATTGCATTTCTAATGGTGCCATCATTATGAAGCTAATAACCATGATGTTGATTAAACATGCAACTTGATACAACTATAAACAAAGATGATGCAATAACTTTTGCAACAACCCAAGTTTATGTTGTTGGAATTATGCTTTGTAAAACCAATGTTTGTTGATTATAACATACATTAATTGTAGCCTGAAATTGTAAAGCTTATTGAAACATCATGACTTTTGAAACAAACCTTGTTTTCATCGATGTAAGCTTCCATGCTTTCAAACTTACATCCAAACAAGCCCTTGCCGATTCCACCTTACCTTTTCCAAATGTTTTTGGCCATGTAAAACAAGCTTGAATTGTAAATTGAGTAGCCTTGATATTAATTAGCTATAAACTAGAACTCACCTTCTCATTAATAGTGGCATACTAGCAAGCTTTAGAAAAGGCATGGTTAAAACAATCACCTTCAAAGGGTTTTGAAATCCCTAGATCATCATAACTAACAATTAACTTGAAAACATTTGTCATTGTTGACTTTTTGTCCCCTCATCTTTCACATAACATATGATCTTATTTATAAGATTGTATTTTTGAAATAAAACCTTCAATTGGTTAACAAGGCCAAAACATGTTGTTCCTTTGGCTTCAAACATACCAACTATCACATGTTTTGATTTCCAATCGAAAGTCAAATAGTTAATAACAAGAGCAAAAGTGTTATGCACATCTTGGTTCATCCAAAGGTTGAATGCAACAATGACTAAAAAAATAAAAATGCACATATAGTAAAACAAATTCCTCAAAGTAGCACCTCATCATAGAAGGTAACACATCTTTTGTTAAAATTTTACATGATGAAAATACTAAGTGTAGGTCCCTCTTCAAAGAAAATCACCTCATCCAAATACTTTCCACTATGCTCGAAGGGAATAGAACCTTCACAACAAGCAAAACAAGATTGCCAATGAAAGCCTTTTGGGGTTCTTCACCCATTTTGTATGATGGGGTATTACCAAAAAAACTGTGAAATAAAATTTGGAGTGACAACTTTCCAAAACTTGGAGCATTGTTTATTTAAAAGCTTTTGGGATGCATAACACTTTTGTGAAACCTTTCTGAAATACATAGCAACAACATTAGCATGTTCAAAATCAACATGTTTTTTCATGGCTAAAATGCCATTTTTTGTTTTGTAGGAAACTAAACCCTTTCTTCTTCAAATTTTTGATCTGAAAACACTACCAACTAAATCAAAAGGATGGCAATGGAAACATTGAAAAACTTGTTCACATTCAAATGTGACGAGCTCATCAACATTTGATTTGTAAAAGCCCATGCACTAAACTTTTGACCTCAAAGAATTCAAAATATTGCTTGTTCATAAAACACAACTAATTGCCTTTAGAATTTGACTTCATGATCTACTACTGCAACCATGGTCACAAACCTACCATACAAAGAACTTGCAACAAAAACATTAGGTGCTGAGGCATGTTGATGCGCCCCCAAATTCTTTGAGAGACCCAAAGGTGGGTCCCAAAGCAAAACAATGGAAGAAGAATAAAGTTGGGGCACGTTCTCTAACTTGTAACATTTCAGGGGTAGGAGGGCGTGTTGGAGCTCCGGGATGGGATTAGGACGAACTCACAAGTGAAAATTCAAGATGAGATCAACCTACACAACCAAGAAAAGAAGGCGATTAATGCAAGTCAAATGGAAATGGTGCGATGAATTTAGTAAGGATAACTTCGAGCATAAGCTTTACACTGCCTACAACCTTTGGGAGGAGGCACCACTCCCTTCCTTATAGTATATTTTGTGCTTCTCTGCAGGGATTATATCCAAATGTTATTTTTCCCCGGGATTCGCAAGTGGGGGTCCCAAAACTGGGACTCTTGTTGCCCCAAAACTTTGGACGCGCCATATCTTTCTCAAATCAAGTCTTTTAGAAAATGAAAAAAATAATCTTATAGCTTTTGAAAATATCTTTCCAACAATGTATAGGACGCTCCAATCAGATCTCATTTGACCCTTGCTTTCAAGCAATTTGTGGTCCAAAGTCAAATGCTCAATTTGACTCCTGCCCTTTATTTTGATCCTAAATCATGCAAATCAGGTCTAAATGAACAATAAGAGGGCACTTTAAGCATCTATGCTTCAAGACCTTTCTAATGGTGTCCTAGGGGGCCAATTTGATGTTTGTTTGCCTTTCTAAGGTTTTAAACATTCACAACTCCTGCACAAGTGCAATTCCCAAAGTGGGAATGCATTTAAGAGTCATTGGGCTTCATCCCTTCCACTCTCCCCCATTTGTGAGAGTGTGTTTCACACTTAAACACATTTTTGGCCTCATGGGCCCTTGCATTTCACATTTAGTCGGGAACCCAATGTATGGGTTGCAACACGTGCTGCTTTGAATTTGAACAATTCCCTAGTTTTGAACACAAGAATTTGAGCATCAAGCTCTTCAACAAAGGATGGTTTGGCTAACATTGTCATTGTAATGCAACAAAAAGACAACAAAAATTCGACAACAATATGACTTTATAGAATAGAAGATCAAATTAAAAATTGCAAAACAAACGTGTGCAATAATAATAGATAACAAAAACAAGTGCTCCAACCTTGTTATTCAAGGATCACCTATTTTAGAAGGGAGGGATTTGAAGTTCAATGATTATAGAAAGACAATTAAAGGTTTGAGAAAATAACCTCAACAATCATCGCAAGTGACAAAAAACTCAAAATGATCATTTGACAAAGATATAAGTTGTAAACCTTAAACTCTCAAATGAAAGTTTAACATTTAGGCTTCAACCTTAAATGGAGTAAGTACATTTTAGGTTTAGGGTTATAGGGGGTTAATTCAAGGTATATCTAGATAAAAGATAGGTTATATAAGTGTAAACCCATATTTATTTTAAACCTTATATACCCAATCTTTGAAATATATCTATCCTTGGATATGCATAAATCAAACACTTGAAAAAGGGTATGAATAAGTTTGAGCTATATCAATTTTAAAAAGTTAAATTATATAATATACTTGGTGGGTATATATGGGTAAAAAGAAAACCAACACAACACCAGTGTTAACTATTAACCTAATGTGAATGAAGTTCCAACATTTGATTATTTTCAATTCAACTTCAAATCCAAGATGCCAACGAGACTATTGTTGATTGTGCATAACACCCATGTAGAACTTTTCTATCCTACTTGCAGGGCATGTTATCAAACATACCTTTTCCTTGGCCAAAGGCAAGGTGTTTTGAAAAACAACATACCTTCATGTGGGTATTTCATTATTTTACATGTTTTCCCCATGATTCCCAATGGGTATTCACTAAGTATCACAAGGAAAATGAAATTTTCTTTTGATTATTTATGTCAATTAACCCCCTACAACGAGTTGTTCTTGTAATAAGAATCCACGAAAGGTGGGACATCATTAATTCATTATCCTGTTCATAATCCATTTCACACATTTGAATTCTTTTTGCAATTATTTTATACATGCGTAACAACCTCAGAGAGAACTCTTAGTGTATTTATAAGGCAAATTACATTTAGTAATTAGGTTTACAAAAAGAGCCTTATGATGGAGGGTGTGAGATTGTAAGATCTTTAGGGTGTAGGATGTAAGCCAATGAGATTTTTGGAAGGGAATTTTTAAAAAAAAACCATTGATTACTTCAATTATTAGGGCGTTCAAAGAGTAATTCCTTGATAACAAGGCCTTACCCTATATAAAATGATGATGCTAGAAATGTGATGTGAATTTGAAAGTAACATTTTTGTTTCAATTTTGTTCTTGGGCACCACAACGAAAGTGAAAGGTTATTAGGGTAAACATGCCCCCCATCGGTCATCACTTGGTATTTGAACATTCCTTTTATGCATAATAGCGTTGGTGAATGGTAACAGTCCTTTGTGCAAGTGTTTGAATGCCCTATGACCGAATACTTGGTCTTGAAAAAATATGTTCAATCTTTTCATATAATTCAAAAAAAATTTATTTTTTGTGTGTGGTTATGGCATGGGAAAAAACAATAGCAAAAAAAAGGCATAATGTCATATGTAGTCATGTTTGGTTATGGGAAAGGATTGGCACATTGTATGTGTAGTCATGTTTGGTTATGGTAAAGGACCAGCCCATTGTAATGCACATATTCTCACAAAGAAAAACATCAAGGTTGGGTTCAAGGTTATAGGAATTTGGCCTTTCAACCCCAAGGCAATGGACAACAAGATTCAACCTTCAAAATTTTACACTACAATAAACATCAACAACCATGGAAGCAATAAAGAGGAATACACATTAAATGAAGAAATTGATCACAATCAAAGTCAACAATGGAAGGAAGAATTTGCTACTGTAAAACTTCTTTTAAAGTTGAAACATCAATCCATTAAACAACACTTGAATATCATCCTACAACAGGTTAAAATTTGACCAACGCTACTTTGTAGACATGCCTCAAAGCCTTATTGTGATAAAGTAGTAGCTAGAAGATATTATAAACCTAGATGAGGTTACTCTTAAGTTGGTACAAGAAACCCATAGTCTTCCAAATATGATTTTGGAAGTTATGAAGATGCACAAGAGGAAATGAGCCATTAGTTGCTTACTCTTAGTCACATGTTGTGACTTTTGCTAAATATCTAAACATTCTAAGGAAAAAAACCATGGACAAGGCAACTACAAAGGAAATCATAGAAGGGAAGAAAAAAAAAGGATAAATGAACCAAAAGAGTAGCAAAGTTGGGGACTAAAGCATATATAACAACTATCATAATTGTTGAAAAACGTGCTAGAGCACAAAACCCTACAACTTGGACTCCAACAACTATCAAGGAGGTTGGTGATAAATTTCATTGGAACTTTCAGGCAAGCTTGCAAGTAGATCCACATAGGTACATGGGTGCCAATATTGGATGCACAACTTGGGTTTAACAACAAGCTAGGCAATGAACATGGGTTAAACAAGAAGCAAAAGGGTGTTGAGCAACAAGCTTGTTGTCTTCTGATGATTAAATAAGAGGAATACATATGGTCACCATTGGGACCAAAACCAAAGGAGAACATGATCTAGGATCACTAGAGCACAAACCAAGTAAAAGGACTTTAAGAACACCCATAAGACTGGAAGACTAGAATAGGTTTCAATAATACTAAAATTTTGAATTCAAAGTTTCAAAACACATGTTTCGAAGATTAGTGCAAGCCACAACAGTAATGGAGTTTAGTGAAAGTTTCAAGAACATGTCCATACAACTTGAATTAATTTCAACAACATTGAAAATTCGAGCTCAAAGTTCAAAAACATGTTTAGAAAACCAGTCTAGGCTACAACAATGATGGAACTTGGAGTTAAAAGTTTCAAGAACATGAAATATAACCAAAATTTGCAGCAACATTCAGGTAGGTTACATAAATGATGGAGCTGAAAGTTTCAAGAACATGAAATACAACCAAAATCTACAACAACATTTAGGCAAGCTCAAATGCATCTTCTTCCCGATAATGTGTTATTCCTACTAATGTGCTTCTTTTTCTTGATGTTGTCATCTAGCATGTGACGTGTTGCTTGCTACTTCGTCCTAGCTACAAACCTCTGAAAAAACTCGTGCCCATTGCTCATGGTGATAAATGTCCAAGAAACCCAACATTTGCTGGCATTGAACCTTCAAGAACCATCACTAGGGTAGAAAGCAGGAGTAGAAAGCTCCTGCTTCTACTTGACAACTGTGCAAGAAAACATGTGCCCAGTGTGGAGCCACATTTTGCAATGACGGGTGTCCAAAAAATCCGGTGCCCATAGACACATAATGGGTTTGCCATGCCCATTGCGCCGCCCAGGTGAACAAGAGCTTCTACTCCTATTATCATTGATTTGTAGCCCTAGCTTTTGTGAAGATCCTGGTCACACGTTCAAAACTGAACGATTATTTTGTAAATGTGTGGGTTTGAGATTTTCATCTATTTTGATGATAGGACAGAAGATGTCCATACAAGAAGATATCCTTGTTTGGTTATAGGTGAGTAAGTAAACTCTTTTGAGCTGTGATGTGTTCGAAACTTTTTTTTAAAGTCATTTTTTATCATCAGGTCTCTAAAACTTCCTCAATTTTGACTCGATTTAAGCGATTTAAAGGGCGTTGGGTGCGCCCTCTACTCCTCAACACTTTATCTTCAGATGCCCGAAACAAAGGAGTCACCCAGTAAGATTCAGAGCTGACTGACACACTAAGTGTTCAGTCACCGGCCTGTTTACCCTAGTTACAACACTAGGTTAGCAGGAATGAAGCAATGATAACAGACAGAAGAACTTTTTTTGGGTTTGTCATGAGCCTCTTTGTCTGTCCAATCACTGAAAAAAAAACACTCAAACAATGGACAGTCCCAAAACTTTGGGTGACTTCAATGATGTTGGTTTACACTTTACATACACTCTTCTTTCCTAGATTTGCAGCAGTGTTTGTTGTTTGGCAAATTTTCAGGTGACAAAAAAAAAATTCCAATGTGGTGAGCAAAGGATTTTTGTGAAATAAATGAATCAAAGTACCCAGATTTCAAGGAATGTTTTTGTGAAGTCAGCCAATTTAGACAAAGGTTCCAGCAGGTTGCCAAAATATACCTAGCAGGATTCTTAAAATATTTACTTTCATCTCTGATCTGTAGCCAAATTTGGCTAATTCCTCTTGCGGGTGATTGCCAGTGTGGCTACATCACAAAATTGCAAAAAAAAAAAACCCAGATCAGTCGAGCTGAAATGTTCCAAGTAATGAGCATATGCATGGGTTTTAAAAAAAAATCCCAGTGAGTTTGATGTAGGGTAGAGCCCAAGCCACAGGCTTCACCAAGCATAAACCACTTGGCAAATTTTACTTTTGTTCAGTTTTTTTTTGGTGATACTTGGAGGATACATGCCTGGGTATCATGGGAAAAAAGAATGAAACATGAGCATTTTGATAAACAAAAGCCTTGCAGGAGAAGGCATTACCACAGTTCATGCAGGAAAAAATCCTTTTAGTAATAAGGCATCCTCCAACTACACTACAAAAATCAGCCCAGTGCTCTGGTTGTAATTTCAATGGTGATCATAGATGTAGTCACAATGGTACACATTATCAGTGTGGAGGAGAAAGAAACTTGGGCAGCTGATCATTTGATTAAGAAGTTCTGAGAGGGATGATCCATCTTCCACAAGCAATCTGCTGCACATCACTCATGCCATCATTTTCTAGCATAGCTTGCGATCTTGTCAAAAATGATGAGGTCAAGTGTACAATGAAATCCAGTGTGTGTGCACCAAGAAGTTTAAGGGCATCTCCACCCCACACTGGCAAACACCCCTTTTCATTAAATCTCGCATTGGGATAGCGCAAATCATGCTGCTCCCCTGTATTGATCATCCATTTTGCAGTGATCATTTAAACCCCTTTAAAAGCTTTTTTCTAGTATGGATTTGGACATTGACTATTACTCGTCCAGATGTAAAGACATAAATGGTCTTTTTCACCATTTAAGGGGACTTTTATGACGTTTGTGGGTGGGGACAGTCATCATTAAACAGTATTCTATTCTAAAATAAAGGAGTTGTTTACAGTTTTGGGGTGGAGATGCTCTAAGGTTCATCCTACATGAGGTGACCTGCTAAATTGCTATAGCCAGGTTCCTAATCAATATTAAGGGTCTGGATTAGTCTGGGTAAGTAGTTTGCAATGTGGTTATCAACTATGGAAACACAAGTGAATGGCCAAGTATTTATATAATTTTGGTTGTTTTGGTGGTGGTGACATTTTCCTTTGATACACATTGATGGGTTGAGCCCGGGTACCCATCTCAATGTTCAACCACATAGGGCCCGGAATTGAAGGGTTTTCTTGGCTACTTAGTCCTTGGGCCAAAGAATGGGCAACCCAACTGCTTCTCTCCCCTATTGTGATTGCTTCAACATGTCAACTGTCAATAAGCTGATTTTCGACCTAAGCTCAATTAGGCATTGACTAATGTTTGTTTGTAAACAAGTCATTCTTTTGTCCATAGATGGGAAACCAAGGGATTTCAAATTCCGAATTAGGGTTGTGTTCAAGAAGATATTACATTTGCAAATTGGGGATCATACCTAACAAGAGTGACATATAAAACAACCCATGCTCACCTCCAAGGTTGCCAAATGTTATGACATCAAAGCTCTTGCTACAAAGCTTCATATCAAGTCAAGAAAAAAATCCATTGTGCTAGATTTGGACTTTCTTGGGACTTGATCACCCAACAACTTCTTTTCCCAATTGCCAAAATTCATATTAGGCTATTCACACTCTTGCAAAATCATCTCACTTGATTTCCCAGCTGCCAAAATCCATTAAAGAAAATTCCCCACAATTCCCAAAGTTCACTTTGTTCACACACTCTTGCAAAACCTACCTAACTTTGATTTTCTCAGCTGCCAAAATCCATAAAAGAAAATTCTCCCCAATTCCCAAAGTTCACTTTTATTCACACTCTTGCAAAGAAACCACTTAACTTGATTTTTCAGCTGCCAAATCTAAAAAAGAAAACAGCATCCAAGGGAAAAAGAAAGTTAAAAGAGCGCTCCCCCTCCCCCCCCCCCCCCCCCCAACCAAAAGCAGATTTTAAAAGGGAAAATAAAATGGAAGAAAAAGTTTGGATGTTCAACATTAGTTATATAATTATCTTAATTAAATAATAATTTAATTACATCAATGAAACATAAAACCACAAAAGTTTAATTGGCTCAACTAATTTCTTAATAAAAATTATGGATTCAGCTAATTACACTATTTAATTTTTTGCTTGTTAAGTTCAATAATTAAATTGTTTCTCATTTTAGTGATGCAGCTAAAGTGGTGATCATCCATAAGATAGTTTAGCCAAATTTGGCTATAAACAGGAGATGAAAGTAAAAGAGTTTAAGCATCCTTTACACTTTTGGCTACCATCCTAGAATCCAATACAGAAATCTGGCGATTAAGAAAAAATTCTAAAAAATTGGCGACTAGAAAACCCAAATTAAAAGGGCTTTTAGCCATTTTGAAAACATTTTTGACCAACTGGCTAAATTTAGGCAAGGTTAAAAAAAAAACCCTGCTGGTTAAAAAGAATATAAAAACAAACAGGGATAAGCAAACAAGGGTATAGATGAGTTTGTGAATAAATGTCATCCAAAAAATGTGGTCAGACATTTGCGATCATCATCCATTCAGATGAATGCTTCCTCGACAACGCGCGTGATTTTACGAAGCCTTTTGTGCGCCCCTCTTCCCCCTCGCTCTCTCTCATCTCTCTCGCATTCTCTACAAAATGGTTCTTCCCCGGTTCTTCGCAGTGTGAGGAAATTGCGGAGATTTGGGCCATGGAGTGGGAGCGTGCGAGAGCCTGAGAAGCTGCGGAAGAATCGTCCACGCAAAATTCACAAAATACTACGATATCAAAACCTGAAGGTAGTTGCATTTCTCTGAGGTTTCTTTTACTGGAGTTTGGACACGCAACTTTATTTCAATGCAAAGGATTTAATGCAGCTGTAGTTGTTTTTGTCATGCGAATTGTGGAGAACGTGAACGTCTTCAAGGCTCGTGTATGATCGAGACGGTGAGCACATGCTATTGAAGAACTGCACTACCGGCTCAGCTCTAAATTACAAAAAATTAGCAGCAACTCGTGCGACAAATGCACATCTGAGATATTGTCTTCTGTGCATTCGCTTGGTTGCTTCTTCTTGATAGAGAAAGAGAACACGCATGAATCAAAACATTGCACGACTAGAAATCCTGCAAATATCAGAACGGTAGACGTGCGTTAACCTTTGTAGCTTGTAGATTCAGAGACAATGCAATGACTCATGGCATCAATGACAGCCGTACTGGAGTAGCAGAGCTTTGGATTCACAGTGAAAAGCTGGTCCAAAGCCTGCTAGTCGTGATTCTTCTTCAGAGGAGGAGGAGGATCCAATCAGTCAAGATGATGCAGACTTTACGCAGAACAATTTCTTGTTGAAGATCATGAGAGGAGGAAGGGGTCAATTGCCGATGGCTACTACTAGCATGATCCTGAACACAAATGCATCCAGTTCCAAAAGTCATGAAACCATAATGGCTCCCACAGGTGCTTCAGGATCTGCAGTAGGGTTCAAAGAGCCCAAATTCTCCTCCAAGAGATGCAGTCCACGGTTCTGCAGAAACCTTGTCATAGAGGAGGAGGAACAGAATACAGATCAGAGTGAGGGTATAGTTCACTACCAAGTTGGAGCTCAAACAGAGTGTGAAGATTTTGCAACAGGAATGGAATCTCAAATGGAACGCTCGATGACTAAAAACAGAAGCTCATCTTCGAGTAAACGCACCTTGACCAGGAAGTGGTCATCTTCCGCAGACCAGATTGACATTTGCATGGCTACTGTAGCATCTGCTGAAGTGTTGAGTTCTAAGGAAGCTATTGCTACTGGCTTCCCACAGCATTCTGCACATGAAGTATCCATCCCTCCATGTGTGAAGATGCTTATGGCTGCAGACACAGAAGTCAAAGATTTTACAAAGGAGTTAGAAGTTGAAGAGCCTGCTACTATAGCCGTCTCAGGTGAGGCTGAAACAGTGTTCACAAACAAGGGTTGCCAGCAGAAATTCTTCTTCACGACATTGACAGCAGTTGAACAAAGCCAATTTATGGTAGTGAGCAGGAAAGACAAGAAAAATGATGTGAGATCCACAACCCCCAAGTTGCAGGAATGGAAAGAAGAGTCAACTTTAGCAGAAGATTTGCAGATCCAGCTCTCTCCTCTATTAGCTGGTAACAGAGGTAATTGTTTTCCCTATGGAGTGCCATGATTTCCCCTTTCAATCCGCCATTTCCTGCTTCCTGTAAACCTTTCTCTAGGCTCTCTGTTTTTGTATTCCTTGAGTTACACGATGTTCACTGGCATTCAGGAGGAGAGGGGATTGTGGGTATGGATGTCCCCTTTGCCATATCCAGCACTAGAAACCTTGGAAACTTTCTTCAACACAAGTCATTTTTGTATACATGTATGCCTAATAGACAAATGCTAATTGGAATTCTCTTTGTAGTAAGCTCAGTATCTGAGGAGGATGCACATCTTGAGCTTGAAGTGGAGAAACCTGTTGCACTAGAGGAACAGTGTGAGCGGGCACAAGAAGGTGAGCTTATTAAGGGCTCAGCTAGCATGGGGGCTAAGATCAACTTGTGGGAAACCAGCAAAATTGTACCAGCAGAGAATCACCTGGAGGGACAAACAAATGCCTTAGAGGTGGAAGCATCTATCATCAGATTTGAACAACAGCATGAGATCACACAAAAGAGCTTGTTTGAACATGAGATTGTACCTAAGAGGGGGGATGGTCCTGTCATGAGCACTGGGCCCATTGCTCTTGAGGAAATCCAAGCTGGTGGATGTGGTGGAGGGGCTTTGGATAGGATCCAGGCAGCAGGAATGAGGAGACACAGCATTGGCCTTGCTACAGTGACCAAACAGTGGTTGGACTATGACAGGGCTAATGTTCCTCAAAGGGAACCAGCTTCAGTATCCATATTTCCAAATGATGGGGACCATTTTTCTTGTTCTCCAATCCCATCCAAGGTGAATTTTACAAGTTCAGATCATCAAGCCTTTGCTGCTGGAGCCAACTCAGACATGGAAGCATCACCTCAGTTGCACATTCAATATCCTCTGGATGAATCACAACAGGCCCAATTACGTTCTCAGATTCTTGTGTATGGAGCAATACTGTAAGACTGCTGAACCTTGACAGCTGTCTACCAATCCCAAGTAGACATAATCCTGACTGACATGTTGAATCTTACTGCTAACATTGTTAATCTCTGTGAATCTTTCTGTGCAAAAGACATAGAAATTTTGTTCACTAAAGCATCTGTTGTTGGGGAGATATTACAGGAAGGGAAATACACCAACAGATGCTCTAATGATGACTGCATGTGCTGGAACTCTTAAAGGTTTGTTCATCACACTCCTTAGCAGGTTCTGCCACATAAAATAAATGGTGCTCCCTCTTGTTTTGCTGCTTGATCCAACTTTCTTTTATGGTTCCAGACATTAGTGATCAGGGACTCCTTCATATCCCATATTCTATCCAGGAGTTATTCATTCTCTTTTTTCTGATCAGAGAAGGATTTTTGGGGAAGTGCAACTGGGACTTCTTCCACAACTTCTGCCCCACAAACTCATGAAAACTGTGCTACTTCATCATCAATTCTCCTCAATGCAGATCAAGCTGTTATGATGAGCCCATCCACCATCCACAGAGTTTCAAACAAGAAGAAGTTGCTTACCTCTGTTGAACATTCTCCCAGTGAGATCCATGGAAGGAACTTGAATCAAGCTCCAGTCAGCATGGATCCCACAGCAATTGGACAACCAGCTATAGCTGTCTTGCTTTTAGACCCCGAGACTGTGTATCCTGAATCACTACAGGATGATGAGAAGTTGGAAAAGCAGCTAGGACAGGATGACTTGTCAAGTTCAGAGCTTGAGAGAGGAAGTCATGGTGATTCTACTTTATACCCTCTGCATGAGGCAACAGTGGATCAGTTTTTACCAGCCACAATGGCAACCAGCATACCCATATCTGAACAGTGCATCATGTTGAGTGAGAGGCCCAGTTCTTCAGAGGCTAGATCATTGAAGCCTATGAAATCTCACATTCAGAAGGCAGACAATGGCATGGTTCTTTTGTCTGAAGTTGCTGCAGAGCAGCAACATGCTCTATCCTCAGCTCCTTCAGCAATTACAATGGTCCCACAACAGAAAGCACAAGTCATGAAAGATTTTGTACAGTATGAATCTTTTAGAGATCCAGCCAGTACTTGTGATGAGGATGCTATTGCAATTGTTCATCAACCAACCAAGAGGCAGCAGCTGATGGATACCTATCAGATAGATAAGCAGCTGCAGCAGGCACAGTGTCGTACACAGGATGCAATGATATCTGCAACCGCAGCCCTGGCACAGACCCATTATTTCTGGGCTCAGCTGCAAGCTGAAAACTCATGCAGCAACCCAGCAGCTGTAAGGGAAGCTCAGATTGCTTCTGTAAGAGCAACCATTGTGGCTGCTACCTCCATAAATAGATTTGCTGTTGTGGCTGCTGAGGCTATTGCAGATGCTTCGAATGAAGTCTTGCGGCACCTTGCTTTACAGCAGGATCAACATGCAATTCAAGGTCTAATGAGCTGTGAAGCTGCAGCACAAGTTGTGTCATTTCAAGTTATACCCAACAGGGACTATGAGGGAGGTGCTCAACCTATGCAGGTATCTGGTTTTCCATCACAAAGAATTTAATAAGTACCTGTCAGGCTTCTCCTATGTCCACAAAGTTCTCCATAATTCACAGGTCTTGATTTCTTTTTTGATATTGTGAAGTCTATGATACAAGAGTCTAGGAGTGTCACATCTTGCAAGAAAATGCGGAGGAAATCTCCAATGATGAATCAGACAGTCCTCATACAAGGACTCCTTTCTTGCCCTGAAATGTGGCCCCTTATCCTACTGTCACTCCATCCATCAATTTCTAGACTAAGACTTCACTGTAGCAAGAACTTTCTATATGAAGCAACATGGTAAGACAGCTGACATCCAGCAATGGCAGGTGCAAAGTGGGATTAACACTGAGATATACGAATTAGTCAAGAAGAAACAGAAATATAATAAAACTACACCACTGAAATCACTGACCAAGAAGATGAAGCACTCAAACTCCAAGAGAGCAACAACCAGACAGGACACCAAGTTTCCTACGAGAGACAGAGATATGCGCATTGTGACAGAATGCAGAGGAGTCAAGTACAGAGAGGTGGACTCTTCAATCCAAGATGGGAGGCAGTCCTTTGAGAAGTCTTCAGGAAGTGGGTCTTTAAGATTGATGGCATCCATGTCAAAGGTCACCAATGCTGAGAGACTCCAGATAGTAGAGGTTGGAAGTGTTCAAAATACATCTGAGATGATTGAGCCAGGTTCCCATGTGGAGGTGAGAACTCTGTTGGAGATGGGCACCGTTACACACAGCTAATTACTGTTTGGCAGTGTGGCTGGCTGCTGGACTTTTGGCAGAAACTTCCCTCAAGAAATTTATTCTGCTCCTTATTTATGTGGTAAGGCAGCAAGGAAATTAAGCTCAATGATTAGTTTGCTCATACAACCTCTGATCCTGCAATCCTTGTGACTCAATTTGCATGCAGGTTATGCCTGAAGAAGAGGGTCTGCGAGGGGTTTGGTTTTCTGCAAAAGTTCTCAAGTTGAAAGACAAAAAAGTTCTTGTGCTTTATGATGAGCTTCTCACAGAAGATGGTCATCTCCTTTCCTCCCCCTTTGCTTCAGGTCCCATGGGACTAGTATGTGATTTCTTCATGGTCTTCATTTGTCCCTTCTCATCTCTGTACCATTGGAGTCATTGCAATCTTGTGTTCTAAGAATTTTTGTGGTTGTACATTGTTCATTTGGCTCCCTGAGTTATCATACATCGGATCTAAATCAATTTTCTATCTTCTTTTGTATTTTATTGTGCATCTACAAGGAGCAGGTTAGGGCTTAGTTTGGTTACAGAAGTATCCATCCTCCAAGTGGCCAACTGGACATCATCATCTCTGTTTCCTGTTGTTGCTCTCTGAACTTTATGCAGTATCTTGATTTCTTTGTCTTTTTTCTTTTGGTTTTATCCTGAGCTGTGAAACTGACCTCTAGACATCATTCAGTTTGTGCAATTCATTCTTTCACATGTTTACCCTTCATAAAAGTTTACACAATCAGTATCAAAGCTGTGGCCATATTAATCACTCTTTCATTTCTGATGTGAACTGGCTTGCCACAGGGAAATCTCAGCTGGAGGAGTGGTTTCCTCTATGTTGCTCACGAGGAGAAGATGCTGAGACCAGGGACTGGCACCCTGTTGAACAGCGAAAATTGAGACCTATGCACCCCTTTTGTTTCAGCAAGGCAAGGGGATCATGGAAGCGCCACCATGTGGCCGTGGGGTCCCATGTTTGGCTGGTCGGAGACCGTGTGGATGCCTTCATCCAGGATGGGTCCGAGATTCTTTTCCTTAAATCTTGTTCTGATATTGATGCTTGGCAATTAGCAGGTCTCCTGCAGTGCCCTTTAACTTGCTCTCTCAAGCATAGGCCTCTGAAGATGGCATTATCGAGCTGATCGAAGAAATAGTCCAGCATCAATCAACTCTTCTGTGTCCTTATGTGTGCATGGTTTGGTGTGTTTGTTCAGATGGTGGGAAGGTATTGTGAAAGGTCTCAACAAGGATGACAAAAACAAAGTCACTGTTCATTTTCCAGGTTTGTTAATGGCTGATGATCGACCATGAAGCATTCTATGTCCAAAGATCAATATGTTCACAGTAAAACTGTTCTTGGGTTGTTCCTTTCCTAGCCTTGTACAAACTGTCCACCTTCATGAAATTCATAAGGCAAGCTGAATGTGACATGAACTTGGAGTTCAATGTCTATGCAGGAGAAAAAGACATAGCTGTAGTGAAGTTGCAGAATCTGAGGCCCTCTCTGATTTGGACAGATGGCCAGTGGATGTCATGGAAAGAGTTATCACTATGGGAGGTACAACTCAACATCTCAAACTTCAACCAAGAGGATAACAAATTTTGATTAACAATCCTCATTCTCCAAAATAGCTCACAAGTTCACAAATTTCCATGGACCTGAACCCTGTGTGGACTGACTACTTTGTTTCTGTGGCAGGATGGTTATTCTTCAAAACCAAAAAAAATGGTGCATGATCTTACTAAGGGGAAGGAGAAACAGATATTTAGTCAAGGAAAGCTTTCCAAAATGACTGACACTGAGCTGAACTCTTCTCCTAGGCCAAGAAAAACCCGACAGGCAGCTGCAAACCTCAGCAGAAATCCAGGAGAAAGTGGTGAGAACAAATACCCTCTGAATGTGGGAAAAGATTTGCTCACTTCAACCGGAGAACTTGGTTTGGAATATTTGAGTAACAAGCAGGGTATTGCTTGGACACCCCCCCTGAGCAAGAATGGTCTCTCATCTCCTGAAAGACTGGCTTTGGTTGTGGCAACCCCACCAGTAGAATGTGCCCAGAAGTTTGAAGAATTAAGAATGCCTAAGAGAAGAAACCGAGGACAAGCAGCACTCAAGAGGCAACCTGAAATATTTACAAATTCTAAGGTAAACCTCATTCTATATGAGTATTCACTACTCGGAGAAAAAATACTCTGATCAGCATTGCTAATCAAAACCATCCATTATTTATCTCTCATTGCATCCCTCAAACTATTGTTTGGAAGCTAAAACCAAAGTCTACACCTGGCAGTGCATGGCTTTCCATGTGCTCTTATACCCATACCTTAATACTGTGATGTCTAGATTTAACAATTGATTTGCAGTAAAGTTTGTTGCACTGTAAAACCTTGCTAGAATACATCAATCAGTTGTAAGTCATTGGCATGGGCTAAGTTTTGCAAGATGTTCCTTTTAATTAAGGATTTGATTTCATACTCATGAATTTTGTAAAATCTGTGATGACTGCTTATCACGAAGAGGCTTGTTTGTTCTTTCATCTTCTCAGGCAACAGAAACATTTGTGAAGACAGTTGTTGCAAACAGCAAGAGGACAGTCATTACTCGTAATGACAAGCACCAGTTGAGGCTAATGACCCCCCAAGTCAATATCTACAACACCACAAAAAGGTACTAATGGTACTCAACAGGGTAGTCTCACCACTTTTATTGTACAGGAGTGGTCAAAGGATGTAGAGATCTAGAAAACAAGCTTTTCTGTTGTTAATTAATTGATGTTATCTGGTCACACATTTTCTCTGTTTAAGACTCTGCCAGTGATCCTTTTGTTTCTGTCATTCTGGGGGTCTAGATTGCTTTAACCAACTTGTGCAAGACTAGACCTTCACAATATTTTCAAACTTGTTTCATGGATCTTGTTTCAGGAAATTCCATTGGTAGGAGTCGAATTCCTGAAGTTATTATATGGTTGCATGATTGCTATCTGTCTCTAACTGCTGCTCTTCACTTTGTGATCCCTATAATAAAATTGAGATTTCAATCTGAAATACCTCCCACCTGCAGAGAAACTACAGACGGTAAGCAAGTGTACCTTGTACTCTGATACAATAAAGAACAGTGCAGTGTTTATGTGCAGTATTTGTCTTCCGATATACATTGCCTGATGCATTATCTCTGCTTCTCCTGCATTGTAAATCATAATTAATCTATTCTCCCAATGCATTATCTCTGCATCTCCCAAGAAGTAAATCTTGATGGATGTGTTCTGACCATGTGTTCTGTATATTTTCTTTCTTTCTTTCTTTCTTTACTTCTGATGCCTTAGTTTGGGCATCAGGTTTCATTGTCCAATGCCAGACTGCAAAAGCTACATTTATGTAGCAGATTGGAGCTAGTCAAGTTCCAATTTGCCTCCAGATATCAGCCTGTAGTGTTGTACATCAATTTGTTTCGCCCAGTCTGGGTGAAGGAACCTAACATGTGCTCATGCTCACACCTTCACTGTTCTAATACTTCTTCTATTTGCATTTTTGTTGCAGGCCTGGTAGTGGTTAAAGAAAGAGTCCTAAACATACCAAGCTGCACCAGCCTTGTACAAACTAGACAACTGGTGATGAGGTAGGTCTTCAGACAAGTTTGCAGACCCCAAAAGACTGTCCAGTCAGTACTCTCCACAGAAGAACACAGATACTGTCCATAAAAATTTTCATGTGTACATATGCAGGGTAGATTGATGAATCACACACAGGGTAGATTGATGAAGTTGTTGGCAACCCTTTTCTCATTTTTGTAGCCAGACATTGACTACTGACATCTCAAAAGACTCTTGATTTTGTCATTCTAAAAGATGATTTGAGATTCTGGTCAGCAGAAGGCTAGGTGCTAGAATTCATACCGTGTATTCAATCACCAAAAATACTGCTTCTGCTCTCACACTTCCTACATCTGTAATTTTGTTACCAATCATTCATCCTCCCTTCATGACTCCAGTTGTGCAGAGTATATCTGATCTCTAAGTTACTACACATCTCTATGAAAGTAATGCAATAATGAGTGCAGTTAGAACCACGAGGGTTGCTCACAAAGTGTCAACCCTCACGTTCATCATCAATAGCAGTAGCAAGCTGCACAGCATTGGGTAGCAACTACCCAATGACTCAGTCAGCTCCAAATGGAACTGTAGATAAGTATATGGACATCTGCTAAATGGCTACTTGAATAGTTTAATGAAAATTTTCACATTTCTTGAACTATCAACATCTTTACATGAGTCGAATCATCCACTTTGAGCTTATTGAAATCACTTTTCAAATGTTGCATATTGCACTTACTAGTATATATTACAACACACATAACAACTTAATGCTTCACATTTATACTTGAATGGGTTAGTGAAAATTTTCACATATTTTGAATTATTTGCATATGAGTTGAATCATTCACTTTGAATGTTATTAAATCCATTACTCATGAGTTGTATTTTGCACTCACCATAATTATTTGAAATGGATGTATAAAAATTTGGGAAGTTTCATATTTATATTTGAATGGGTTAGGTCAAAATGGTCATGCATGCAAAACTTATAATGCATACATGTAAACCTTTAAATTATAATTTTTCATATATTAAATTCTTATACATTTATGTAAATTAAAATGTATATTTTTCCTTTACTTTGTTTTAGGCATCATGGACAAGTTCATTATTATGATGTTCATGATGCCACACCCAAAAAATTCCAAAAATAATCCCTAATTTTTTCCCCCTTGTTTTTAGTGTATGGAAAAAAATCCATGTTAAAAAAAAGGATTATAATTATTATTATGAAAAATTATCAATATTTTATACTTATTATTTTTATTTTAAACATGGTTTAAATCAAAAATTTAAAGCTTGTTTTGTTACATGTTTATGTTTAAATATTTAGAGATGAATTTTAAAAATCATTTAAAATAAATAAATAAATGAATTATAAAATGGTGATAATAATAATGACATCCATGATTTTTAAAAATCTTTCATTTTTTTCAATTTTGTAATCTTCTTCAAAATCATCCATAAGAAAATTTAGTCATGTTTTGGTTATAAGCCATATATGGAGGTATAAATTTTTTAAAATATTTTTATATTTTGGCTAGAAGTTCTAAAACCCATTGTAGAATTCTATCATTTAAAAAAATATAAAAATGTAATTTATTTTTTTGATGTTGATGGCCTTTCTTATATTTGCAAAATGGTGGAAATTCATCATAAAAAAAACTTAGTTATGTCATTAATATTTATTTTAAAATTTCAAATATATTGAGTAATTTTTATAATTATCAGCTCCTGATGGTGAGTGTGATGGTAAATGTAGATAAGTATATAATCATTCACCCAAGATCTGGGCAAAACATTATACAAAATCTGTGTCCTGAGAGTCTGTCACATTTCCAGAAGCAAGACAAAGAGTCTGTCAGGATATTGGCTACCAAAGACTCAGAATGTTGGCTAGCACTTGAGAGATATAGCTGATCAAAAGCTGGCTATTGAAATGCTGCATGCTCTAATTGCATTGCCTCTTCATACCAGATGCAACTGATCATCACTTTGAGGTTCAAGCATGAAACATACTTGCTGAACATGCCAATCATTGCCTTTTCGGATTAAACATGGAAAAAATGGAATGAAAGAGAGAAGTGAATCTTCATACATGAGTGTTTCCAGTTCGTTTCGGTTACACAGAATAGTAAAGAGCTGCCGATGAGACAAAAATTCCTTGCAGAAAGCAACTTCAGCTAAAGTGAAAATTTACACAAGTAAAACTGCATTGATGCAACCATCATTCTCTGGATTATTTGTAACCTGTGCATATTTCCCTGCATCCAAATACATAACACCAAGAAATTCAATCAGTATGCCATTAGTCACAGACTAAACTGGATGCCAGATAACTCTTTGCCCTACACAACAAACATTCTGATTCAAATTAAAGACTCCAACGACAGGAAAAACTTGTCCTACGTTTGCTTCAGCAGGCACAGAAGGCAGAAGGTTTAAAGAAACTTGAGAACTCACCCCATACAACTTTACCCGCCGGTGTCACAAGTCCTAATTCACTCACATTTACCTGCTTTCAAGCACACAAATTGTTACCTTTGATTTGCAGATAAAGCAAAGCAGATTCCTCTGGAGAGTAGAAAAGAAAGGTAAAAACAGGTTTCAAAAACTGTCCACATCTCTGTGAATTTGAAATTGTAAGGATGGCACATTGCTTAGATATTTTACTTCTGTAGACCTCAATAATAGAAAACGTGTTGCAAGAAGTAATTCAGCAATTTTTGAAATGCATGTACCTAAATATGCACCTAAATAGATTGAGACTGCATTGCAGGAGTCCTGCACTAATTTGAAGAAAAAGGCATTTGTCAAGTGTATGCACCTCAATGACGGTACCCTTGGTGATGACACCCATGGAAGTGTACATGGGACCATTAGGGTTCTTCTTCACACCGATGATTTCCAGGTTGAAAGTGCACTTGAGCTCTGGATGGGTGACATGTGCCTTTGTGAAACGCAATCCCATTGGCCGAATGAAGCGTTCATACTTGGGGGGCTTGCGGGTGAACCCTGGCCCAACAAAGGTCACCTTTGTCACCATTCGCTTCCATTGCTTAGCTGCAGTAAACAATAGTGTCCCATTAGCATCAATTTAAGAAGCAACATTGAGTCAAGAGACACACAATTGTTTCCATATAATGACATCATTTGATCCAGATATAAACCAGATACAAAAAGATGGAAATTCCCAATAAAAGGACAAGAAAACTGACTCTTCCTTTTCCCTGTCCTGAGAACACGGAACATCTCATCTTCTGCAATAGGCCGAACCTGCAATACTCACCCAACACACTTTTCAGATATACTTTACATACATGCTTTTTTCCTTCAAAATCCGTAAATTCTTGAGAAGGTATTCAGCAATGAGAATAGTATACTCACAACAGCCACCAGAGGCTAACTGCCCAGATCAGGCAAGTACAAATATCATCATTGAAACTGGGCTTCAGGAGATGTAAAATAACCAACTATTGAGAAAATAAGTTTTCTACCACAACATGCATCACTGACCCCATGCCTCACAAGAAAGTCTTTGTACCCACTTACACTAAGGCTTCACTCTCCCAGAGCTTGAAGCAAGTCAAGCAACATGTCTTCAACCCCAGAGTAGAAGCTAGTGGCAATGTGTTAACTGATCTGTTATACAGCATGCAGAGGAATGATCCAAATTCTGCAACTGGTATAACTTAATGCATCTTTCATCTTCATCAGGGTTAGACCTTCAATTTTTGAAAGTGGACATATTCCAACCACTGCAAATGAAGGCACTGATTCAAGTGCACCTAGGTGCACATATGTTAGATCAAGCAATTGACCCAGTCACTAACCAAAATACTTGCAAGGTAGTGATCAGCCCTAACCACTAAACCATTGCTTTTAAGTTGTAGTGCACACCAACCCTCTCAAAGGTTTTCAGATATGAGGCCCTCAGGACAATGACGCCTACAACTTTCACATCTTACAGAAAAACAGTACCATAAGGACACCACTTTGTTTGTGGGACTCATTGATAATACATTGCAAAAATCTCACCTTTGGGAGAGGAACCTCCCATTTGCCAGCCTTCTCCTTGCGTTTCTGCTTAATTGTGTTGCTAAGGACCTGTGATCCAAAATTAAGACCTCACAGCTCAGTACATGCACATTGCAATTGTGGGCAAAAATGAGAAATTTCAAAACAGGTGTATTAGTAGACAACTACTAGGCCATACAGATCAGACAAACACTCATGAACATTCAACCACCAAAAACTTCTGAGTGGAGGTAATGCAGAGACTTCTGATAAGGTGTAAGTCCCTAAACATTATCAAACTCCTAAATCCAGGCACTGCAACAACTCTCAAATGGGACAAACTCGAGAAAAAAAACTTACAAATGCAATGAAAGGGTCATGGCAACATTGTCAATCTATGAATCTGGTCATAGAATTGGTCATTGGAACAATATGAGTAGTACCTTTGCCCGGGCAGTTTGCTCACGATCAAGCAGATAAGAGGGAACAGCTCCTTCTTGCACTTGGTCATCTGCCTTATGACGGTTTGTCCTCTCTGAATGCATTGCCAATCTGGGCATATCAACAACCAATATTGGATGAGAAAGCTATCCAGTAAAAACACCATTAGCAATTTCAAAACCAATGATGTTGGAAATACCTTATTGTCATTTCAAGACACATCAGAAAGTCCAACATGATGGCACTACTAAAAAACAAAGGAGACAGAACAAGGTTAGAAAAGTACGTTTTTTTCATGGTGGCCTTCTCAGCATAGCGCTTCTTGGCAAACATTTTCCCCTTGATACCCAGGGCCTGTCAAAAACCAAAGTATTGCAGAGCACAATCATCATCCTCTCATGGCTCACAAAATGACATCTTCTGATATTGAACAGAAACCCTAGAACTTGCATTTTTGCGCAAAGTTTTGCACTGAATTCTTCTTGCAAAGTATACAATAACTGTGGCAGTCTGAGCAGCAAGATCTCACTGTAGAAAATTGCTTCTGTTAATGTTTCAAGGTTTCAACAGACCACAACTTCCAATTTAGCAGCAAAAGAGAAACCGAGTATACCTTGAAATAAGACATGAGATAGAATTCCTTATCAACCATGACAATGAAACCTTAACATTTGCACAAGCTTGCAGCAAGAATTGGAATTCAACAGATTTGCATTTAATACAAGCTGATTTGTAAGTTTCTTTCACTTGAATGGTTTTGTGGATTTACTCTAGATTTTGCTCTTCAGCAAACACTGTCCAGTATAGAATATCAGAGAGATTCACACCAGCATTCTAAGCAGCTGAAGGAAAATCTGATAACAAAAAGGTGATGAGAAGAAGGACACACCTTTTGGGCAAAGGCCGCGCGCTTGTGAACCTCGCGGGCATCTTTCTTGCGCTTCCTCTCAAAATAGTCAGGTCTGTACCCATGTCGCTTCCGAGCCAAGTCTATGTGGTCTCCCTGCGGCTGTAACACTCACCGCAACAGAACCATATGCACATCAGCCCCCACTCTTCAGTCCATTCAAATCACTCATCTAACGTTCTCGCTACAAAACATAGAAACATCTCAAACTGCGAGAAAAACTGTCAGGAAAATAAAAGACACAAAAATCACTTCCAGATTTCTACCCCAGTCTACTATCACGACATTCCGAAAGATGCCCATTCGAGGAAATCCGAGAAAGGAGCAAATAAGAGTCGAAAGAAGAAGATTGAAACCCCAAGGCAAAAAAATGCGACACATACCATGATATCAGCCTTTCTTCAAACCCAAATTAAAAAGTTCAACTGCCGCTCGATGAAGCTTGCTGACCAAACTTGTGGGGCAACACCGCTGTAAAAAGAAGAACTTGAGATTTCCCGTACCCAGCGATGCGCAAACTCGTGTACAAGCTCTCGCAGCTGCACGAGAAAGAGAGAGAGGTCGCACAACAGTCCCGCAAGATTTAGGGTTTAGGAATCGACGAACGACTACGACCAGACAGAAGACGAAAATACGTAGAGGAAAAGTCGGCGAATGGATCGACGAACGAGACCAGACAGAATACGAAAATACGTAGACGAAAAGCCGTCGACTGGATCGACGAACGAGACCAGACAGAAGACGAAAATATGTAGACGAAAAGTCCGCGAATGGATCGACGAATGAGACCAGGAAGTAGACGAAAATATGTAAATCTTTTCATCCTCCTGGGTATCAAGCAGGGATATATATATATATATATATATATTAGTGTGAACCTGGTGCATAATGCACCCGTCGAGTTTTCTCTTGCTCGGTCTTTTCTCGTTCGTGCCCTCCACTTCGTCCGGTCCTTCTTCGTTTGTGCCCCTCTCCTCGTCCGGTCCTTCTTTGCCCGTGCTGACCCCCTTGTTGACCCTCGTCATTCGTGCTGGCCCCCCCTTGTCAGTTGGGTAATAACTGTCACAAAAAACAAAACCCATCAAAAAAAAAAAAACAAAGGTCTGGATAATGATTGGAAAAAATTTCCAAGCACTGCCCGGACAAACAGACAGACATTGTAACTTTAATATATATAATATATAATTTTTATTTTTTGCAATATCGAAATTTTAGTGAATTTTTTTAATAGAAAAATTAGTTGAAATTGCACTAGAAAAATGATTTGAGAGGGCATCTTTGAAATTCTTCCTTGGAAAGTTTTAGCGGCTCACTTGAATGTGTTTAGGTTGTGCTTAATGAAGTTAATAAGAAGGTAAACATTTCATTAATAAGCTAATTTGAGGTTAATTAGATTATTTTGAAGCTAATCAAATCCAAATCAAACTAGAAGCAAGCTAATGAGAAGGTAATGACATCATAATGAAGGTAATCAAACTTTAATTAGACTTGAGGAGGTTAATAAAAAGATTAACATATTGAAAACAAGCTAATTTGAAACTAATTAGATCAGTTTGAGGTTAATAGGATTTGAATCACACTTGAAGCAAGTTAGTAAGAGGGTGATGACACCATAATGAAGGTAATCAAACCCTAATCAGATTTTTTTGAGGCTAATAGGAGGGTAAACATATTTTTAAATAGGCTAATTTGAAGCTAACTATACCAATTAGAGGTTAATCAAATTTGAATCAAATTAAAAGCAAGCTAATAAAAGAATATTGAGACCATAATGAGGGTATTCACACCCTAATCAGACCCAATGAGGCTAGTAAAAAGGTAAACATATTGAAAACAAAGTATTTTGAAACTAATTTGACCAATTCGAAGTTAATCAAACCTGAATCAAATTAAATTCAAGGTGATAAGACGATAATTAAATCATCATGAAGGTAATACGAAGGTAAACATATTGAAAACAAGTTAATTTGAGGCTTATTAAATCAATTTGAAGTTAATTAGACCCAAATCAAGTTAGAAGCAATGTATTAAGAGGGTAATGACACCATAATGAAGGTATTCAAACTTTAATCAGACCTTATGAGGCTAATAGGAAGGTAAATAGACTAAAAACAAACTAATTAGAGGATAATTGAACCTTAATCAAACTAAAAGAAAGTTAATAAAATGTTAAACATGGTCATTTGAGGTTAATTAAACCCTAATCTGACCATAATGAAAGTAATAAGAAGGTAATCAATGCATGAACAAGTTAATAAAAGGGTAAATAGATAGAAAGCAAGTTAATAAGAGGTTAATCATAACAGTTTGAAGCTAATTAAACTTTAATCAAACTATAAACGAGCTAATGAAAGAATAATGAAACCATATTGAGGTTAATTAGACCCTAATCACATCATGAACAAGCTAATAAGAGGGTAAACATATAGAAAACAAGTTAATTTAATGTTAATCATAGCAAATTGAAGCTAATCAAATTGCAACACACTACTAAAAGGGTAATCAAACCACAGTGAAACTAAACAAACCCTAATCATACCAAAAACAAGTTAATATGAAAGCAATCAAACCAAAAACAAACTAATTTGATATTAATTGGACCTTAATCAAAACATACGTGATGTAATAAAAGGTTAATCAAACTAGAAGCAAACTAATAAGACCCTAATAAAATGTAAAGAAAAATATACCACTAAAGTGCTCATATTGCACTTCATTGCTATTCGCACTCTACCACCACAATAGGCTTATTTAAGAGAGGTTGTTTCTTTTAGATCTTCTTTTAAAAAGAAGATGAGAAACAAAATGAGAGCCAAGTTGGGTGGTTAGAAGTTGAGATACATAAACACACTTGGTCAAGCTTGGGCATAGATGCAAAAAAAAGAAGTTTGGGGACGAAGCTAGTTTTTGCATGAAAGTCAATGTGAAAACAAGTTTTGTCCCTTATTATTTTCGTTTGTTAAAATTTCATGCCCTACTATGTGTTTCATCCCCTAACTCAATGAAATCGATTGAATTTGCCCTCTAATTGTGGGATGTTATAGAGAATTTTAATAAGTAATTGATTATTTCACTAAATGATTATCTCAAATGCACTTGGATGTACATGGTTGAATTGATTATTTAATTCATCAATGATTCTAATCCTTCTTATGAAGTTAATAACGTAGAAGAATAGAATAAAAATTAGGGTAAAATAATCTAAAATAGCCTAGGGTGGAATAATTGAAAATAATTTAAAATAAAATAACTTAAAATAGTTTAAGATGAAACGACCTAAAATAATGTAGGATGAAATAACTTAAAATATATGAAAATAACCTAAGGTATAATAATATGAGGTGAAATAATTTAAAATTAAAAAAAAATAATTATAATATCTTAGGGTGGAATAACTTATAATAACATAGGACTAACATAAAATTTAACCTATGTTGGTTAGGAACAATCTAAATTAGCCTACATTAATTTAACAATAGCTTAAAGTAGCTTTCACTAACTTAAAAATAACTTAGGATTAACATAGGAACCTAACCTATTGTAACTTAGACATATTACACATATTGAAGAAAAAATGTGAATAATAATATGCGATGAAAAATCGTTTCATTTATTTAAATAGTGGTCAAATGGTTAAAAACTTTCACTTTAAACATGAAAGTGAAGGGGAGATGAAAGGTTTAATCATTCACATTTGCAATTTAAGTTGGTGGGTTAAGTGGCCTAACTTAGCATAGGTTTTTAGGTTATGTTCCTAAGTGCTTAACTTAGCCTAAGTTTTAAGGTGCTTAACTTAGCTTAAATAGTTATGTGCTTAATTTTCAAGTGCCTAAATTAACTTAGGTGGTTAGTTTTTAATGCATGACCTAGCTTAGGTTTCTAACCTAATTTAATTATGAACTAAGTTTTTAATTTAATGAATCATTTGTTTGTAACAATTAGTCCCTCTTATTAGGTGTTGGGCACTTTTACCGTGATAAATTTGTTCAAGTTCAGTCAAAATATAATAAAAAACACAATGAACTAGGACACATTGGAGAAGTGCACCTAAATGCTTACAAGGCTTACACACATACACTTGACACATATGTATTTAAAATAACAACCTCAATGTTTAAAATTTAACATGTATAACATGTAACAAACCATGACACCCATGGAATCACTTAAATTAATCACAACATTATAAACATTGACATCACACATGTAGTGGCCTTGGTATGGGTGTAATGAACATTGTTTGATTTGATTGAAAATTGTAAACAACCTAAGTAAATTAAACATGCCCATTTTTTGGGGGGCAAATTAATAGACAAAAGGAAACCTTTAAATTGTCATTTCAAATAAGTAAATCAATCATGTATGTTATTGTAACCATAATGTTAGGGGCATAAAAGACATGATTTGGTTGTAATGATAAGACTTGCCAAGAGTAGCTTTTTTTATTGGCTATATATAACCAAAAAGCTACATGAAAAATTTAAAGTGCTAAAATCAAGTCCTTTTGGAGATTTCAATAGCCAAAATTTGACCAAATTTAAGAAAAAAACATCAAATTTCTATACATGGTTCTATTATGTAACTAAAAAATTAAAATGTGTGTTAAGAAACCTATTTTCATATTTAGTTTGTAACCAAATTTGGCTAAATATTCATGAAAAAAATTGCCAATTTGGCTCCATCACAAAGTTTTTTAAAAAAAACATTGGGGGTGCATGGGATGATACTTTATCCCAATTTTTGTTTCCAACATTGACATTTGCCAAAAAAAAAAGAGAAGAAAAGTCTACTTTAGTACCCCTTTCTAAAATAATATGTAGTTTAATACCTAAATCATTAGGTATTTTTTTGAGTTTTTAGTTTGTTTCATGGAAACACTTTTTGGGACATGTGAATGCATAAGGATTTGCAAGAAACATTAGGTAACCATCAAGAAGGCCTCTTCCTCCCACCAAAGGGGTCCCCCTAGCCTAGGTGGCTTGTTTCAATTTGTCTTTTGTGAACAATTGCATAAATGTATATATGTGACATCGTAAGCATTGATGCAAATTTCTTGTTTATTGGACAATTGTAAGTTTGTCATCTTGTATGAATCATTTGTACACCCAAGCGTACAACCACTAGAATAAAAATTTATCATGTAAGAATCCTTGACATAGGATGTGAAACCCCTTGTGAACTTTGCGGGTGTTAATGTTGTGACATGTTTGATGTTCATATGGTTTGTTACAAGGTTTGATTGATGTCGATGCAAAGCCCAGTTAAAATAAATTTCAACTTTTAACTATTATGCAGTCAAGGTATGAACTTGGTCTTCGTCAAAGCAGAAAAATATATATTTTTTGTTGAATTTGGTTGGACCATCCATCTTGTTTAATTATGCTAGTTTAAAATACTAAGCAAGAGTTGTGTGCTTGGAGCGTAAGTATGGTTTGGAAGAGATCATTTTTAAGAACACTTATAAAAAGATAAAGCTAAGCCATTGGTAGTGATGTGATCTCCCTCCCAATAGTTTATGAATTCATTCAAAGTTGGAGAGCGTTGTGACAACACAAGTGTTGACCATGGAGTCCATGAACTAAGTGATGAGCAAAGGCAAAACTTTTTAAGTTTTGTGCTTGGTGAGACAAGTGTCGACCATGAGATCCACGAATCGACACTTGCAAAGTTTGGATCCCCTTTGACATCCATTGTGAGATAGAAGGTAAGTGATGCATTTTATATTTTGCAGTAGTTCAACTGGAATTTTTTTTTCTTTTATGAACATTTCTTTTATCTTTGGAAACTTAAAAAATTGGATAGAGCAAGGATAAATGTATGGGTACAAGAGAAGGGTAGGTCCCTCATCTCTTCTTTGGTGTTGGTGGTCTAGGGTCTAAGACAAGGAACAGACTTGGGCCCTAGTAGCTAGGTCCTACCCTTCTCTTCTCTCTGTATATAAAGTTGGCAAAGCTGTCAGATAAAAGAGCCAGGAAAGGTCATCCAAGACTGAACTTGAAAGCCATCTATATATACATATATATATATATTCATCACAATAGCCAAATTGAGATGAATAATTTAGCCAAATTGAGAGGAATAATTTAGCCAAATTTGACAACATACTGAAATGAAAGTAGAAGAAAAGCAGAATCCTTCTATATTCTATGTAACCTACTGGAACTTGTCATAAAAATCTGACAATTTGAAAATAATAAAAATAATCTTCAAAATGTATTGAGTTGGTTTCATAACCTTTCACCCAAGGTGGAGAAGTTATTGAGTATTGAATAGAAATTTCATTGGAAATTTGTTTAAATTAGAATTGAAAACTATAAAGGAATTTGGGTGTGCTCTTGGTATTGTTGGAAAGTCCTTGATGAGTTGGATTTAACAATGATGATTTGAGAGATTTTTAGACATAAAGTGTAGGAGATACTGATTTTTGAGGAGTTTTTTTTGTCATTGAAAATGCAATTAATTTATAAAAAATGATTTTGAAACGAAAATTTAGTTGAGTAACCAATTCACACTTGGGCAAAATGGCACAGGCTACTATACTGGTAATATATGATGTATAGCCAGATTTGGCTAAAATCTTCCTATGGATGATCACCAATTTTTTTAATAACAATTCTTCCTATTGAAGATCACGCCACCACTTTCACTACCAACAAAAATTCCTATTAAACGAAAGCAGCACTGCTCCAAATAGGCTACAATAGGAGGAATTTCTGGGAGTCCTGTACTTGATGAGTGCTCCCAGATTGCTTCTGAGTTCAAGTTCAATGAGAAGCACAGGATGGAGAGATCTGAAGCTGATGAGGAAGATGCTGAGAGTGTGGGCATGTCTGATATATACCTAGTTCTCTTATTATGTGGGGTTATGAGACCATTGTGGTGGGCCACTGAGTGATTTAAAAACAAAAATAAAATAAAATTATTCTATTTTATTTCCTGTGCTTTGGGCTTTTGCAGTGTAACAATTAAGTAACTTGAAAGAGATAATAACTTAGAGCATCTCCTGTAGCGGTGCTCAGTATGTGACCCTGCGAAAGTATTTTGCACATCCAAGTTTAGCTATTTACTCTTTTGCAACCCCACCAATAAAACTG
>Ga0209611_10002281_pt1 | contig 33660 bp, 20 predicted proteins | sample S1TSphgellanicum_3_FD_187693 | JGI IMG/M metagenome (GOLD analysis project Ga0209611, IMG submission 187693) | Host-associated microbial communities from peat moss isolated from Minnesota, USA - S1T2_Fc - Sphagnum magellanicum MG (SPAdes) (version 2) | ecosystem: Host-associated > Plants > Peat...
CCGAAAAAAAAAAAAAAAAACAAATAATGCACAATTCTAAAGTACTTACTTCCCCAACCTACTTATCCTATCTAGTTAGGTAGGTATCTAGTTTGACTTACCCATCTAGGTCGACCTATGTACTTACTTACCTAAGTACCTACCTATATGAATAAGTATTTAGCCTAGAAAAGTAGAACCTACCTACTTACCTTTTTTTACCTAAGTAGGTAAGTAAGGATTATAGGCACCTATTTATGTACCTACCAACCTAATATTAATATTTTCATTAAATTAATGTTTTAAATGCCACGTGGCATATTTACATTGGACCACATGTCATAATATAAAATCATCCAAGTATTTGAATTGAATGTCCTAGATTATTTCAAAATAAAAATAATAATTTTATTTTTAAAATCAAATATTAAGACATGTGGCAACACATGATTTGCCTTCAATTGTGACCAAAATAGTTGCATCTTAGTTGCATGTCATAATACGTATACAATGGAGTCAAAGTATGAAATGTATTTGTTGACTTTTTCTTTCATACAATACCCTTTGTCATTTGCGACTAGTTTATCACATGCGACTTGTCTTAGGCGACTAAAAGGATTTTAGTTGCAAAATGTCTCTTGCGACTAAAATTTAGTCGCAAAGAGTAGTTGAAAATACATGTTTTTCTTCTAGTGCCAGGAGTGCGAAAAAGTGTGAGGGAACAAACCCACACACTCCCAAATGGACTTCCGAATTTTTAGAAAATAATCAGAGGGGTTAAATTGGATTTAAAACTTCCATATACCATTAGAAATTTCTTAAGACATAGATGTCTAAATGGGCTCGTATGATCCATTTGAGTAATTAAAACACAAGTTATGGCCGAAAGAAAGGTCGAAAGTCAAAGTGTCAATTTGACTCTCAACCACTAAAAGTCGGGAATCGCCTTGAGTTATGCATGTGCAAGAAACATGTCACATATCATTGAAAAGCTCTCGATAAGGGCTAAAACTTTATTTTAAACCTCATCTCAATTAGAAATCTACACAAGAAGTTATGGGCGTCCAAATTGGAGAAAGTCCCAATTATGAGAATCGTTGGACTCCCAACTTGGGAGTCTCAAGAAAAACGCCATTTGGGTGTAACCCCCATGGTGAATCACAAATAATACTATAAGGGGGAAGGTGGTGGCTTCCCGCAAGTTTGAGGTGTGGCGAATCTTATGAGTTTGTGTCTGCCCATGGCTCATCCATGCACCAAAAACACTCCAACCATGCACCAACCAACTTGTTGTTTTGGTTTATGCATATTGATGTGAATAATTGACACATTATCACCCATCCTAGTCCCCATCCTAAAACTTTAGCGCACCCTTCTCACCCCAAAAATGTTGCAAGTTAAAGAATGTGCCCCAACTCCTTTTTCTTCCATTGTTTTCATTTTAGGATTCGCATTTCAATTTTTCAAGGAATTTGGGGGTACATCAACAAATGTAGTGTATGTAAACGAACACTCATCGTTACTAAGAAACAATGTTATTTTCAAAAACAAGTGGGGCATAGTTTATGGAAACTTTAATCACATTTTTTACTAAATGGCTTTACTAAGAAACAACACAAGGTACTGAGATTTGACCCCACAAGAAAAAATGAACCTAAATGTGCTTCACCATTACAATAAAGCAATGTACAAGATGATCGACTCATTCATGGGGGGTTGGCTTAGTTTTGTCCCCTGGATGTTCATGATCTCATAACACTAAATGACCATGTGTTCAAAGTTCACTTGTTATAGCCAGAATTAAACAAAAAGGTTTTGTTTAGTTCTCCAAACTTCATTTTGTGCAAGCAAAAATGATTATTGGAGATTTTTACACCACCAAGAATTGCAAAAGAAAATGCCAGAAACAAGGAAATACACACACCTCCAGCATGAACTAGCATAAAAGAAATAAATGTAAGCACCAAGGCAGTAAACACTCCTAGCACAAAAGAAGACTTAATTCTAATAAGAACATTTCAAGACTACATGAACAAGATTGTTGGGGAAGACACCTCACTTGATAAGGATTCTGATGCATCATTAAATATCATCAAACCTTCACCAATTGATGGTCGAAGAGCTCTTGGCAACACAAGAATCAAAAGAAAATTGTCTGTAATTCTCACTGGCATGGTGGACATAATTGAGTGAAGGAACAAGATGTTGTATGATCCATCAACAAGATCCATACTACTAGCTTGGAAATTGAAGAGTGATGGACACAAACTCAAGAGAAGCCTCAAAAAAAAGGATCGACTACTTCAAGTCCAGAGATGTTGAAATCAACAACATCCAGAAAAGTATGGTCCAAGCCATATTTGGATTGACTCAAATAATGGGCATGATGTACTCAAAAGGTAAATCAACAATTGGTTATGATTCTATTGCAGAAGAAAACAACACAAAAGATGATTAAAGTAACCATGATTATAGAAGACAAACACACAAATATTGCAGAAGGCAAAAACATAGAAGTTGATAGAAAATACATCTAACTCTACTTCAATTTCAATTTGAACCTTTCTTTTTCACTTTCTTTTTCACTTAACATGACTATAGAAGACAAAATCAACAAATATGATAATTCAGTACCTTTAAATAGATAGTTGTTCGTTAAAAAATCATGAAAATATACATTTTGTTTTTTCTACTTCATGGAAAACAATGCTACAACTTCAAGGGTAGAATGTGTCTATATTATGTTTTTGTTCAAACCAAGTTTCTTTGTTGTCCTAAATATACTTTAAGCTTAGTACAATGTTGTTCACCATAAGTTTTTCCATTTTCAACTATTGTAACACTATCCTTGAGTAATAACAGCAGCTTCTTCATCCAACATAATCAAGATTTGTTCCACATCTATCTCATGACAACATATTAGTAGGTTATGCAGCAAGCAACAAGTGATCAAATCGAAAAAAAATTTGATATGCATTTATGTTTTTCCTGAAATTTTATGAAACATCTTTTTCAATATGCCAAAGGCATTTTCAACAACAAATTAAGCTTGTTTGTGCTTTTTGTTGTACAACATTTCAAGGAAGTTATGATCTCCTTCTTTATGCAACATCATCAACCAAGACAATAGGGGATACCCCTTATCTCTTAAAATAAAAGGAGAAAAACCTTCTTGACCTTTGTCTACATTAAATAGTCCTTAAGATTGAACAAAATAGTAAATTGCAGACTTTCTAAGAATTCTAGAGTCATTGACACTTCCTAGAAGACCCACAAAGATGTTAGTGAATTGTTTCTGGTCATCCACAACTACTTTATAAACAACAATGTACCCTCTTGATTTATGGTAAAAGTAATTTTCACAAAAAATTCCATCAGGTTTAGAAATTATAAAATGTGTATCGTCAATGGGCCTTTGGATGCTTGGGAGACCACAAAGAGTTTAAAACCTTGCGTCACAGACACCACCATCACCCATCATTTGCACCAACATAATCGCCTGCATCATCACTTGCACCAAAATAGTTACTGGCATCATCACTTGCATCATCATTTGCACCAACATAATTACCTACATCATCGCTTCCATCATCATTAACTTTTAGTTCACTATTAATTAATAAGTTTTTCAAAAAAATTCCTTTGTCAGTGCACACATGGAAGCCTCCATAGAAGTTTCTTTGAACTAAGTTCCTAATGGGGTATAATTTGAATTAACCCTTAATTATGTTTTAGTTGATTTTTAATCCATTATTAGTTGCAAAGTTTTTCAAGAAGCTTCCATGGTCAGTGCACACATGAAAACTTCCATAGAAACTTCCTTGAGTTAGGTCCCCAATGGGGTATAATTTGAATTAACCCTTAATGAAATCGTAATTGACTTTTAGTTCACTATTAATTAAAAAGCTTTTCAAAAAGCCTTCTTGGTCAATGCACACATGGAAATCTTTATTAAAGTTTTCTTGAACTAAGTCCCCAATGGGGTATAAATAGGGGTAGGACCTCTCATTACCTTTAATCTATTCAACACCAGTTTTGGGTACGTTTTCTTGTCATAACTTTTATTTTCATATGTTATCATAATAAGGTTTTGTTTGAATCATCTTCTACCATACATCGTGTTCTTGCCTTACGTCTTTGTGTTTCTAATTGTATATTAAACTTAGACTTACATTTCTTATGATTTGTTTTCATGGTTATGTCCTTGACTTAGTTCCTATTTTTGTAGTTTTTCATGCCCATGACACCTTGCATTACCATTTCCATCTTATTTCTAAATGGCTAAGTGATTAGATTCTTGAAAACAACATTGAATGTTGTGATGACCTCTTGCAAAACAAATGAAATGGTCGATTGACCCACAATAAATAGTTCTTTACAAATCAATACATTACAACCTTGTGCAAGCTTGTAGAAGGCACAAGCCACTTGCACCTCTACTGGGATGGACATCTTGTAGTGTGTGTCTTACTTTCAAATCAAATGCCTCAATTGATCAACAATCGCAAACAGAATTTGCTTCCTCATTCGGAAGTTATAAAACCAACATGCTTCATTATATTATGTCAAAACAAAGATGGAAAACTAGGTCATTGACCTCGGCTTCACCCAATGACCAAGCTTTGTGGGCAACAACCCCAAGTTGCAAGTGTTCTTGTGACGTAGATAAATTGACATAATGATAATCTCCTCGATGACGATTACAACAACAACATTTGGCAAAAAACCTGAAAAAGAAAAAGACATTTTCATGTGAAAATGTAGATTTTGCAACAACAAGATCAACAAAATAAAAAAACCATCAATAGGTTCATCGTCCATGTCCATTGCATTGACAAACACTTGTTGCTACAAAAAGTTGTTATAGAAAGTTGATGCAAAAAGCTTGAGTGAAGATTTGTGAAATTAAACACAAATTGTAAACGAAAAAACAATGATGAAGACACATTCAATGAAAAGCACAAACATAATAACTATAGACATGAAAACAACGATGAAAATGCGCAATGACCAACAAAACTTGAAAATCTTATGAGAAGCGAACAACAAAAAAAGATGGCAACAAATATGACATAGAAAATTGACAAATGGAACTGATGAAATGAACTAACAACATAAAAATGGCCCAAAATGAACCAATGACACAAAGATTGCATAGCTTTAAACTCTTGTTTCTTGCATCATGAAACTTTATGTTAAAACATTGCATGATGATGAAACTTTGCACCAATGATCCACTTTGTCGTAATCGTTAAAATGTCAAATTAGTGTCTAATTAAGTCTGAACGCAAGACTAGGTTTAATTATTATTCAATTAATAACCCTAAAATGAATCCTAGTTTAACATTTGGTGTAGACACATGTCTATACCAAAGTGTTAGGTTAATGTGTTAATGTTCATGTTAGGGCTAAAAACAAAAACATAGCTTAAACCCTAACCTAAACTAATGTTAGGGATTAAAATTGTTAATTAACTACCATTAGGTGTGAACATACTATTAGTACTAATAAATGATAAATGGTTAGTATATAAATTGGTGTTTTGTGACCTTTGGGGACACTTTCACTTGATAGAATTAAGTTATTATATGAATGTAAAGTTTCATGGAATATAATTATGAAGGGAATCGATATTTTAATTTAAAAAGGTTTTGATGTAGTTTATGTGAAATCCATGGTAGGAAAATGGTGTGGCATACTAGTTATACATACACAATAGAAAGGTGAAAAAATATTTATGCAAACAAGAACATAGATTTCCATAACTATGTAATAAACATACATAATTTCGGTCCTAAACCCGCTTGTGACTTACAAGACTTGAAATTGCCTTTTTTTTTTAATAAAATAATCACCTTAAGCCTATTTTGAAAGATGCATGTTTGTCAATAACAAAATAACAAGTGACCAAGAAATCACCTATTCCTCCATCAAAATTACATAAGAAGCCATTTAGTGATAGTAGTCATGTTACCACTTGGACACAATCTTTAATTTTATTTTTAAACCCTTGTACAAATTAAATCTTATTGAACTTTTCATTTGATGTTTATCTTCCTCTTGGTTTTGGGATCCAATATTTATCTTAGATTTACCTCTCAAACAAGTTCATTTTCTCGAACAATAATGGTTTAACAATATTGAGTGAACCTCAAAAAAAATTTCTTACAGCCAAAAAATGAAGTGATGACAATCAAGTTGACTACATTTGAAAAGGAAAGTTGGAACAAGTGTTGTGTTTTTCCTAGACATAATTGAAAGGCATCTTCGTTCATATTCTTTCCCTCAAGGGAAATGGCAAAGTGGCCTTGACTAGCAAGAAACATCAACTTGGCAAAATAACAAATAAGAAAATTTCCACTTGCCAAAAACAACTCACAACATAATATTCCATATGTGGGGCTAGAATGAACCAACCTCCATGACTACACCAATTGGCCGTTCTATCCACAGGATGGGTTGTGTTTTTCATCCACCTCTTTGCCCTACATTAACCAACATTCTACCACTGTCAATTTTTTTGCCTGCTAACATTTGACCTTTTAATTTGGGGCCAATTTTTTCCCAACCATTACCCTCCATACTACCCTCCAACCTAATTACCCTACTAACCTACCTACTCTACTGACCTACCTCTTAACTTAAACCTAACCAACTAACAACCAATCCCTTACCTACCCTTTCTATTTCTTCTTGGTTAAACCTATATCTATTCTTAGCTAGACTTTTATTTATTAGCAAAATTTATATCTCTTCTTGGCTAAACTATTTTTTTTGGACAAAAATTATATTTCTTCTTGGCTAAACTTTTATCTCTTGGCCAAACCTATATATTTTCTTGGCTAAACTAATCTCTCTTGGAAAAACCTATATTTCTTTTTTGTTAAACTTTTTTCTATTAGCAAAACTTGTATCCTTTTTTGGCTAAACGTTTTTTTGGGCAAAACCTATATCTATTTTCAGTTAAACTTTTCTCTTCAAGCAAAACCTATGTTTTTTCTTGGTTAAACTTTTCTCTTTCGGCAAAACTTTATATCGTTTTGGCTAAATTTTTTTCTTTTAACAAAACTTATATCCTTTCTTGGCTAAACTTTTATCTCTTGGCAAAACCTACATATCTTCTTGGTTAAATTTTTTTTCTTTTGGAAAAAACTATATATTTTTATGGTTAAACTTTTCTTTCTTGGCAATACTTATATCCCTTCTCAGTTAAACTTTTCTCTTTTGGCAAAACCTACATCTATTCTTGGCTAAACTTCGAACTTTTGTCAAAATTTATATCTCTTCTTGGCTAAACTTTTCTCTCTTGGCAAAACTTAAAACCTATATCTATTCTTGGCTAAACTTTTAACTTTTGGCAACACTTATATTTCTTCCTAGTTAATTTCTTCTCTCTTGGCAAAACTTATATTTTTTCTTGGCTAAACTTTTAATTCTTGGCAAAACCTTTTCTTTTTTTTGGCTAAACCTCGACCTTTTAACAAACATTTCTATTTGTTGGCTAAACTTTTACCTCCTAATGATTCGTTTATATCTTTTTGGCTAAATTTATATCTTTCAACAAAACTTTTATCTCTTTTTGGGTAAACCTTTACCTCTCAACACAATTTTTTTACATATTAGATAAACTTTTACCTTTCAACAAAACCTTTTTATATTTTGGGTAAACCTCTTTATTTCACAATTAAACGTTTACTTTTCTAGAGGAAAATAATAATAACGGAATCCACAAGGTCTAAAATGAACTTTGATATTTTTTTATAGAATTCAATCAAGGACATAAAAAATAATGTTGATTTTAGTTAGAACACATAATTTATGAGGTAAGGGGGAACAAAATTATTTTCAATGACTATTTAATTCAATCACTTAAATCATAAGAAAATGTTTGTAATGGTTTGAAGTTCCCAAAACTAACACCTATTGTATTGGTAACATGTAAGTATTGCCTATTAAGGAAAATATTAATAGTAGTTGAAGATTTAATCCCAACATGCAATACTGACATATGAAAACAATGCCATTTGTGAGTATTTTTCTAATTTCTTGTTTTTTTATTTCTCATTCTAAAATTTTCTTTATCTTTTTTCTTGTTCTAAATTATTTTTCTTCTATTTCTTCTTCATAATAAATAAATAATAAAACAAATTCAAAGCTACCTTTGTCAATATTTGTTTATCATTAAATATGCATATTTTATGCCCAACATTTGGGTATTATGTGAAACATGAAAAAATGTAGCCAACATTTTGTGCCTCAAATGCGAGTATTACACAATTTTATTTTACTTTTTCTTCTTTTTAATATTTCTCATCACAATGTCAAAAACAAAAAATGAAGGTATTGCATACAATGGACCAATTATACTATGGTGGAACTTGAATGAAATGGACCTAGATTTTGCAACACCCTCATGATAAAATTGGGGTGCCATTGGAATTGAAATGCAAAAAAACCAAGTCCATGCATTTCCCATATAATTTATACTACCAATTATATTTCATTTATGTAAAGGTTTTAATATGCGGGTATTGCAAATACTTGCCCCTCCATCACTTAGGTTAAGGTTACTAAAAAGTCTATAAAACTACTATACCTACATTGTCAATATCCAATACAAATGTTGAAGTATGGGTGAATGTAATTCCTACACACTCAATTGTGATTATTCATTACATACACAAACAAAACAAATAACGTAATACCTTTTCAAGTTTGGCACCTAAGTGCCGAATAATCAATTTAATTTTCAATTCTTAATTCAACGGTTAAAATTTGAATTCTCAACATTTTGACACTTTGTATGAAATTTATTATAACCAAATGCCTATAGAAGAGAAGTTTAGTGCTTATGTGGTTAAGTGGTCAATAAGTTACTACTAAAAGCTAGTCAAAGAGGTTTAAGGATCAAACTTAATTAATTGCATGATTTTTTAAAATTTTTGTATTAACTAACTATTAATATTTTTTAAATTCAAAAAATTTGAAAATAATTTAATTTATGCCAAACCTGAAAAGGTATTATGATACTCTCATTATATTTTGAAATGTGTTAATATTGCATTACCATCATCCAAAAATGCACTTCCTTGCTATGAAAATGAATTCATTGGTAATAATTGCACCTATAACCCCATCTACATTACCTATATCCACTAAAGGAAGTTTTCATTATGAAAACAACAAAAAAAACAATGCCTAAATCAAAATTGCAAATCCCCCACTGCAAAGGTTATGGGATAGGCAATACCCTCATATATCACAACAAAAAGACATTATGTCCCATGTAATATGTGAAATTTAATGGAGTATGAGCAAGCTTGTTCACTTACCTTAAAGTATTGTACATTAATTGTTTACTAATATGGTGTTATTAGTACATAAAAAGTTCAAATCCACTAATGAATTCACTAGGTTTTGTAATGATTTAGGTAAATTTTGGTCTTAATGAATTCTTAGCAAAATTGTCAATGCTTGGTGATCGGCGATGAATTGATACGGAGCAATAAATTCACTAACATATGAACAATTAAGAAATATTTAATATTTAAATATTAATTATTTAATCGATATAATTCAATATTTCTTATTTAATCTAGAAAATTTAATATTAATTATTTAATTCACTCTTTTTTTTAAAAATTGAAAGTTTCAAGAAGATTCAAACCCATCTACCTAGGTAGGAAATAAACTAGCACCTACTTACTTGTGTAGGTAGGCAAATAGGTAGGAAAAGGAAAATGTAGATGGAATGATTAGCCATAAAATATTTCATTCATGTCATAATTTCCATTTAAGGTCAAGCAATTTTTCACTCATCCTAAATAAAAATACACATTTCTACATGATTAATCAAGGGAAAACATGTTCTTTATATAGCTTGTGAAATGAGATTCAAAGACAAAACATATGGGTTAAATTTTTACTTGCACTTTAGTTTTAAATTGAGATGCAACTAAAACTTTTCCAAAAGCCAACTTTAATTAGTAATATCTTTTTCATGTTATGTCCAAATGAAATGATTTAAACTTCATTCTGAATTTTTTTCAAAATCTACACACAAAAATTATACAAATAACTTTTTAAATACTTGAATTAAAGAAAATTGCATGTAAATCTTACATTTCAATACATTTCAACAAGACATTTTTTTTCTTCAACCATCATTATCTTTTTCATATTTTGCCAAAATAAAAGAAAATATTTTTTAAAAAATTGTACTGTATTACATAGTAAATTTTAATTATGAAATTTAATATGTAATAGTTTTAAAAATATGATGTATCAACATATAATGATCTTATTCTCAAAACCAGTCAATGTTACATAGTGTATTTAAGAAATAGAATACATTAAAATATGGTATATTAAATACATAAAAATTAATTTTTATATTATAATATGAATTTTATTATATAATTATAAAATATAAATACTTAAACAAATGAAATTATATATTCATTTTATATTATATTCATTTTATTCAAAAATACTCTTATTAATATAATATATGATAAATAAATATTTTCATATAATATATATAAGTGATCTTATATGATAAAACTATTGGATCAAAAAAGTTATATTTTCATGGATGAATATTATTTTTTACATTTTTATCAAGTGAGGCCCACAATAAAATATTATCTAGTTAAAACTTTATATATGATATGTATACATAATTTTATATGTTATGCATTTTATATCTTATATACATATGATATATTATAAACTATTTATTATATATTTCTATGTTCAAAAATATTGAATTTTGATTTTTTTTCTTATAAACATATTTTAACATATTATTAAATGAAGGCAGAAAATAAAAACTAACTTACTTTTCAGAATTAAAATAAAATTTTATTTAAATATTATACAATTTGAAAAGTTTAGCCAAGAAGAGATATAGGTTTTGCCATTGCAAAATGAGCAAGGTAGGTGGGTAAATGGGGTAGTTGGGTGAACAAGGGTAATACAATGTGAAAAAAAATTTGATTGTTGGAGGGTGAGCAAAAAAAATTTTTTGACTCAACCTCTTTACAAGAGGTTCAATAACTGGGATGCACATTGGTTCATCCCAAATGGACTTTGGGATTTACCAAATGTGTTATGGGCTATGTAGGTAGCTAGGAGCTAAGGAAACAACACAAGAAATTTGGCATGGCACATGGAGCACAAGATGACAAGCAAAAAAGGGTGTCATAATAGACCTATGGCAACACAATTCTAAAAAATAAATAAATAAAGGGACAAAATTTGGCAAGTTTGTTTATAAAAACTAGGGTTTTCAACACTCAAAAGAAACTCAGTGTGATCACAATATCAACATATATGAACAAGTTGGCTTTTGTTGCATCTTGAGTGAGGCTTTTGGACTCAAAGACCCTTATTTAGTTTGAATTCTTAGCACATGATACTTACCATGGTTAGAAGCAACCTAAAAACATTCATGGTTTTTAATTTTTTCCACAAAACCAATGTAAGTGTGTTGTTGACCTTGGCTAGGATAGAAGAATCAAGGACTCCCCATTATAAAAGAGTACACCCCACCTATTTTTATGGTTTCTTAATTTAGGATTAGACCAAGAAGTGGAAAGGAGGTGCCATCTTATGTAATGCAAAAAAATTCTTGTGTTTTTAGTAGGGTTGAACATGTCTTTGTGTAAGGTAAAGCCCAATGGGGAGGGGTTTATGGGAATAAGGGCGCGAGAAGGTAGAATCAAACGCATGATAAGAGTATATTAGGTTACAACATATCTTGGATTTTGGAATTCGGGTTTTGCAACTTGAAATATTTAGGATTATTGACAACTAGTCAAGTTGTTAAACCTAGTTAGTTGTTAAATCCAAGTTGTAAATAACTCAAGTTCAAAACCCAAGATGTGTTGTAGTTTATATAGATTGTGGAAAATAATCAATCTAGATGTAAGAGGTAAAAGTAAGTCACAAACATTTTCGTTATATTCACAAAAGTAGGGGGAGGGGAAAACATTTCATCATCTACCCTACACATACCATAGGGGTGTAAGTGGTTAAACATAGGGCAAGCCAAATTATTTTCACAAGGTTGACACATTTTGAAGTGGAGAAAGACAATTTATGACAATTGACATTGCAAACATGAAGATGTGAAATTTCAAATATGCTATAAAAAAAAATATTTTAAAAAATAAAAAGAAACCAATTGATCATGTTAAAAATGCAATTGAAAAGCATTCTTGAAATGGCAAATGGTAATGAAATCTAAATGGGCCCTAATAGCATATGGTAAGAATTTGTCCATTTGATAATTAGTCTATTGAACATAAATAACATGTCAAAAATAATATGTTCAAACAGTTCTTCACCATTATTTGAACAAATTCATCATAATTACATGCATCAAAAAATATTGAAATGCATGTGTTGTATAATGATCTTGGCAAATACCATTCCTTACTCTCTTCCAAAAGGATAACAAACTAATGTACCAAATTATTAGGTATATATTGACCTTGTCAAATATTCATGAATATATCAGAATAAAAGATTTACCCACCCAACATTGTCACATCACAAACTTAACATTCAACAATTAAAAAATGGAAATTGTGGAAAACAATTTTGTTCATCAAATATAGTGCATTGAAAACACATTTGACATACAAATATATATAATGATGCAAAATTTGTTCATTTATATAGGTTTGTATTTCATCCATCATCACATTTATCTATTTGTCAAATGTGTTTTCAAGACACAACAATTTGTGCACAAAAAAATTGAACTTATGAATGAACACACAATTTCCATTACTAAATTGTTGGGTGCTAAGTTTATGATTTGGTTCTTACACCAATGTTGCTTGATATTGTGGAATGAGTCTAGGGTTTGGATTCCAAACTAAACTACCACAAAGAGAGCTAAGTGTACCCTTCTAACTAGGTCTATTGGGTCTAAACTAAAAACATATGCTTAGGTGTGAAAAAAAAACCTTTTGGCCAATGAAATGGTTGAAATTGATGGCTTACATTAGTTTGAGGAGTTGTGATCAAATGAACTAACAATTTAATGTTGTGATAAATTTTCATAAGCTTGTGTCTAGGTGTGAGAAGAAAAGCTTTTGGGCCAATAAGATTAGTGGAATTGTGATTTGAATTTTTTTGAGAAGTTTTGAAGGAACTAATAATGTAGCGTTATGGCTAGAGTGTGCTAGTATTATCATAACAACTTGTATTATAAATGTAATATAAATTTAAGGTACCTCCTCGAGCATCATTTCCAACTTTAATTTCAAGCTAAAGATTTCATGTGAACTCCCTAGAATGGTCATTTTTTATAGGTGGTCCATAATTTTTTATAGATTATTTAAATCTTGGATTGCTTAGATCCCATATACATTATTATTTGAATAATTTTCATGTAACCTATAATTTGTATGCAAAAGATATGGAAAATGGAATGGAGTGTTATGATAGTGTGAAGACAATTTTTTTTTATTTTAATAGAAATTTATTTACATACTTTCTTTGCATCTTTAACATGGCAACCTCTTATTCATATTAACATAAGATTCAAGTAGTCTTGATTTTGAGCCAAGGAAATCAATTTATGCGTTTTATTGATGGATGGCAAAGTGGTTATCCAAATTTTGTGAACCTTTATTGAAAAGAGATCAATTTTATATTTTTAGCAAATACAGTAATAAGTGAGAGGTTTTTAAAAATTTTATTAAAAGAAAAGTCAATCAAACGAAAAACTTTGCTTGACACTTGGCATTAAAGGAGGCACCTAGAATATTGTTATTAAAATCTTAAGGCTTGAATTGATCTATATAGTTTGTGGGAGCTTGAATGAACTTCCAATCCATGTTTTTTATTCTCATGATCATGTTGGCACCCATGTGAAGATGTAAATACCTACCAAAAAAAATTTAGTGTATTTAAATGGCATGTTCTACACTAAAATTTAACTTTTGAAAAATTGTAGTGCATTCCATTTTACCGAGGTGTCCTTCATTTTTCCAATCAAATATTCCATTATTTCACAAATTTTGAAAAGTCTTTTTGTGGGGTAAAGTGTTGTGTCAAGGGCATCATCAAAAGATGTACGTCTACATTTGTTTATAGCAATGTGTGGCCCCTTGTGTTGGTAATGCCTTAGCCTACATTAATGGGAAGAATATATTTTTGGTGACCAAAGGTTTTGAAAATTGCTAAACAAAATGGTAGAACAATGAAGGTCTCAAAAAAGAAATGGTCTTTGAGAGCTTTCCTTCATGAAATCATCCAAGTTTGATCACGCTTGCATTGTGTTTTCATATTATATGTTGTTTTGGTTGATTTTATGTTCATTTTTCTTTAAATGTTTGTCTTCTTTCATCCAACAAAGGTGGTCCAATTAAAGGTGTAATGGTGTTTAAGGTTAAAGGTTTGTTTTTTTATCAAGTTTAGTTTAGTCTTGATTAATGGCAATCGGGTGTTTTGGTCATGATTAGGCCTGTAACACAAGAGTGAAAGGATGAATGCAAGAGATAAAATGAAGTTCAAATCATTGAACATATCAACATGTTAAAGGCAAATGCGCTTGCAAAAGCACTCGGTGTGAAGCCAACCCAAACCAAAAAGTTTAATCCTTTCATTACAAAAAAAACATGGTATTTTTCACCTATAAAGTTTTAACTATAATGACTAAGTTGTAGAATTACTAATTCGAAAAGACTAAAAGGGGTACTTTTTGTCCTCCCCCGCCCCCAAATAGGCATGTCTTATTTGACTATGTTGATTAATAATTTAAATCAAATCAAATAACATACGTGGATTAACCATGCCAATGTGGTGTTATTACTTACAAAAATGTGATTAATTTTAGTCATGTTATAAATGACATGGCTTGTTATATGCCAACATGTTGTTGTTTACCTTATAAATGTGATTAATTTTAGTCATGCCATAAATGATGGGGCATAATAAATAAATAGGTTCTAGGTTAAACATAAAATTAATTTAAAATTAAATTAGACTAAGGTGTATGCATAATATAGTGGCTCATTTTAAGCAGATGTAGAATTTCCAAAAGTCCCTAACATGTTCTTATATATTATCCATATGGATATGGGTGCAGCCACAATAAAATGAGCCAAAAAGGATGTTAGATGGGCCCTAAAAACACTCAAGATTGGAAAAATATTTATGTTTTAACTTTTACAATTTAAAACCATGGTAATCATGACAAGTTGTTCCTTCTTATTCATATGCATGTCAAAGTATTCAAACTAAAAATTCAATTGATAAAATTTTAAGTTTAAGTTTCAATATAAGACCTTTGAAAGTGAACACCTATTATGTCAAAAGGAATCAATTTTGCAAAGGAATATCAAAAGGACTCATATAATATTAAAAAATTGATGGGGAAAAAATTAAGAAGATAAAAACCTATTAGCCACATTCAAAAAGCATTCATACCTTAAAATATGTGAAAATTTTCTAAAACTTTAAAAATATAAATAACTTTCCAAAATTGATCTAGAATTTTAGAACTTCAAAAGTTCTTTACCACGTATAAATGGGGTACAATGTACATGATGTGTTAAGAAAAGTTATAGTTTATGTACAAGAAAACATAAAAATTTAAAAATTCAATTTTTGGTTATGATTTGAAATTGTTATCATTTTAAAAAATGAAACATTAAATTTACAATCAATCACCACATTTTCAAATTTTCATATTTATTCAAAAATATAAACCAAAAAAATTATCTACCTACATAATTATATGCATTTATTTTTAAAAATTCAATAAAATTGTTCAAAAATTCATTTGTATGAAAAATTTATTTTTGGGCAAAAAGACATGCAATCCTTTTCTAAAATAACATTGTTGGCTTGTTTTATCTCGTTTATGACCATATGGTTTTAGATTTTAAATTTTCATTAATGTAATCTTTGACTACTACATTTTCACTCACTTATGAAACGTTTTAAAATTAAGTGAAAACCCCTAATGAAAAATGTTGTTAGCTAGTATGATTAAATCACTTTGAAAATCCTAAAAAAAAACCTATAAAGTTCATAAAATAAAAGCCCACTTAAATATTTCAATTATGTACCCATTGGGCATAATTTTTTTGACAAACACAAAAAAAATCATTTCAAAAGAACTTTTGAAAATAAAGTCCGATTCTAACCTTTCAAAAGTTCATAACTACCATTTGGTTAAGGTTTCACAAAAAAAGATTTCACACTTAACTTTAAAGTTTCATTCTTCAACCCATGCTTAATCCCTATATACAATTTGGAGTGAGATTCACTATGAATTCTTGAATTTTTTAACAATTCAACCAATTGACCAATGCATATTTTTTATTTCAGAAGTCCACTATTGATAATGAATGTATAATTGTGCAAATATCTCCATAATCAAATTGTTAGTCTAAAATGACTCGTCATTTAATGTGATTAAGATTAAATTATTCACCATATAAAAATTTAGACACAAACCACCCTATAGAAATTACCATTGTGACATTAAAAGTGAGCCACTATAACTTGCATTCATCCACTAATCATAGTTTACAATAATCTTTGGTTAAACTAAACTAACCTTTGGTTAAACTTCTCATATTTGGCTTAATTTGATTATTTAAGTTGAACCTGATTAAATTTGGGTATTTTCATTCAACTTGGTTAATTTTGGCTAAACTTGGGTATGCAAATTTTGATTAAATTAATTTTGCTTAAACATGCTTTAACTTGGGTAAAATTGGGTTTAGAATGTAAGGCTTAAAGTTTCAAGTTTCATGATATAGGTTTATTTTAACCAAATAAAACCAAATTTAACTAAATTATGGTAGGTTTTAGACAAATTTAATCAAAATTAGCTAAATTTAAATCAAATGTCTTAGTTTAGCCAACATTAACTAAGATTTTTAAACTTTAATTAAATTTAGCCAAATTTATTTTAAATATCAAAATTTCAAGCAAAATTAACCTATTTCAAACAAAATTAACTAAAATATTCAAATTGAACCAAGTTTAGCCAAAATTAACTAATTTACCAAAGTTTAATATATTGAAACCTATTTAACCCAAGTTTAACCAATTTAATTAAGTTTAACTAAATGTTTTAAAGTACCTTAATTAAGCCAAATTTATCTAAGTTTAACCAAGTTGTACCAAGTTTAGCCAAAATTAATCAAACTAGCCTAGTTTTGTCAATTTTTTTAAAAAAATAGCCAAATTTGATTAGTTTAATTAAAACACATGTGATTTAACCAAAAGTAAAGAAAGTACCCAAGTTTAAGCAAGTTAAACAAAGTTTAACCAAATTAAGCTTAATTAGCCAAATTAGTGGTCTACTTGCTTAAAAGAAGGTCTATAAGTGGCCCACATATTTAGAAGAGTCTTACAAATGGCCTACTTGCATAGGGTAAGAGAATTGGGAATTGGTCTAGTCCTAATTTCTGTTTCTAATATATTCATCAATTTTAGTTATTTTTGCATTAATGGATTAGACATTTAATGGCAAGTTCAAATCATGTTTTATATATATATGCATATAAGCTAGAGCCATGCACTGTTATTATTTTCTTCCAAATTTATACCCAAGTAACATTACAACCTGAAAAAAAAGAAAGGTGAAAAGATTATGTTGAGAAATTAGACCAAGGGAGTGGAAGAAAGGCCCCCTACATAAACAAATATGACATAACTAGATGATAAATTTGAACAAATATATTTGGGAAAATAATGGTAGGAATTTTCTCACTGTCCATACCAAGTTGGAGAGACCCGCACTCCAAAACGAATATGACTAAATCTTCCTTTGGCAAATTCTTTAATTGAAGAAGCTCTTTCTTTGGATGGAAGAGCATCAAGAAGTACACTTTCACCTGCCCAAGACATCTGCAAGAGATTTTTTTTTTCCTGAAAGGTTTTCAATGAAATGTGATCTGCAGCTTTCATCATGGGTTGATCCGAATTTGAAGTGGAATAAATTCTAAATGTTTCATGCACAGAGATGACATTTATGATCCTGAAACCTAAAACAGAGAGCTTATGAGCAGAGATTATAATCTAGGTTTTTATATTGCTTGACAGGATCAGAGGTCATACCAGATTTGACCTTCCAGCATGAAATGTATAATACCAGAGAGATGGCAAAATACTCACTACTGGTCCTTCAGTTTTAACTGGGCTGTCGTGTTTAATGGCATTCCACACAACAAGAAAGAATTGTTGCAAACACCACCACCACCACCAGAGGGTTTCCCCACCACAAGAGGCACAGAAGACAAGCCTGGCCAGCTGATCCAAGCCTTTATTCCTGCCCATGATAAGCTCTTCTACTACAGGGAGGATGGTGCAAAACTGCAAAACATCCTGGTGTTTATCACAGTTCTGATATTAGTATTGCATGCTAAGAGCAACAGCAGATTTGTTCATTCATTTGCATGAAGATTATTCCAGGTCAATAGAATATTTCACAAGCCACTTGCAACAGTTTAGCACTTCATTAATAATTCCCTGAGTACAAATGTTCAGACAAATTTCCATCAAGCACTGCAGGTAGTTTTAGACCATCTTTCACACGTCAATGGTTGTAGAGAATGCAACAATATGAAAAAAGTGGCAGACTCCAGGTCAAGAGCTTGAAGACAATGTGCATTACCAACTTCAAGAAACACAGTAATTGAGATATTAGTGCAATCTATGATTTGGAGCAACGCTATGAGATTACCTGTACAGAACCATCCAGCATGAATGTATCCACCAACCTCCTGCCTGTGGGTGGAGGAGGAACAACAAAAGAAATCAGGACTTGGAAGTAAATTTACTGCAGGGAGGGGGGCCTCTTGTCCTCTTCAAGGCTCATGTAGTGGGCAAGGGGATTGATACAACAAAAAAGTTCCACTACTGAAGCATTACTACTAACAACACCTGACTAGCCTGCCACAGCAAGGCAACCATACAAGTACAAAATCTAGCATAGGTCCTTGAGATACTGCTAGGGTAAGCTGGGCTGACCTGAATTTTTGAACATGTCACCAGTTAAGTGTGGTCACTGTCAACAATCCAACTGTTTTGTTATATGCCAAGTTGACCAACAGAGAGGCAACCCTGATTGCTTCAAGTGCGGGTCAAATCTATTCATAATTAACCTACACTAACGATCACCTAGCTAGTTCCCTACGTACAAGTACATAGGCCTTGCCTTATGTACTTGGCAACTTCTCAAAAGTGTTGATCTGATGTTCTTAAGATATGCTGATCACAGAAGTTCCCAAGCCTGCCTTCTTACGGTAGCCAAACCTGAGACCTCCATGGACAGTGAAAAGAGGGAAGCCCCATAACAAAAAATTGAGAGCTAAGGTGAGCAGATGCTTGATCTGTTGCCAAAGCCTCCTCATAAACACTTAGTGGAGACTTAGAAAGATATAACCACCGCTCAAGTGTTGTTGCAAGAATCTCTAAGCATATACACTACAGAAGCCACCATTTTGGCTGCCAACACATGAATCCATTTGGTTTTCTGATGCCAGTCCAATATTCTTGTCACAAGATTGCTTAGACATGACAAAGGTGAAGAGACAGGAAAAAGGAAACACCAACACCACTTCAACCAAAACTCAAGTGCTTTGATACCTTCAATACTCAGACTTCAGTTTCCAACCTAATAATGGCCTGCCAAGTGTCTGTCAGGGTTTGAACGTGCCCCTAAACCTCCATGCCGCTGCTCTCTGAAATGCCGGAGTAAAGCTGATGCCTGCATGTGTTACCAGGCTTGAGAAAGTGGAGGAAACAGCCACAAACCAAATTGATCAAGGACAACCTGATATACTGGGATAGGCTCAAACAGCACAAACAGATAAGACAAGCAACCAGCTATCATATATCAAATAGCCCTGTGGGTATGAAGGAGAGAAACAGCATATGTTGATATGTAGCACCTTTTCTTTAGCCCGGGCAGTGCCCGACTGAGACAGAGCAACCAATGGTGGGATAGCGCCTTCTTGCAACACCTGAGTCCGATGTTTGTGGCTGTTCATGCACAGTTGGAGAAGAGCTGCAGCCGCATTCTCCTTTCCTCTCTGTGACCCAGCTTCCACAACTTCTACAAGTGCAGGGATCCCATGTTCATCACCGATAGCCTGTCTTCCCTCCACAATGGTTGCCAAGTTGGCCAACACAGCAACAGCCTTATCCACCATGCCTGCTGCAGGTTCTGCCATGAGCTCTACTAGGGGCTTGATGGCACCTGCACGAACAATGCGCCCCTTGTTCTCATGGAATATTGACAGGTTAAAAAGAGCTGTAGCAGCATCTTTCTTCCCTCGTGGAGTCCCATTTATGAGCAGATGTACAAGGGGTGGAATAGCTCCTGATTGACCAATTGTGACCTTGTTGTCATCCATAACTGACAAGCTGAATAGGGTGGCAGCTGCATTTTCCATTGCCTCAGAGTTTCCAACCCGAAGCACATTCACAAGGGGCTCAATTGCACCTGCAGCTGCAATTTCAGCCTTGTTGTTATCATTGATTGAAAGATTCAACAATGCTGTGACTGCATTCTCCTGAGTCTTCAGATCTGAGGACCTCAACAGAGCAACAAGCGGTTTTATGGCACCCGAGTTTGCAATAGTGATTCTGTTTTCCATGTTGTACTTGGCTAGCAGCCTCAATTCTGCAGTAGCTGCTCTTTGTACATCAACTGTCAAAGATTGAAGGTCCTCCACTAATCCATACACAAGTTGTTGGGCAGTCCCTTCAGCCCCTGATGTATCCGGAACAATGCGAAGAAGACTAACATCCCTTTCTTCCCCACGTCGCCTGAAGAGTGACCTTTCTGGTGGGAGCGCTGGAGACCCAGGCTCCTCACTGAAGCCCACACTGGAACTTCTGGAGACACTCCTCCTATCTAGCTCACCAGAGAGGCTTCCAGATTTAGGGTGTTGTCCATTTGCAGTGTGAGCAGTATTGACCAGCAGATCTCCTGCATCTGTTACTGTAGGTGCATTCCCATCATCCACACTCGATGTTACACTAGGGCCTGATGAAGTTTGCTGATGTGGCCCAGGATCTGAACCCACCACATCCCTATCAGACCTCAGAGATTTGTTACTTGTGTTACCTTCAAGCCCCCCAGAAGAACCACTACCAGTAACTCTGGCAGCCTGGGAAGGTTCACCCTGGTCTTCACCAACGCTGCAACCTGTCAATCTTTCAAGTTCCCCAGATCCACTTGACTTTGTCAAGTTGGCATGTTGTGGCTTTGGATGCCCCTTAACCCTGCCCACTAATAATGAGCTTGAGTCTACATGGGTTGTGCTTTCATCATCTAAACCCGTATTGCCTCTGCTGTTCCCTGGAGGAGTGAATGGTTGCTGGGTGCTCACCAGTGACTCCAGCCTCACAGGCACTGGCAAGGGCACATGATTGGCTTCGCACCAGTTGGCTATAAGAGCCTTGACTGTGTAGTTGGGAATGAGATTCTTGTGTGAGAGAGTTTGGAAGGTTTTTGGACATCTTGTGTTACCTTGGTCAATCCATTTCTGGATATAGGCTCTTTCATAAGTTTGGCCTGATGCAACAATGACTGGGTCAGACATTAGCTCCAGGGATAGAGGACAGCGAAAATCAGTAGGTATACTGAGGCCACTAGGCAGTCGGTCCTTGACAACTTCCTTTATCTGCTCTGTAAGAGCTAGTAATTGATCAAGTAGGTCTAAATCAAGTCTACTGGATTCTGAATGTGCATACTTCCTCTCCTTCTCCAGCACCTGTTGTACAACACTACTGTTATCAGTGTAAAAGAGTAGTAGAGAACTACACTTGGAGAAACAAAATTCTTTAATTTAATTCAATTTAATGTAATTAAAAAAAACAAATCAACTTTGCCATCTTCAACTTCACCAGGCACTCCAGCTAATTTCTTATCAAAATCAGTGCTTGGAGAAGTACCATAATTTCTTGTGTGACAGCCTCACTGGACCTGAGGTCAAGCCTGTCCGCCAGCTTCTGCAGTGCCTCTTGACTGATTTTCAAACCCTGTGTTTGCACCCTGAGGAGAACTTCAATCTCCTCGGCCAAGGTTTCATCCGAAACATCCACATGGTACTTTGTCCTCCTAAGCTCCCTAATGACGAGCTCCAACTGTGAATCATAGTGAGAGAGAGACAGAGAGGCATCAATCCCCATGACCTAATGATGAACTCCTACTGTGAATCACAGTAAGAGAGACACAGAGAGGCATCAATCTCCATGACCTAATCTGATGCTTGCAAGAAAAGGAGGCTGAGGCAATGCAAGAGCCTCTATAGTAGGCACTCTTTCTTCAAAGTTAGGTCATCAAAGAAAAATCTACAGAGCAGAAGCTGAAATGCAAATGCTGTTGCTGCTCCACTGAACACATTTTCATCACCATGTTCCATCCAGATCTTCCTCCTATGCCTGGAAAGCCCTTAAGCTCGACAGTGAAACAATAACCTCCTAGATCCTACATCGAACATGTGATTGGTTCGATTTTAACTGAGAACCACTTCATGTGCCCAAACTACTGGGCTACCGACTTGCTGCCGAGAGAGGGAGAGAGAGAGAGAGAGAGCACAAAGATGGAGATGTAGACGGAGATGGAGATGATTAAGGGGGAAAGGGCGAGACCTGGGAGCGAATATTCTCGGAAAATCGGGATGCAAGGCTGTTGAGAGCACGATCGATATCCAGAGAGGCATCTTGGAACTTGCTCACCATATCCTCAGTCCGCAAGACCTAACAAACACAATATCACAGACCTATATAAACAACACAGGAAAAACAGCAACGGGCTTCTTCATCGAAAACCTAAACAAAAAAGCAAACAAACAAACCTGAAAAACGTCCAGAAAACAACGGCAGCAGCAAAGAAAAGCAAAGCAAAAATAAAATTGCTAGAGAGACAGACAAGAGAAGGTGCACAACAGTCTCGTCTTCAAATCACCATGTAAAAGAGACTGCCATTATTTCCACCACAAAGCTCCAGGAGCTCCTTGGCCTTGGTCAAGCCGGCTTCTAGAGTGCTGAAACCGGTCATGCCGCTGGACAGCGACACCTTGGATTCCCGGATCTCTTCCAACAGGAGCTTGAGCGACTTCAGGCGTGACACCAGACTCTGGCAGCTGCTTCTGGCCGTTCGCGCTCTGTCACCTACCACCACGGACTTGTGTATCAGTTGTATGCAGTTGGAGAGCGTTGTCACCGGATCCATCGCTTTTGGTTTTCGCCACTGCTGCTGCTACTGCTGCTACTTCTTGTGTTGCTGTTTCTGCTGTTGCTGCAACAAGGAGCTTGCCGAGCCCCGCTCTCTGCTGCCGTGCATCCGTGCTGCTGTGCGAGGAAAAGCTTGCGAAGAGAGTCCGCGAGAGAAGGCGCACACGCACACAGTCTGCCCGTCTGCCTGCCCGGCCGCGGCCTGCATCCCAGGAAGTCCGGGTTGTAAAGTGGCAGGCAGGCCGCTGCCCAGTCTGTGGGCGGTAGCATTCATGATTGGCGGCCGCCCGGCCGCGGTGACGATTAATAATCGCGGGAATCGCGCGGGAATGGAGCCCCGACGCACCCATGAATTCCTAAATTCTCGGACTGTGCCCGACTCGCAGCGGGCAAGGTGAGGAACACAATCCTAAACCTACCTACCTACCTACCTACCTATTGGGCGTCTTTTTTACCGACAAATTTTGGAGAAAATTGGCTAAAGGGGTGTATGGTTTTGTCACAAATCCGGGCACCACACAAAAAAATTGAAAATTCTGCCCGTGCCTTATGCAGGGTAATTTGGTAACCCCTTTGGAGTGGTGAGGGAGGTCCCAAAATAAGTGGCCCTTAACCCCTTTGGAATGGGGAGGGAGGTCCCAAACATATACACACACAAGGGAGGAAGAGTCAACCCTCCAAAGGCCTCCGTACAAAGACCTCCCAAATGCTAATTGTGTCAAGAAGGGTGGGGGGGGAGGGTGCTGTGCTTTGATATCAAGAAGTTGAAAGGTGTAGGGTAATGCCCGAAGAGCAAGAGTGTTCTTGAAATAAGCACCTGCCCCAGGCAAAGCCGAAGGGGCACTTATGATGGGAACTCCCCCACTCCAAAGGGGTTAAGGGGCACTTATTTGCATGTATTGTGTTTCCACATTTTACATTTGCATGGTTTTACACAATTTTACACAACCATTATCTTAGTAAATAGGTGTAAATGCTCAAACAAGTTTATACATTTATATGTACATAACCATGATTGAAGTATACCATGGACATTTACACAAATCAAGTTCAAGTTTTAGACTTTATGTTAAATTGAAATGTAAGGAACAAATTTCTATGTTCATATGTTCATACATCCTAAACACACATCCAACAATGGTTTGAACTAATACCAAAATTGTGTAGGTATGTGTTTTACATTGGAAGTCACCATGCCCAACATTACATATGGTTATAACCAACTCTATATTGAACTATTCATTTCACAAATTAACAATTTCTTATTTCTTATTGCATATATTCACTAGTTATAACTGGATGTCTCAAATCTTATACCTTTTATCTTTGGCCAAGTATAATTCATCCAATGCATATATACAAAGAGAGAGGTTTCATTTACTTTAATAAATAAGTTTCCTTTAACAACAAAAAGAAACCTCGGTTTTTTGGGTATGCTTTTATCTATTAAGGAAGGTTGTTTGTTTGTTTGTCATGTTGAGATCTCCTAAACTTCAACTTGTCTTCCTACATTGTTAGTACCATTGGAAAGCCCTCAATGAGTAGGGTGCATTGAGGCAATTTCACAATGTTTAGGCCTATGGTGTGAAAGTTATTGAATATTGAATAATTTTGTAAAAGAAAATTCAAAAAAATTGAAATCCATTTTTTTAGAGAAATTAGGGCAAGTCCTTACAATTATTGGAAGCCCTAGATGAGTGGGATTTTTTGGAGGTGATTTTAAAACCTAAAATGGGGGAGATATTGAATTTTGATTCAATTTTGTCATTGAAAATTAATTTAAAATGCAAAATAGTTTCTTCACAATTGAGTTCTATTATCAAGGTCCTATTCACATTTGGACCAACAACACAAGCGACCTTAGTTTTACAATAAAGAAACATGTAATGTTCATGTTCCAACCAAAAACATTTTTATTTTGCATCCTTATAATTTCCCAAAAATGTTTTCATCAATCATTGTAGTATATTTGATGGTATCCATTTTGTTGAATATTAACATGTTATTGAAAAAGCAATGTTAGCTTTGGATTAATAAGACATTACTTGGGGGTAGGGGGAGGGGGCAAGAATTTCATAGTTAAAAATTGCCCTAAAACTAATATTTCTTTGGGATATTTTTTTCCCATGCATGAAAATTACATACAACCAACAAGCTTAATAAATTGGTGTCAATTTGTTGGTACAATATGTGAATTGTCAAATCAATTATCACCTTAAATTTCAATTATTTATTGCTAAGAAATGTTTGTGTGACACCTTTTCTTTTGGTTGTGGCACTTTTTTTTTGTAGTGTGCTAGGTGGAGTTTTATTCAATTGTAGGTTTAAACAAAACTACTAAAACTTGAAAATCATGTCATTTTAAACATGAAGGTCAATTTCCATAAGTATGTCATTATATTAAACAAATTTAATAAGACAAGGTATATAAGATTTATCATATATCATCTATTTTGATATTAAATTGTGAAACTAGATCAATTCTATTCACAAATTAATTACATGATTATATCATTTATGAAATAAAGATCAATTATAGTACATGTCTAATCAATTGTTACATGTACAAAAGTTATTCCGTTGCAAATTGCTTTACATTTTTGTAATTTGTACCACCTTAAGACAATTGAGAAGATTTGGGATCACTCTTTTCTTCATGGACATGTTACCACTCCTTTGAAGCAACCATAAACAAGTCACTTAATCCATACAATCAAAACCTAACTCAATGCACATGCCTTCAAATATGCATAACAAATTTCACATTCTAGTTGTGCAAAAGCAAAGAGATGAACAACATCCAAAATTGAATAGCTTATGGAGGAATTGAACCCTAGTTTTTTAAAACTCTACCTATTGTCATACAAGTTATTCACAAAATACAAACACTCACATAAACACAAACCCACATGAACCCCCACACACCCAAAAATCCAAACATAAATAAAGAGTTTGTTGAAGTTAAATCAACAACTTTTGATGCCAATGAGATACATAAAAATATAACTAGCCAACCTTACAACATCCACATGGACATAAACAAATTAGAAACACTTCAAAGGAAGGTTAGTCAAAAAGCAAAAACAAAAAGTTTGTTAAAGGTGAGTTAATTATTCATTGTCAACCTTCAACTCTTCAAATTATTCAATCTTTTCAATCGATTCATAATTTTCTTTGACTAAAATAACTTCAACCTTAATGTAGTCCTTGAAGTCTACATTTGCCATGCAATTCAAGCATAGATAATCATGCAACTAATTTTTTATCGCAATGATATTTTGATCAAAATTCTCCATTTATAACCAATAGCACCTTAGAGCTATCAATACATCAACAAGGTTAAACATTTTTTTAAATCTCAATTTGAGACCCTAGAATTTTCAATTTTTTTTTAACACATGAAAAGGTCAACATTAAAAAATTAACACTCCTGGGTCCTCCATCAAACAAGGATATCTACATATGGGTGTGTCCACATTAATAAGAGCCACCCCACCAATTTTTGTGACTACTTATTTTTAAAAGTCTTTTTTTTAATTATACTATTATGTTAAGGTTTTTATTAAAATTTTGTCAAAACATGTAATTTTCAAATATTTTCAAATCGTTGAACAAGTTTTTTTTTTAATTTTAAAACATTGGTTACAATGTTTAAAAAATGTTTTTGCATTTTATTTTTGTTCATTAGATTGACTTCAAATTTATTCACATGTTCCCATGATATATTATGAATTTTTTTATATAAATAAATCCAACAATTTCAACATCAAAGTATTAGTTACACTTGTTGTGTTCCCATTAATGTGGACACACCACATGTCAATGGGAGAATGAATAACTTTTGAAATAAGAAAGTTATATAATAATAAGTGTGCATGAAGATTTTTCAATGGATTCTCCAACACCAAACATGCTACAAGTTTTTTCATCAACATGAACAATAGGTGCATTAAATGGCATTGTAAAAGCTTGAATAGTAAGGTTTAATCAATCAAAAATTGTCACCAAAAAGGGAATGACCTATTGAACAAATCAAATTCAACATTGACACAAATTGCATTTCCATGCCCCACGTAATTATTCACAACATGTAAGGATTTGAAACAATGATCTAACATTAAGGGCAACATATTGTGAACTTGATGGTCCAAATCAAATGTTTTCAAATATTCTAGAAGAATTACCTTCATAACCTTTTTGTTACATATTTCTATTCAACAAGTAAAAGTTAGTTCATCAAATTGGTTAAATTTTTCATCCCCATCAATAAGAGGGAATTTGATTCAACTTCAATAGTCATAGTTAAGTTAATTACAATAATTAGGGTCTTTAATGGGGCTCATTCACAATTGGGGTTCTAAAAAGGAATGTCTGCTTTTTAAAAAGGTTTTAATTTTTGTTCTATTGTGATGGATTGTTATATGCAAATAAATAAAATAATGTTTTGTTAAATTAATTAAAATATTTAATATATTTAATATACTATGTAATTGTATTTTGAATCTTTTGAACTAACTATATTACTTGTTTTCAGTACATTATTTTTTTAATAGTAAATTTTTTTTAATTATGTAATTAATTTCAAACCTTTTTTACAACAAATACATGTTCATTGGGTGGACATGATGGAAAAAAAAATCATATCAAAATTTGAAAGACTTTAAATTTTGAACCAAAAAACTAGAAGGGAAAGAATTTTTCTTTTTACCCTTTTTTTAAAAACCATAGGTCACATATGCACAAAAAAATCACGCAAAAAAACATGTTTGGGTTTCCAAAAAAACTGATTTCAAATTTTTTTGTTTTATATTTGTAAATGAAAATATTGATGCAAAATTAAATACACATGTGAAAAATCACCACCACCACATGAATTTTCTTATCGCAAATTATTCAATTTTTTTCACTCAATTTTTTTTCATGTAAATGTTACTTGTAAAAAACTCTTGGAATCTTATTCTTTTTTTTGGAACCCCAACTATGAACGAGCCCAATAGTAGTCAATGACCTTTGGATTGCTTTATCACATGTATCAAGCACTGAATGACAACCTTTGTAATGGTCCACATTTGGACCTTAAGGACTTTCTATTGTAAAGTTAGTTTTTTCTGTCCCATTACACAACAATATGGCTTGCTTGAGTTTTAATTTTTACTCAAACATTATAATTTTGCAAACTTTGTTTTTGTTAGAATTTTCAATTTCCAATGTCCCATCATGTTGTTAATGAATGCCTTCTACCACTCATGTCTCCTTTTCTTTGATTTTTTTTGCCCATGTAATCGTCTTTTGCAAACCAATTTGAATTTTTTTCACATTTACCAAAGTTAAACCCACATAAACATTATATTATCATCATTTGTCACATATTGGCAATTTTTTTACTTCACATGCCTCAAACAAATAACTTCATAAACCCACAAAAGTTTTAAAGGTTTGTGTAATCAATTATAGACTACAATTTACAATGTTGTAGCCATAGTTCTCAAGTTGTTGCCCTCATCTTTCACAAAAATAATCACATAGCAAATAAATTCAATTTTTTTAACAAAGATTGGGGTTGCAAAACCATGGCATTGCCAATTGTTTCATGCACTTTAGATAGCCCCATAACAACATGTTTAAAGGTTTAAACCTCATCCAAATAGTTAATGACCCAAAACAAATGTGTTCACACCACCTTTGGACATCCAAAGATCAAAACTAGTAGAAATAGGAGTTGCAAATTCAAGATTTGGTAGTACATGCAAATCCATGGTCTTTGTGACCATTGTAAGAAACATTTGTTCCACAAAAGATGAATGGGAAGGAAACATAATGCATGTAAGAACATTAATGCAATAGTAACTTGCATAACTTGATATTTTCACACATGGAGAGAGTTTTGTAACCTTTGCAAACACAAAACACATGGTCATTTGCTATGTTTCATCGCCATTCTTGTAAAGGTTTGTTAACCCCAAAAATGTAATGATTACAAACATGATGGACCTAAACATTTTTTTTCTTTGTTGCCAACTATGATATATTTCAAAAACTTAGTCATCATCACAAACTTCCATTGTCACAAAATCTCAATAGAATTTATGCGAAAATCATAAAACAATATGTCTATGCAAAACCCATGAGTTTCAAAGTGTAAAAATGGCATGAAAAAATAAATTATAATTAAAATTATATATATAATGTGTCTTTTCTACTTATGATGTCTTGATGTGAAATATGCACAATTTTCATTTTAATTAAATCCATGCAATTATCGTAATGTAATTTTGCATAAAATTATGTGATTTTTGTGTATTAAACATGAACATTCATGTATGTCATTCCATTTGAATAACAATGTTTCATATGTTTGAATATTTAAGATATTGAATATATACATTCATATTAACCATAACATGCAATTCATGCAATTTTTGTACGAACTTATGAAAATTGGATTTCACACATAATTTGGATGAACCTATGAAACTTAGTAAGTTTGTGATGATAACCTTCTCATTTAATGTGATTTTTAAAAAATAAATAAATCAAAATGTGCACTATCAACATATGTTTTCATAGGAATACTATGTCATTTGTTTTGTTATATTTGATAAACCATTTCCTTATAATGGAACTTTGGTCTATAAAGTTACCAAAAGTTTACTAAAACTTATAGGTAATACATTATTACATCATTTGTGAGTTTTCAAGGTCAATGGGTAGACTATCATTGATAACAAATAAGCCCCAACAAATAAAGTTCTATGTCGTGTGATTTCCATTTTGAAGCTTGAACATCCATAGTCACAAAATGTAGTTCATTTTTTTTTAATGGATGGCTACCAAATTATGAGTGTACACTCTCAACATTTGACAAGTTGGTAGTCAAATTTTTGTTCACATCACAAGTTTTTTCATCAACTTCACCCACACTTTCAACAAGAAACATTTCATCTTAAATCATTGCAAACATAAAAAAAACTTGAATCATAAAAACAAAACATCATCACCCATTCACCATGCACACACATTCAAAGGGATCAAAAACACCATAACTCTAAATTTTCATGCTTCATGAACACATATGATGCATCAACACGTATGAAAATGAAACACATACATCCAAAATGAAAAAACTTGAATCTAAATGCATTGGAAATATTTGTCTTTTGTTGGTGGCAAACAATCCATAAAAAAACCTTGAAAAGATAAGCACATAAGCATTTAACAAAAAACACATTGTGGACATTGTTATAGAGTGGGTCATTATTGATTATAGCTTGGAACTTCAATAAAATGTTCAACTTTTATAATACTTTTCCATGCACACAAGACCTTTTTGGTAAACAATTGAATGAATTTTCACTTAAAGAACTTAAAGTCAAAAGAAAAACAACACCAAAATAAATTGTGCATTTTGAATCAACAAGTGACCCAACCATTGTTAATCATGAACACTTAAGTTGACTTAAAAAAACCTCAATGATTATTAGTTCATCATTTGCAAACCCCAACCCCAACAATCCCTTATCCATTTGCCTTTTCATTTGTCCCAAACCTTTGAACAAAATGGCATTCAAGGTTTAAATTTTAGGTTAGTTCAACTATTATAAAATCGAACTTGACATGAATTCATGAACTCAAAAGAAAGGAGGTGCAAAAAGTGATGACCCCATGGAAAAGCTCAATAATGAAGGTTGCAAGTTGCCTTGTTCATTTCATTGTTCTTCACAATGAAAAGTCATATGTGGACAACCTTGAACCATAACTCCCAAATAAACATACAAATTTTTGGGTCTTTATTAAAATATGACTATAGATTTATAACATTGATCAATGTTCCTTAATTGGTTACAAATAGAGCCGAACATAAAAAAATGATTGTTTAATAATATAACTTCATGCATATTCAATCTTTTTGCATGTTCATATTTAGTTTAAAATACATAACTAAACAACATGTGTTTATACCAATAGTTGGGAAGGTAAATGTAAATACACATATATTCGTATAAAATAATGTAAATGTAATTGATTTACATTTACATAGCTAATTTTTGGAATTTACATTTACACAATCTCATGTAAGTGTCTTTAATAAGGTAGATGTAAATGAATTAGGTTTTGGAAAAAAATAAATTATGGGATGCATTTGATGTCCCATAGGTCTTATTGTATGCATATAATGTTTTGTGGTTTATTGTTGTTTTTTTTTTTTTTTTTTGATAACCACTAATAAGTGAAAAATTAACCAATTGATATTGCACGATGCAAGTTTGTTTTGGATGCCAACTTCTAACTCCAATAACATCATTATCTAGGACCTCCCTTTAACCCAAAACCTAGTAAGTTTGTTTAGTATCAAATTTTTTTTTTACATTAAACTATATATATATCCCTTTTCCACATCTTCATTTCTTTTTTTATTTATTAGGGAAGGCAACCTCAATGAGATTAAAGAATATTTCCCTTCAAATTATGTATTTTAATGTAATTGAAAAAAGGTGAATTGACAACTCTAAATCTTGAAAGGACAAAATTTTCTTTTTTTTTATATTGTTTTTACAAGTTTTGACAAGACAAATAAATGTATATCATTTACATTTACACATCCAGACATTTACACTTACATTGATGTGGATGAGAACTTTTACACTTACATGAAATGTAAATAAGTTTATTACTTTCATTTGCATGATGGGTATATCTAAAACAATATACATTCACAACACCAATTCAAACTTATCCATTTTCCCCATTCATGTAACTATTGCCCGTGTTATTTTCCCAATCACCCTTTCATTTTTCAATGTATGTTTTCAATTGCTCCCATTGTTCTTGTTGCCATAATTTTCCTTGTTCTGTTTGTCATCCCACCATCCCTTTCCTTGTTCCTCTCATTGTGTCTGTCAAATAATTTCCTCTATCGTTTTTAGATAGCCTTTCAAAAGATCTATTGGATTGATTTTTTTTGGAGGTGTCATTGTAATTTTTGTGGTGCTATTTGCCAATTCAATGGTTAGCTTGTTATTGATGTTGTTGAATTATGGATCATGGGTAGGCTTTTAAAAAATAATTATATAGTTCATTATGATGTCCATCAATTATTATCTTCATTTCTCCAAATCCAAATCTACCATCCATGTTAAGCTTTAAAACACATTGACAAATGATCCAACTTTGAACAAGGAGTTCATGATTGTCCTTCCTTAGGATGAAGAAACACAATGTTAGAACAAATTGGTATTCTTATTCCTTATTTTGAAACATGGTTATTTGTCAAACAAGTTCAATACATGATACATATACAAGAACATATCAATTTGCACCTTCAAGCTCATAGGGGAACCCCATCATTAATTTCACTCGCTATGAAAATGGGCTTCACAAATGCAATGAATCCTTACACCTAAACCAAATCATAATGTTGGACTAACCAAACCAACACCACTTTGAAATGAGATGAAATCAAAGGTTTTAAACATATACCAACACAAAATGGTTAAGACTTATGAACACCTTGCCCAAGTGATTATAGGTTCAATTCATCACCAAATCATGCTTGATGTTACCTAGACAACACACTTGAATTCAATGGATCATATAGTAAGTGTGGTCATCTAAAGTTGTGAGAATTTATCTACTCATGAATCCTTAAAATAAATGTTCAAACAACCATGATCCTCCTCCTTCTACCATGGTGAGGAAAAGGTAGCTTTGAAAAAGGGCACTAATGTCCTCCAAAGGTAAAAAAAACACTTGCTCAAAGGTTTTGCTAGCAAATATCACATCATTTTTCTCCACAAGAGAATTTCAATTTATGTTGGATGAGGAGGGAAATGGTTTCAAATTTCAATCATTCACAACTTGTTGCTACCATGGGGTGTTTGTTACACACACACACAACCCTTCTTTTTTTGGTGTGATTTTGCACCATTTTTGCAAAATTTAGGATTTTTTCTTTGTCACAAAATCAATGATCTTTCAGGAAGAAAAGGCCAAAATCCCCCTCCAAAAAACTCCTCGTTTATTTATACATGGTCCAAGTTAGTAGCCAAAAATATATATGGATGTTCAATTTTTTCCTTCCTAGTTTTAATAGCCAGATTTGGCTAAATAGGCTTATGGATGATCCCCACCTCAGCTACATCACAAAATTGACAAAAGACAACAGTAGTGCACACACACCAAAGAAATTATCTAAAGAAAAATATCCACAATTGTTTGAGCTGAAAAAAACTGATTTTTGACCCATACAAAGGAATAAAAATGCAATGGGTCCTCCGAACATTTGGTCCTAGAAGTAAGTACCCGAGTACAAAGTTCCGACGATGGTTGCTCCGAGCTGTCATTCCGGCTACAATTATGTCTCTTGAAGAATCGGAGAAAAGCCTCGAGCCATCCATCCATCGAGCTTCAACCACAAAGTTTGGTAACCAACCAACCAAAAAAAAAAAAAAAACCCCG
>Ga0209611_10002283_pt1 | contig 33611 bp, 45 predicted proteins | sample S1TSphgellanicum_3_FD_187693 | JGI IMG/M metagenome (GOLD analysis project Ga0209611, IMG submission 187693) | Host-associated microbial communities from peat moss isolated from Minnesota, USA - S1T2_Fc - Sphagnum magellanicum MG (SPAdes) (version 2) | ecosystem: Host-associated > Plants > Peat...
GCTGTGAGTTCAACCAATGGACGCAACACACTTATTGAACCGCTCTGCGGGTGATTCATAGTCTAGCGTTTTTCTTGGCCTATCGTTGAGCTGCCTGGCAACACTGTCTAGTCTTTGCTGGCTGTGAACCGATAAGTCAGTTCCTTTTGGAAAATATTGTCTGAGCAATCTGTTTGTATTTTCATTGGAGCCGCGTTGCCAGGGGGATTGAGGATCGCAGAAGTAAACCTGGATATCTGTGGCTACAGTAAACCGGGTGTGGCTGGTCATTTCAGCGCCCCGGTCCCATGTTAATGTTTTATAAAGCTCAGCAGGTAATTCCCGGGCTTGTTTGATGAGTGCAGATATAACCGTTATGGTCTTGTTGTCCCTGATCTTGGCCAGCATAACAAAACGGGAATGACGTTCTACGAGGGTGACGATATAGGAGTTTTTAGAGCCCTGGATCAGGTCACCTTCCCAGTGACCGGGTATGGCTCTGTCAGCGGCTTCAGGTGGTCTTTCGCTGATAGAGATCGTATCCCGGATTGACCCTAATCCTTTCCCTTTAAGCGATGATGTTCTGGATCTACGCACGACTCTTCCGCTTCTGAGGCATTGCTGCAGCTCTTTTTTTAATGCACCCCGGGTTTGTATAAAAAGCGTTTTATATATCGTTTCGTGTGACACATGCATTTCCTGATTATCCGGATAACAGCGTTTCAGCCAACCGGCGATTTGTTCCGGCGACCAGTCCTGATGCATCTTCTCTGCGATGATTTTACACAGTGTGGGTCTTTCAATTAGCTTGCAAGGTTTTGGTCTCAGAGCATTTTCCCACGCAGCAGTATCCGCTTTTGATGCACGGTATTGATTTGCACCACCGTGCCTCTTTATCTCCCGGCTAATCGTTGAGGGGGCTCTCGATAGTTTGTTTGCGATCGCCCTGATGCTGATTTTTGCTACCAGCGCTCTGGATATTTCCTCTCTTTCATCAAGTGAAAGCGCTAACGGATGCCGCTTTCGGACAGGGGGGCGGTATCCACCAGTCTGGTGGATAGTGGGCATAATAGAAGAATGATATCTGTCGAACATTCTGGCGATATCATGCAGGGAATCACCTTGCTTATATCTGTCCCAGATAATCGCCTTCTGCTCTGGCGTGTAGTTAATCCGAGTTCTTCGTTTCATGGCAACGCCCCCCTTGATTAAGGATAGCGTTGCATCGACCCGTTGAACTCACAGCTCATAGCCGACATTTTCCAACTTAGTGGGCTGGTGAGTGTCAGAAACAGACAGTCCTTCACTACTACCACCGTCAAAAGATTAACACTCCGACGGCTGGAAAATTTTCATAGTGAATGTGATAAACCTTGCTCCTTATCTGCGGCAGAAAGAACGAAGGCATATGCTGATGGAGATAAGTGGTGATAGCCGATGACGAGATCGAATTCAATTTCAGCACCTGATAAGGGATGATAACTAATCCGGTCACCTCGAAAGCCACTCATACTTTGAGGAACGACAGATACACCTCCTCCCACAGACACCAATGACAAGACTGCATGCATTCCATGTGCTTCCTGAGTAATCATCGGCACAAAGCCAGCTTTAGCACAAAGGCGGATAACCTGCAGATGAAAGCTCCGCCCCTCAGGCATTGGCCACAAAATAAAGGATTCACCTGCAAGATCGGCAAGCGTAAGGTCTGACCGCTTACTGAAAGGATGATCTTTTGGGATAGCGATACACAGACGATCACTGTCGAAATTGACCTGTTCGATGTCATCAGCTTTTTCAAGAGGGGGGATCAGTACACCGATGTCTAACGTCCCGTCGCGCAGAGCAGCAATCTGTGCAGCGGTTGTTGCTTCTCGCAATTCAAGTCGTACCTTAGGATGACTTGCCCTGAATTCACGAATAATATCGGGCAACCGGCCATAAAGTGCGCTTCCTACATAACCCAGGCGTAAAAGACCAGTTCGTCCTTCGGCCACATCGACCGTAGAAACAATGGTTTTTTCAGCCTGTCGGAGGGTTTTGCGTGCCTCACTGACAAACTTTTCTCCCGCAGGCGTCAGGCCAAGTACGCGATTACCACGCTCGATAAGAGTGACTCCGAGATCTTCCTCCAGTTTCTGTATGGCACTGGTTAGCGGAGGCTGCGACATATTAAGGCGTTCAGCGGCCCGGTGAAAATGTAACTCCTCCGCGACAGCAATGAATTGCTCCATTCTTCGTAAAGTGATCCGTGCCCGACTCTCTGTCGTCATATCCCGCCATCCCTCTTGTTATTGAGTCAATCTTCTCACGATACAATTAAAGTATTAAGAAGCCATATAAATAGTATTTTATATATCAAAGGTATCACTCTATGTTGTTTTCTCAATCAATTAGTGAAAACGGCGAGGGTGACATGGTGGATTTTAAAGGTCGGGTAGTGCTTATCACCGGTGCGGGTCGCGGATTGGGATTCGCGTATGCCCGGTGTATGGGTCAGCTTGGCGCAATGGTTTTGATTCAGGATATCGGTGCCAATTCTGACGGGGAGGGCGTCGATCCTCATATTGCGGAACTGGCGGCAGAGACACTTCGATTGGAAGGGCTGAATGTACACGCGATCCCGGGGGAGCTGGCCTCACGCGAGAGCTGTCACAATTTGTGCAGAGACGCCCTTCAAGTCGCGGGGCGGCTGGATGCCTTAATCCATAATGCGGGTTGGGTGGCTTACGAGAAAATCGAGTCGATAGAGGAAAGTTCTTTTGACCATATGATGGCCATTGCTGCCAAGGCTCCTCTCTGGTTGGCACAGGCGGCCTGGCCTGCAATGAAAGCTGCTGGCTATGGCCGCATCATTATGACGACCTCTTGCCGGGCGCTCTATCTGCAGTATGTTCATAACGGTCTTGCCTCCTATGCGGCAGCGAAGATGGCCGTGATAGGGCTCACGAATGTCCTTGCCAGTGAAGGCAAAAAAGATGGAATTATCGTCAATGCAATTTCTCCCGTTGCCCAGACACGTATGTGGGGGATAGAGGGGGAACCTGCCGAACTCCATCCTTCGCAAGTGGCACCGGGAGTGGCCTATCTTGCCTCAGCAGAATGCACTGATGGGGGATGGATACTTCGTGCCGCGAACGGGCAGTTCCATGCAACCAAAATGAGGGAGGCCGCAAATGTGGACTATCCGCGAAATCTTCGTGCTGTTAAGGCATCAACTGCTCAGGAGGTTGCGGAGAACTGGCAATCGATCGCTATTCCTGATGTGGAATCGCGACAATGAATGGCATTTCGATGGTATTTCCAGGTAAGGCTGTACTGGGAGAGTCACCCATCTGGAGCTGGTCAAGAGCCAGGCTCTTATGGGTTGATACCCTTGGAGCTTCTCTCAATTATTTTGATCCCGAAACGGGCCGGAATGTGGAACATGCCATGCCCGGGCCGCTGGGCTTTGTCGTGGAGAAAAATACGGGTGAGTTAATCATTGGCATAGGCTGTCATGTTGAGCTAATTGACAGAACCGGTAAGAGACGAAGGATCGCCACTGCGCCACACGTAAAGGAGGGTTTCCGACTCAACGATGCGAGCCTGGACTCCTCAGGCCGCCTGTGGGTTGGGCTGATAGATGAAGAATTGAAAGACGGTTCAGGTTATTTGTATCGTCTCGATCCAGACGGTGAGTGGCATACCGTCGATTCTGGATTCACGCTTATCAATGGAATCAGCTGGAGTCCCGACTGCAAAACACTCTACGTCACTGATTCCCGGCGTGGCGTAATTTACGGTTATGATAACGATCCTTGCTCAGGCGAAGTCAGTCATCGAAGGGAAGTGGTCAGCATTAATCCCAAAAAAGGTAAGCCTGACGGACTGATCGTTGATCAGGACGGGTTTCTCCTGAGTGTACTCTTTGATGGCGCTGCCATTGCGCGGATATCCCCGGAAGGAGAAATCGAGCGTTGGCTTAATCTCCCCGTGCAGCGACCGACGAGCTGTGCCTTTGCAGATGATGATCGTTATCTGTATGTCACCACCGCGCGACTTGGGTTATCGGAAACGCTTTTAGAGAAGATGCCGTATTCAGGGGCTTTGATGAGGATCGACTATAAGCGTGCACTGGAAGTTTGAGCGTTTTTGCAGACCGCTTTGTGCCAGAAGCGGACATCTAGGACATTACAAACGTTAGGTCATATGAAAACATTACTAACATCGGGGTGTACTAATCAATGGGGAGCAGGTCACCTTTCTCGCCCTCGATGTTCACCTCAATATCAAACAGGGGTTTCACCAGGATAAGCTCGCCCGCTTTGCCTTTAAGCCACATGGCCACCTCTGCAATCCCTTCCAGCGTCTGCCGCTCAAGCCCGCTGTCTACCGGCACCGGACAGTTCCGGCGGAACAGGGCGTGCGCATACCCTTCGCTGCATATCAGGCCACCCTCAGCCCCGCGCCGAAAGGCCAGGATCACCCAGTAAGGCGGCCTCACGCCTTCCTGCGACTCCCCATTAATGCTTACTCCCCGCTCCGGAACAAACCGGCGTTCTCCCCCGTTCCAGGCGAAGGTCACGTGCTCACGGCAAACCTAATCCGACATGAATATTTGATAAAAAACCCGGGCTTTTCCGGCGGGCAAGTTGGCGTCCGGGCGTTCCAGTTCCTGCATCAGCCTTTCCTGGGCCGCTTCGCCCATCGCCGGCTGAAAGCGGACTATTTCAGAAAGCCGGCGCCCGCGGATAAATCCTGCACACCCGCCGAGGTCGCAAGGGCGTCAAGCCAGGTTCTGGCCGCCTGGTTCGGCAGCGGGCTGACCGGGCTGAAAGTGTTCAGCCCCGCATCTTCAATGAGCGTCATGAGCAGGCGCGCGATACGTGGCCGGCGTTTGCGGCGGGTTCGGTCCTCGCCTGCGCTGACCGGCTTGCCCGGCGCCTTGATGGTCGCATCCGACTCGTCGGCGGGTAAAAAATCTCGGAAATTGAGGCGCTTGCTGCCGGCGGTCTTCCGGGTTCCGGCGCGGGTGGCTCCCTCGTCGCCCTTAAAGACCCGGAACATCGGACAGGAGGGATCATGACTGTGGCCAAACCCGGACAGGAACAGCGTCTGGGTTTCCGACATCAGGTTGGCACTGTTGAGTGCGGGCGTGTCGCCGGCCACGCAGCTGCACTGCAGCCAGAGCTCACTTTTACGCATTTCGAGGATAGCGTGTTCTGCCACTGCGCGCTCCTGCGCACTGCGCACCTGCCTGCGGCCGAAGACATTCCTGACGGCGGTTTCTTCTTCCTCAGACAACCAGCGTTTTAAGGCACCGTTTTTTGGATGAGTTTCATGGCCATGCTTTCCTCCTAATTCCTTTTGCCGCTGGCAACCGCGATAACGGATAACTGCTTAAAGTGTTCTGTAGGGAATATCTGAGCTCTCGATTACCATTTGATACTCAATATTAATCTCCTGGCTCATGAGTTTTGCCTGTCTGTGTGCAACGTAAATATCTAGGGTATGTTCGACAAGCTTTTGGTTGTCCAGAGGCCCTATACGAATGCAGGTGAAAACTTCGGGTGATAATTCAAATTCAAAAAATGGAATAAGCAGATTGTTTTTGACCCTAAATTTAATTGCCTCTGCTTCAGGTTCCGCTCTCTTTACTATTCTTATTTCCTCTTCTTCAGAAAAACAGGCATGTTTGAATGTCGTCGCGAGCAGGCTGATAATTTCTTTCAAATCGATGTAAAGCATTTGATTTCGATTTGTTGGGTCATCCTCGAGCCAATACTGATTTAACACTTTTAGCGCTTTCTCATGTAGAAGGTTCTCAGCTATTTCAATTGCATCACCAAGGTGAATAACATAGTGGCATTCTATGTGGTCTATTTTATTGTAATGAAGTTCCTCTAATAAAATTTGTTCATTTAACCCTACAGCAAACATGCCGTAACTACGCCACTGACTTAAGGTGTCTTCCGAACGACTAAAGGAGGCAACATACATGGCCTCGTCAGCGTAATGAAAGTTTTCTAATTCCTGAAACACTTGCGGGAGCCAATTTTTCGCTGCTGCCACAAAACCGGGGCAGTAATCTTCCTCACCATTGAAAATTCCTTCCGCTGCCTCTCTGAGTATTTCTATTCCTTTCAGAAATTCGGTCTTATCGTTCAAAAAACGAATGTCTGTCATGCGGATTTTATGCGTATCTAATATCGAATGAACGGCATTCAGGTCAGTATAGTGATAAAGGTCCACGGTTATTCCTTCAATAATTAAACAGCGCTGTTATACAACGAGTTCGTAACGGATCGCCTCGGCTTTCCGGCGGCCGGTGTCCGTCAGGGTAAACGCCAGGTTCAGGGAAGCATTGCGGTATTTCTGAACCAGCCCGTAGCGGTGCAGCGTGTGCAGGGACGTGCGCAGATTGGTGGCATAGACATCTTTACTGGCGGCGGCGTTGAGCAGGCTCAGCAGCTGCATGACGGGCAGGGGCGCATCGTGGCCGCGCGCTTCGAGCGCACTGAGGACCAGGAGCACCTTTCTCTGGAGTTCGGATATACGCACGGCTCTTTCCTTATTCATGTGTCACATGAATAATACACCCAGGCGTGCAGAAACACTATTCATGTGTGACATGAATAGTGTTAAAAAGTATCTTAAGTTTCAAACAACAAGTTATCTAAACTTCTCGATGATACTTATACAGGACTTGAAATATTTAAGTAGAATGGTTACTATGTGTACTTGTTCTCGGCTGCCACCAGGAACAAGTACTAATAACCATTTGCTAAGTTACCTATCGATTTTAAGTATCCAGTACTTCAAGGTATTCCTGAGTTGCGTAGTGAACCAACCTCCTGCGTAACTCGCCGCTACCTTGCCAACCGTTAGCGATAACCCCCAGGTACCGATAAACCATTTAGTGAAGAATGCGATAAGTAAGGGTTTCACAAATAAGACCGCAGCTATCATTACCCCCGTCAAAATGAGTAAGGCAGTCAACCTGTACCATTTCTTTTCTTTGTATGCTGTGCGGATTTCTTTGTAGTGTTTATACGCTTCAAGAAATACTCCAAAAACACTATTTTTTACTAAGCCTGACCTTGTATCCATTTGAACCTGCCTTTTTGAGTTGATTGATTTTATTTACTGCTGTATTTGAAATGATCATTTCTCATACCTTTTAAATAGTTTGTTTTTGTCTCAGGACTGAATGTCCTTTGACGTAATGTTTTTCGTACCACTTTTATTTATCCGCTCATACTTCACCCCGCTGAGTCCATATTATTTAATGTTGACGCCATTTCCCGTTTGCCAGATTTTGGCAAGGGGAGTCCCGGCTCCTGAGCGAGAGTTAATCGCGCAGGCAGGGTTTAATGGCAGTGTATAAGACGTTGAGGATAACTTGCTGGCTGGAAATAAAAAAACCTCCCGGTCAGGAGGTTGATAATAATGGAGTGGTATAGATTCAGGGAGGGCTAAGTCATAATACTCAGGCTATCCTTCATTTGTTTTTCACATTTATTATTCAACCTAAGCATTATCAACTCAACACGCGGGTGCTATTTTGCCCGTAGGCAGCACGCACTTTCTTGATAACTCTATTTTGCCATGATATTTTTTAAAACCACCATTTATTTACACTTCTTTACACTGCTACTATTGAATTTTTGAAAAAACTAACTAATTAATTTTTAGTATCTATAAAGTATTAGATGTTCATTTTCTATTTATATTTATAACTACCTTGTGGTCTTTAATAAAGTACTTCTCTCAAAAACAATTTTTATCAGGACAATACTTCTCCACATACTTGTTTAGGTATAAACAAATACAGTACCTATTCCCGCGACAAAATAGTCTGGCAGGATAATTGATTATCAGATTGTCGTTTGCTTCAGGAACATCATTATCTCATCTCGGATAGCGGCTTAGCACGTGCAATTTTCAGGTTTTTGCTTCCGACCCCCTCTTTTATCTGCACTACCCGATCCCCGCGGCGGGGCAGCGCATTTCGTCCCTCCCGCGTCCGGGCGCGCTCTCTTTTCACAGATTGGGGTTTACCTCCAGACTGCCCAACTTTCCCAGGCCACCGGCGCGAGCCGCCCGCTGATTACTACATATGGTATGCCGGACAGCTGCGACCGCTACTATATGTAGTGTTTTCCGGCGTTTAAAAGGGGAGGTTTTTCCTGTTGACGTTAAAGGGAGGATTTTTGCGGGTGATGCGGTATAATGACTTTGGATTCAGTGGCTTGCATACCGTCTGGTCCGATCGGGCGGCAGCGACGGGGCGTTGCTGACCGCCCTATCCCCACCTCCGCACGTTGGGCTTTTTCCGGTATAGAGGAAAACTCCCCAAAACGACTGATCACCATTTTGGTATTTATTTTTTTATCGGCTATCACTACCATTCTCGGTGAGCCTATTCTTCACTATACGTATAACTGTTCTTTCTGAAACCCCGCATAGTCTGGCCGTATCTCGGATGCTTTGCTTATTTTTAACTCTGAGTTCAAGGATCTTATCGTGCAGCTGAAGGTCAGCCTGGCGTCCGCGAAATTTACCAGCCTCTTTCGCTTTAGTAATCCCTTCTTCCTGCCGCCGGCGTCTGTCCTGATAATCCTTTCTGGCTATAGCGGCCAGCATATCGAGCATCATGCCGTTGATGGCTTTTAGCATAGCTTGGGTGAATTCATCACCGGCGCTGGCCGTAAGAGCCATATGGCTGGTTGGGAGATCTAGACTTACTACTACAAGATGCTTTTCCTGAATAAGGCGTTTGAGTTTTTGCCAACCTTCTTCATCCAACCTCGACAGTCGGTCTACTTGTTCGATAAGAATAATGTCACCAGGTGCGGCGTCATCGAGAAGACGCAAAAGCTCCGGTCGCTGAAGAGATGCGCCCGAGACATTTTCGGTGTACCAGCTGGCCAACCTAAAACCTTTCTCTTCGACGAACGTCCTCATTCGATTTTTTGCCCGAAGAGCATCCTGTCCTTTAGTCGAAGCCCGGAGATAGCCGTGAATGTACATTTTTTAGCCCTTAGGTGACGTATAAATGATGATCGTAATGTACATGACAGATAGGTAATGATCCAACGAAGAAAATCGCCATTTTTTGATGGTGACATTGGGGTATACTTAAATGTCACATATCTAATTAGCTCCTTTACAAGATCCGTTTTTACCAGAAATCGGATCTGCAATGAGGAGGAGAAGGATTGTTGCAGGATAATCAATAAAGATTATGGATTGTTGTCAAATTTGGATTATTGCATAGAAAGCAAAAATTACGACTTACTTAGATCAAAATAACAGCAAAGAGGGGAGGGGAATTTTTTTCAAGTTTTATTACTGACCGGCCTTAAAGGCCGCATTGGATTTCCTAAATACAGTTTTACATAAGGAACATTGTATGACTGTATTTATCCTCGCCATGGGTTATGGCATTTTGACAGCGGGCTCTTTCATTCTCTTAGTGAGAAATGCCTATAAAGGTTGGACCTGGTTCTTTAAGAACTATGACGACCTTCCCCATATCTACCGCTCACGCTGGCGATACCAGAGACGATTCATTCTTAAACGCCTCTGGAAGCGTCTCTTTAACCGCTGAGATTGTTATCCAGCAGCATCCCCAGTCCAGCCAGCCAGCACAGACAGCACCAGGTGGTGAACGCCATCCGGGTCTGTCCGGTTTTCCATTTGCGAATGGTACGTTCGTCCACATCCAGGCGGTTGGCCAGCTGGATGTCAGTCAGGGGGAGCAGCGCCCGAACCAGCACGATTTCGTCAGCAGAGGGAACCTGCCAGTGCTCTCCGCTAACCAGTGTGTACCCGTTGAATTCTCCGGCCTCGATCAGATCACGGATGCAGCGTTTATTGTCAGTATTCATAATGAATCAGTCTGCGCAGGCTGCCAAAGAACAGGATTTTCTGGCGTATAATAATAGTCATGATCCAGATCTTGCTTATCAAGATATTCATTTAGTTTGCTCAGCTCATAGGCTGAATAAAATGTGCTGGATGAACCTACATTATACATATCGATAGTTGTCATCACATTGTCAATATAATCAAACGAGACGTTATAAAAGTTAAGGCTCCGGTCGTGGCAACATTTCAGCCGCTCGGGACGAGGAGAGAAGACGTCTATGCGGGGGCTGAAATGTAATGTAGTGCCAGTAATGAAGCACAGGGTTAAGTTATGGGATAACGGAAGATAAATTCTGTTTTCATCTTTATAAAGACAAAAGATATTGGGTGCTATTGCAAATGCAGGTCTCGGTTCAGTGCTGTCGAAATCATGACCTGTATGAATGACCTCAATTGTATGGATACCAGCAAAAATCTTATTTCTTAATTTGTTAATTTTATCGTAAAGGGTCGGTTTATTCAGGATGGATAAAAGGCCGAATAACACAAACAGTGCCCTGCTTTTGTTCTCATCGGAAGAGGCTGAGTTTGCAACACGCAGGATTTTACTATAAAAATGATCTTCCATTAACTCTGGGTTACTGTGGGGCAACTGATTTATAGAATGGGTATATTCGGATAAATGGTCCTGTATATCGGCATGGAATTGTTCAAGCATTTCTTGCTTATACGGATTTTTATTTTGCGGATTGTGCAGATTTAGCATTAACTGCATCACCGCAAAACTGGTGAGCTTCTCTACCGGAAAATTATCGGGCTGTGTGTGACGAAGGCGTGAAAAATTGTGTTCATGAATGATATCGTTCACGATCCCGGCGAGCAGGCGCTCGTATACACTCAGTTCGTCTTCAATATCGAAAGGTTGTCCTGTCTCAGCATCAATAAGACGAAAGCAGTTTTTCGATACCGCCACACTGGATATAGGCAGAGGTTGCGTGTGGAAAACATTTTCTTTTTCGGGCGTCATGTACACCGTATGACACCATACCCGCTGCTTTTCCTTTGCATACAGGGCTGTGTCATCGCTGCGAAAGTTGCGTAACACCCACTGTGAAAGCACATGCTGATTTTTTGTGTAATCCATAACGTTTCTCTCTGATTAAACGAGCCGACCGGTTCAGAAATCAAATTCTATTGCTTCATCATGACCTGCAAGCCTGACCGGCTCGGGAACATGTTTACGGCGAACGATTTTTTCTGGATAACTGATGAAATGCTTTTCAAAAACTCGAATAAGAGCGTCATTCCAGGTCGCCTTTATTCTGGCACGAACATCATGCGGCTCCATGACGGTTATATTATAACGCTGATTAGTTGTATTATTTTCTTGAAATTTACGAAGAGACTCTCTGGAATCATCGCAGAGCTTTCCTGTAGTCCATAACTCAACATTAATTTCAGCGTTGGGATATTCCCTTTTGGCATAGCTGAAGAATACCGGAACCTGTTTGCCAATCCATTTTGTTACATCCTCATGTCTCACCGTCGAATATGGTTTATAACCCTTGCACTCAATGAAGGTGATTTTCGCATTCCCATTCAAACTGAGCACATCACATTCCGCCGCATCCCCCTTAAGCGACTTACATATTTTTCCAACCTCAACATCCTTACTATCATTACGCACGGTCTCAGCGACAATATATTCAAACAAATCCCCCTGAAGCTGACTAGTCACGCCAGCTATATTCGTCAGTTTGGACATGATGTCATCTATTGCGGCTATATTATCTTTTAAGCTGAGCGTTATGGAGCTAACAAGATCCCGTAGCTGAAAGAGTGCGTCAGCAAAGTCTTTTCCGAACAGATTTTCCGGTGTTGCGGGTATTATCCCGGCACGCTTCATTTCCAGAAAAGCCTCTTCGCTGTATTCATCGGCAATAAACATAAACAGGCATCTGGGGCTGTTCCTGAGGCTGTTAATCGAGCGACATTTTGTAATAAAGGGCTGGAGATGACCCAGACTGAGCTTACAGCCCAGAAGCATATCGCAGACAAAGAAACCAGGCCGGATTTCACCTGATCGGGAGAACTGCAGAAGAGGATTAAGATAGGTTGCTGCAGTGACGTCAAAATCAAAATTAGCCACACAGGGAGTCTGTTCCGAACCGAATTCCTCTCGCGTACGCAGCGTGTCGTAACTGATGATTCCATTGTTACGGACCCACTGACTCAGGGATTTCATCAGAACTGACTCGGTGAGCAGCCTGGCTTTCATGGGATGTAGCGCGCGCTGATAACCGTTATCATTTTTTTCTGTCAACGCAACACATTCCCCCAGCCCCGGTAACGTAACGACCCTGACCATTTTGTATTGAAGCAGACCATCCAGAACTGACTTCCAGGATAATCTTTTTTTCATTGCTACCGGTGAACCGCAGGCAGCAGAAAAATTTCTGACCGGCAGGATCCCCCCGCGCGCCCGGAGGCAACTCAGTGCGAGACCGTAGGCCGACCCGGTATCAAGAAGGGCCGCATTGAGACTGGACCAGAAGCGCCCGGAACCATACTCTTGTTTCAGATAAATAAATCGTTCGCGCTTGGGGAAAAGCTTGTCAACACAGTGGATTTGCCCTGCAGAAGCAGCCCGGGAAATCTGTTTGCGTGCGGTATCACGGTTAACTCCCGGGGTTTTCAGCATTTCCTCTACAAGTACAGAGCTGAGGCAAGGACCGGTTTTGAGTAACGAAGTAACTATAATCGATGTCATCTTTTGCTCGCTTGTCACACTGCGTATTTAATACTAACAATACATTCAAACAGAGAAACAACAAAGCCTGCACATTAGTCCATTTAATACAGTAGGTTAAATGGCATAAATGTTATCCTTTATGTTATCTGTCACAAACTTGTTTTTCCTGCAGGAAATTCTGCCACTTACAAACGCAATATGTATGACATCTACAACCTTACGAGTTTCAGTCATCAAGCTCATGCAAATTCGTGAATTCAACGTCCACAATGTCATCGACAGAAACGGATATACCATGTCGATCAATACCGAACACGGCGCCGCTATCCGGCGGCAATTCTCTAACAGACGTGTATGCGTAACTCAGCGCAGCTTCAAGCGCTCCTTTTGGTTCTGTCGCATTAAGACGTCGTGATGTAACATCCTGTTTTTTTTACGATGTTGCCTGACCATGTCCCTGATCCGAAAATCTTTCCGACGCCTGCATTATCCCCCCGATGTTATCTCCCAGTGTGTTCGCTGGTACCTGGCGTATTCCCTGAGCCTCCGTAATCTGGAAGAGATGATGGCCTAGCGTGGCATCACTATTGACCATTCCACGCTTCACCGGTGGGTAGACGCTGGCGAATGGACGAAACCTACATCAGAGTCAAAGGGCAGTGGAAATACCTGTACCGGGCCGTCGATACCGCAGGGCAGACCATCGATTCCCTGCTGACCGCCAGGCGGGATGCCGGCGCAGCACTGCGTTTCTTTCGTAAGGCTATTCGCCACCACAGTGGGCCAGAAAGGGTAACCATTGATAAAAGTGGCGCCAACACGGCAGCGTTGACCACACTCAATGCCGACAAACCCGATGAAGAAAGCATCACGATCAAATATCTGAACAACCTTGTGGAGCAGGATCACCGGAACATCAAACGACGAACGCGATCCATGCTGGGATTCAAATCATTCCGGCGGGCACAGACCATACTTGCGGGTATTGAGCTGGTAAACATGATCCGTAAAGGACAGCTTCATCATCAAGCTGGCGAAGGATTGTCGTCTGCAGAACAATTTTATCTGCTGGCAGCCTGAAAAAACAGGTAGCGCAGATTTCATCATCTTCACTCCGTTAACGCGACAGAACCGGAACAACTAATCATCGTTTTCGACTTTATCAATGAAGCCGGTGACATTATCGCCAGGCTGGAACCGGAAGCAATCTGACGACACAGGGTCCTTTCGTTCAAGTGAAATGTGACAAATTGCCCTTTTGAAAGGGGGCTCATTAAGTTAACCCGTGACAAACCGCCCTCAAACTTCAAGTGTGGCAGAGAAATCACAAAGACTATGACAAATCACTCTTAATCTGCCGTAGAAGCTATCACCGCTGTGACAAATTGCCCTCAAAAAGCACAATTTGAGCCCCAGAGGGCTTATTAGCCTAAAAAAGCCATCGATAACTGTGACAAATTGCCCTCAGATTTTGCCTTAAATAAGGGCAATCTGTCACAGTTCAATAAAGTTAAAAACAATGTGAGTGGTTACCCGGCCTGATTTTTTCTCCGTATATTCAACGTTCATCGGTGTACAAGCGTTAATTTCTGCAACCATCGGGGCTAGGAAACGGCGACGAAAATCAGGCATTCGTTGATAACTCTGAGGCAGCTGATAGCGTTCCATCATCCATTCTATCCCAAGGATCGCCACCCCGGTCGCTCTGTACTGACACAATGACTCGTAAAGCCGCATGGCATAGGGACTTGTAATCTCACGGGTCTCTCCAAGCCTAAATTGCGTGAAACGGTTTTGCAGCCCCACAAAGAACGGAATTAGGTGAGGGTTCAGATGAATAGTATAAAGCCCGCGAGAGGGCCTGTGAGCGCGTTTAATGACCCATGGATAAGCATCATATGCCTTCTCGCCGCCGGCATCTTCCTCAGGCTTAAAGAAAACGACCTCTTTGCCAACAAAATTGCTGGAAGCAGTCCGCAGATCCTTGCTGGCCTCAGCAGAAGTTAGATTGAAAGTTTTAGCATAATCAGCAACCGAGATTTCGCAGATACCACTATGGTTTATGGAATATTCCGATGTGGCAGCGCCGGCTTTACGAATCTGGTCAACAAACAGGTAAAGCATACGCTTCTGATCTCGTGAGAGGCTATAGGCCGCCTCGGTCAGTTCGTTAGATTGCACAATACGTTGACCAATCTTGCGGGACTTCATTAGGGCTTCATCTTTCTCAAGCATTTACACTTCCCTTCAATCCGTGACATCATTAAATCTTGTCACGGTAGGATTAAAGAGTCAACAAAGCTGTGCATATTGGTAAATCGTGAGGGTGATTTGTCACAGTTCTAAGGGCAATCTGTCACAGTCGGAAGCCTATTTGAGGGCAATCTGTCACAGCTTAAGGGTGAATTGTCACGGATCATGCTCTCCAAGCCTTGGTATACAAGGGCTTAGAGCTGCCTAAAAAGGTTTAAAAAAAACCTATAAAAAGAGATCTTAAAAATATCAGCTGTATATGTGGATAACTTTCAACAGTATGGCTAGTTCTATAGGGATTAACGTGACCGCATACTCATGTCATTAATGGCTATGTTCCGCTTCCTCGCTCACTCACTCGCTAATGCTCGGCCGTTCGGCTGCGGCGAGCGGGGGTGTAAAACTGTTCCAAATAGGCCTATTGATAGGAAGGTACTCATGCAGATACAGGTTATTGATAAAAAACGTCTTACAGAGAGAGATTGATCAGAGTTTATTGGCATTTTCTAAGTATTTACTTATTACAGTTATGTATAAACTATAGAAAGTCACTGGGTCGAAAAACATACATTCAATTACCCTTGACCAGTCGCTACGCATCGAAACTATTTGGAAACACGGTTGCTTAAATCTGAAAGCTCGCCATATACTACTGTATGCATATACATATATTGGCGGCGAGAATTATGCTACTACATCCTTTGAAACCACGCGGATCCCAGCCTGGGGTATCTGAACCGTATTTTGCTGAAATGATTTCGGCTGGATTTCCCAGCCCGGCGGCGGGATACGAATCCAGCGAACTTAACCTGCATGAATACTGCGTCCGTCACCCATCGGCGACCTATTTTCTAAAGGTATCAGGGAATTCCATGCAAGATGCGCGTATCCACGATGGCGACATTCTTGTTGTCGATCGCGCCGCCACCCCCCGACACGGCAGCATTGTCGTCGCGAGCATCGATAACGAGTTCACCGTTAAGCAACTGCAGCTACGCCCTGTTCCGTGCCTAATGCCGTTAAATCCTGCCTATCCGCCTATTTTGTTCGATCCGGACGCGCTCCAAATCTGGGGTGTGGTGACCTACACTGTCATGAGCCACGGCGCATGTTTGGGCTGATCGATGTCAATGCGATGTACTGCAGCTGCGAGGAGGCTTTTCGCCCGGATCTGAACGGTCGGCCGGTCGTGGTCCTTAGTAACAACGACTCTAGCCTGGTCGCGGTGAATCGTGCGGCCAAAGCTCTGGGGTTCCGGCGAGGGGTTCCGTATTTTCGCTACCGTTCGCAGCTGGAATACCACGGGGTGGCAGTTTTCAGCAGCAACTACACGTTGTATTCCTTCTTCTCGGCCCGTTTTGCGGCGGTGGTTGAAAGTCTGGCGCCCAGGACATTTACTTACAGCATTGATGAGCTGTTCGTGGATGCCTCGCATATTGAGCGGACGATGAGCCTCGAGGCGTTCGGTCACCAGTTACGTGCCCAAGTGCAACAGCACACGACGCTGACCTGCGGTATAGGCCTGGCTGAAACTAAAACACTGGCAAAATTATGTAATTACGCTGCAAAAAAATGGTCTTCGACCGGAGGCGTAGTGGCGCTGACGGACAAAAATCGCCTGCAAAAGTTAATGAATCTGGCCCCTGTGAGGGAGGTCTGGGGGGTAGGTTCCCGGACAGAAAAAACGTTGGCCACGCTTGGGATCTCAACGGCGCTCGAGTTATCCAGGATGGATACCCGCCTGGCGCGCCGCATGTTTGGCGTGACCCTCGAGCGGACCATTCGCGAGCTGCGCGGAGAAACCTGCTTTGCACTGGAAGACGGCACCCCGGCCAAACAACAGATCATGGTGTCGCGTTCGTTTGGGGAACGCATCACGGCGTTGTCTGACATGCAGCAGGCGGTGACCGGGTATGCGACTAGGGCGGCAGAAAAGGCCCGTCAGGAGAAGCGCTGGGCAAAGGCGGTGAGCGTGTTTATTCGTAGCAGTCCCTTTGATACCCAGGGTGCATCATACAACGGCCAGGCGACGGAAATTTTGCCGGTTCCCAGCCAGGATTCGCGGGACATTATCGAAGCGGCCCGGCGAGCTCTGCTCCGCAGTTGGCGGGAAGGGATCCGATATGCCAAAGCGGGGATCATGCTGGCCGACCTGCAAGGGAAGGAAACGCAGTTTGACCTGTTCAACGAACAAATGGCCAGGGCCGGTAGCGAGAAGCTGATGCAAACCCTGGACAGAATCAATCAGACGGGACATTCGCGGCTGTTTTTTGCAGGTGAAGGTATCCAGCCGGGCTTCGCCATGCGCCGCGACATGTTGTCACCTGCCTATGCCACGCGCTGGCAAGACATTCCCACCGCCTTTGTTCGCTGATTTTTGGTTTGGCCTATTATGCAGTAAATTTTTCGGTGTTATGCTGAAACGTGCGGTACAACTACCGGTATTTACACGGTATTTTATGACGAATGGAAATCATTCTTTCGGAGAGATAAATGTCTAATGCTCAAAAGTTTTCAATTAAACTCGCAATAGGCCAGCTCGGCTTTAACTTCAAAAAAGGAAAACCCATCCTGCATAACGGAAAATTTGCCAGCGAACTTCCTCTCAATGTCTGCAACAACAAGACCGAGACGATTGATCTCATGGCTGATGAACAGGGGCGTTCCTATGGACATCTTTCTTACTGGTTTGCGTATTCGAATGGAGGGTATGCTGTTGCCTCCATAACGTGGGACGCTAATGTAGGAAATGGTCTTGCAAATTTCAAAGCGGATATGCTTTATACGGAAGACAAAAAACGATTTTCAAATCACCCAGAATTTACTATTTATTCGGAAAATAATCTCAATGCTGATGCTCCACATTTGGCATTTGCGCTGGACTATCGGGAAAGCCATGAATATAGAAGAAATGGCGGTATCGGGAGCCCATACGTTTCTGATGCGAAAGATGAGACTGTAAATGCCGATGAATTACAACCTTATGAGCCAAGTGATGCTATTTTACCGGAAAGTGAATAAATATATAACAGGAGGGGGAGTTCCCTCCTTATTTTACTATCGTCATTCAAGTTTAATATTTTCTTATTAACAGATTAGAAGCGAATGTGGATAGGTTCAATATTAATGGGCGCTGTCGTTGAGGCATCTTCATAATATAGTTTATACCCTGAAGCATATTCAGTTAAGTTTTAATTATTTTACTTAAAACATGCAAAATCTGCATATTTTTGGCACAGTTGCAAAGCTCTGGCGATCGTAAACTGATGCTACTGTTTAGTTGAAGGAGCCGCACATGAACCCATTCAAAGGTCGGCATTTTGAGCGTCATATTATTACCGGTATTTTCCACATGCCGAAAAGACCAGACAGTATAGGACGTAGTGCCTGAGCTACTGTCTCGTAGACATAACCGCTATCATGCAAAAGCAATAGATGGTTTTTTACCGCAGCGGCTTAAAGGATAAAATGATTATTGATGAAATGGGTTTCTTTGAGTGGGACGGTGAAGGCGGCAACAAGTCCGTACCTGGGCATCTGACCATAGACGATAGTGGGCGCATCTTCCTTAAAATGCACCGCCGTCTTGGCGGTGAACCTGTCCCCTATGACGATATGGTCCCCACTCCGCTGGACATGAAAAAAATACGGGGTGTGTTAAATCGAAGTGCTCGAGAGGTTTTACTGACGGGACTTCAGTCATACCCCACGATTGTTTCAGGACATCTTGTCCTGCATTTCGACGCTGCTCGCTGTTTTATCTCGAGTAGCCCCATAGACGCCGATGCGTTTAACGGTCTTCGCCTTCCTTTGCAGGGATTGAATGACTGGTTCTCGGCTGGAAACATCGAGGCAGAATGGACCGAAGACAAAATGAGTCTTGTGGTTGAAAAAAGCCCGGACTACGTCTGGCCCCTGGCCAACGCCACGCTGAGCCTGAAAAGTTATATTGAAGGCCCCATTCCGCATTCAAAGAGCAAGGGTGTTGAGGCCAGGCTCAGTGCCAGCTTTGAGCTAATACATGACCAGGTGACCCCGGCACAAGGGCTTCTGGACTGGGTCAGAGGGTTTGAGGAATTTATCTCTCTGATCATCGATGCTCCGCATTCTTTTTCCTGGCCCACGCTGCTGTGGTCAAAAGATGATAAGACGCACCAGGCACAGTGTTACTTCCCCCGACTCGACCTGTTTGTGCGAAAGGCCGCTGCGCCTCTTAACTTCCTTCCTTTCTACGATATTAAGGACACGTTTGGCGACCTGTTGACGTCATGGCTGTCAAAGAAAGAAGAGTTCGGGCCAGGGACTCATCTTTACCTGGGCACGCTGCGTAATCCGCACCTGTATATCGAACATCAATTTGTCAGCCTGGTATGGGGACTGGAGGCGCTAAGCCGCCGAAACGAGTTATCATTGCCATTAGAAGTGCCAGATAAACAGGCAGAGAAAGGCCAGCGGTTACTGAAAAAAATCGAAGGTAAAGTTGAATTATCTCCTAAAGATAAACGTTGGTTAAGTGGCCGACTTACCCGAGTCTCGGAGCGCCCGCTTGAGGCTCGTTTGTATGATGTCCTTTTACCAGTGGCCTTCGATATTCGTCAATGCAACCTCCGTAAATTTTGCACAAAATGCGCTGATCGGCGCAATGATCTGTCACATTATGGCGGCGAACGTAGTCCGGGAGACTATGACGCCTTTATCCAGAAAATCCTTCCGTTGCAAAAGGCGCTGATAAAACTGTACCGCCTGGTCCTGCTGGACATGATCGGCGTCGAACCTTCACTCCTGAAATGTAGCATGCAGGACAGCCTGCATTCCTTCGACTTTCAGTATTGTCTCAGGCGAGCCGAACTGATCACCAGGGAAGAGTTTATCCAACGTAAAGGACCGGCCGCCTTAAAGCACGCTTAGCGACACGGCTGTGTCTTCATCGTGATCGCCGTTCACGAGATAAAGTGAGAGCGTCGTAAAACTGTCATTTTTTTAAATGAGGGGCAGATCGGCACCTAAGCAGCATCGTTTTCCAAATATTGTGAATTACCGGAATACTCCACAATGGCTGTCCATGGCCTGTGGTTTTTGGCCTAATCACAGCAGCTTCAATAGGTTGCATACCTTCTGACGCCGGCTAACGGGGCACGACGGGGCGTTTTGCCCCGTTAACCCGATAGACCTGATTTTGCTTAACCAGTCTCCTGCGTTTTTCCACAATTCACCTTTTCATTAAAAGTATTTATCGTGCCTTATAGTCACTATGCATCATTATTACCCGCGTGTTGACGCGCACATGGATTTGCCGTGCGTTCATCAATAAACGGCAAAACATGCAGATTCTGCATGTTTTGGATGATATAATTTGAAAGATGCAGATCTGCATATTTAGCACAGTCTGATGCTGTCGGTCCGTTTTTAGGCCTTGCCCCGTGCGCACTCATTGGTTTGGGCATGACGACACTGTGCCCCTTTACCGATACGTGGAGAGTTATGACGGGTTATGAACTGCGCCTGTGGCGCAAAGGGTGCGGCTGGACCCAGGATCGCGCGGCCTGGGAGTTTGGGGTGTCGCTTCGCACCTATCAGGTTTACGAAAAAAACAAGGCCGTCATTCCCCTGCTGGCCGAACGGTCCACACGGGAGCTGCAGCTGCGGACCATGATGGAGGAACTGGACGCGTTGCCTAAAGAGCAGATCATGACGCGCCTGCGCACGTTGCTGGCCTGCGGCGCTGGCGCGTTCCTCTGAACGCCGCACCAGCATATACCCCTAACTTATAAATTCGGGCTTTGCAGGGGCCGGCCCGTCCGAATGTCGGTCGGAGCGCCTTTTCTTATCATGACGGTGGATTTTAAAATTTTGAACAGTTTCCCCCCCGACCTACAGCAGAATTTATGCAGCGTTGTCTGTTTTAGGGGGCTGAAGCCCAACCGTACGAAACTGTACGCTAAGTGTATTTTTTGAGCAGATCAGGCGAGTAAAGAAAACGAAGGTTTTGTTTACTCTTTCCACTGATGCCACTAACCATGTGGCTTTCGGCATTTCCTGAATAAATAAACCCGGTAATTAAATCAACGTAAACCTGACCGACAAAGCTACGACTTTATAGACTTAAAATCATAATATTACGTTCTTAGCGTACGTTTCCGTTCAATTGGGCTTCAAACTCCTTTTACTATCAGCGGGCGCTTTCCTGCGAAAGTTGACGGAGTTGATGGCAACTGCTCGGCGCGGCCGTAATTAACTAATCTGGTCTATTCATTACATTACGGTGCGCAATTGGCTTAATGCTGCGATTGAGCGAGGCAAAAGTGACGGAGTCACGTTTAGTGTATCGCCCATCACGCCGCATACGTTTCGTCACTTTTACTTCATGAACCTGATCCAGCATGGCGTGCCGCTTAAAGTCGTGCAGGCTTATGCTGGACATGCCCGCCTGGAATCCACTGAGGTTTACACCAAGATTTTTGACCTCGATGTTGGTAGACAGTTCGACGTGCGGTTTAGTTTTTCCGATGACAACCATGTTAAATCAGGTGATTAAACGGTTTGCAAAGAAAACAATACAACTGTAATCTTAAAATCGTAAATGAGATTTTAAGTTTTTACGATTAATCGTATATGTGAGGGTTTTATGATCATCTCTGTACTAAATCAAAAAGGTGGAGTCGGCAAAACGACACTGAGTGTCAATATCGCCGCTAGCCTTGCTGCAAGCGGGGCACGCGTGCTCCTCATCGATGCCGATCCGCAAGGTAGTTCACTTGACTGGGCTGCTGCTCGAGAAGAGAGTCCTTTGTTTTCAGTTGTCGGGTTGCCTCGGGCGACTTTGCACAAAGAAATAGGCAACTTCACTAAGGATTACGATCACATCATTATTGATGGTCCACCGCGCGTTACTGATTTAGCTCGTTCCGCAATTATGGCGGCTGACTTGGTGCTTATCCCTGTCCAACCTAGCCCTTATGATGTATGGGCTGCTGAGGAAGTCGTCACACTCATCCATGAAGCCAGGATCTATAAAGAAACCCTTAAATCTGTATTTGTGGTTAATCGTAGAATCGTAAATACGGCAATTGGTCGCGATGTTGGTGAGGCATTAGCCTCTTACCAAACGCCTGTGCTCAAATCAACGATCTCTCAACGCGTCGTGTTTGCCGAGGCCGCTGGCGTGGGTAAAGCGGTATTTGAACTAGATAAAGACTCATCTGCAGCTAAAGAGTTAGATGCGTTGGTTAAAGAGATATTGGAGCAGTAACATGAATAAAAAAGTTTCATTTGGAACTAAGCCCATTGCCCAAAAGCCTGATGTTGATTCTTGGGTTGAACGCCGGGTGGTTGAACCTGAAAAAACTGAACCTGAGAAGATGAAGAGACTAACGATCGATATCTCCGCCAGTTTACATGCCGCTTTGAAATCATCATGTGCGTTACGGGGTACCAAAATTGCCGATGAAGTACGTGAGTTGTTGTATGAGAAATACGGAAAATCTTAATTCTGCATTTACGATTTTACGATGAAGCCGCTTTGATAAGCGGTTTTTTTTAAATTTGTTCTTGGTTACTGTCTAGATCCACAAAGATAATCGTGTAATCGTGTAATCGTGTAATCGTGTAATCGTGTAATCGTGTAATCGTGTAATCGTGTAATCGTGTAATCGTAACCTAATTTGCAATGCGCCCATATAGTGATACTCAAAATGAGTCACTAAAAAATCTAAATACATCAAATAGATACTCATTTTGAGTATTGTAGTCTTTGTGTAGTTAGCTTGTTACTCATAATGAGTATTTTTCGGTTGATTTTAGAAGGGGGGAGCTATATTATAGATACTCAATTTGAGTATCTAACGGGGTTGGTATGCATATTTATTGTGATGATGGTTCTACTACTGTGAAATTGGCTTGGTTCGATAATGGTGAAGTTAAGACATTTCGCTCACCAAACTCCTTTCGCAAAGGTTGGAAAATCGAGGGGATGGGGAGTAGAAAAACGTATAACTATTCTATTAGCGGCTTAAAGTTCACTTTTGATGATGTTAGCAATGAAGCTATCAGCACGACCCATATTGAATATCAGTACGGTGACACAAACTTACTAGCTGTTCATCATGCCCTGCTAAATTGTGGTATTGAGCCTCAGCCAATTAAACTGACTGTAACGCTGCCGATCAGTGAGTTTTATACGGAAGACTGTCAGAAAAATGAGGTTAATATTCAGCGTAAGATTGATAATCTCACCAGGGAAATAGCTTTAAACAAAGGTAAGTGCTTTACCATCACCAGTGTTGAAGTCATGCCGGAGTCATTACCTGCTGTCTTTTCATCACTTGTAAAAGAGAATGTTGGGTCTTTAGAAACTTCCCTAGTTATCGACTTGGGAGGCACGACGCTCGATGCTGGCGTGATCGTGGGTCAGTTTGACGATGTCACTGCGATTCATGGAAATCCCACGATTGGTGTATCGCTGGTAACCCAGGCAACATTATCAGCATTAAGAATGGCAGACAGTGATACCAGTGCTTTTGTTGCTGATACCGTTATCAAGCGTAGAGATGACCGAGAATTTCTTAGCCAGGTAGTTAATGATGGTTCACAGATTGATACTGTCGTGGCAGCCATTAATAACGCTATAAAGCGCCTGGGAGATCGCGTTGTAAATGAATTATCAGACTTTCGGAATGTGAACCGTGTTTGGTTAGTTGGCGGAGGCGCTGAGTTAATCGAACCCTATGTGCGAAATGGCTGGAAACTGCCTTCGTCACGTATAGTTCTCGTCAATGAGCCTCAGACTGCCCTGGTGCAAGAGATGGCTTTATTTAAACAAGAGGAATAGTTCAGCGTGAGCGATAAAAGCGGTGATAATCGCAGAAAGTTTACAAGCTATCTCCAGTTAGACAATGAGTCTGACCGTGAGGCTCTTGCTGTAATCGAAACAATTTCCCAGCGAGTTAGGGGGGATTTTCTACGGAATGCGATTATTTCGGCCGCTGCACTACATCAGCTTGATCCTCGTCTGCCCACAATGTTGGCAACACTTTTTAATGGCAAACTGACCAGTGATCAGCTAGTGACTTTGATTAGTCAAACCACTGACTGGAAGCCAAGCACTGCAGATATTAAAGAAGTGATTGCATTACTTCCGATGTCCTCAGCGGTAGAGGAGTCTGTGAAATCAGGTTCTTCCGTACCAAAAAAAGAAGAAAGCCCATTGGATAAAGTACGTGGTAAATTAAATAAGCTCCTATAAATCAGCGTAATATGAATTTATCCGTCGTATTGCCGTAATTAATGATTTGCGATTTTACGATTATAAGGCGGTAAAGTTTAGGTGCTATTGAGCTTTAAGCTTTGTCTAAAAAATATGTTATATCCCGCTCTGCGGGGTAATAGCAGAGAAAGTGTGTAGACAGATTTGTTTGATGTCTTAGATTTAAAATGAAAACGGTAGCGCCCCGAACGGCGTCGGAGAAAGACAATGCCCCAGAATAGAGAGCTGACCTCGCATGACACGGCGGTATTCATAGCCATTGCCCAGGCACTGGGAGATGGCTGGTTTTACTGTCAGATCCAATCACATCCCTATTACGCTAAGCTGTGTAATCGCACCTCAAAACACGCTTACATCGGCATTGTTCGGCTCGAGCATGACTATAACTTTAGCTGTGGTATTGATCGCAGCTACTATTCCTACTTTACCGCAGTTCAGATGCGCGCCGCCCTGCATCGGCAAGCCCCCGCGATTGCTGCCGATATTCATCGACGGCTGCTACCCGTTCTTATGGCCCATCTCGACATAGCCCGCTTGAACTTCGCGAAGAAAACGGCTACTCAGGAACGCCACCAGTGGCTGGCTAACTGCCTGCAAAAATTTTGCAGTATCAACAGTTCAGGTGCGCATTCCAACAAACTTTATGACGTTCGCTACGCCAACGGTATAACCAGCACGGTTAAAGAGAGCTGTGTGAGCGAATATGACCTGACCCTGAATCATTATCCCTGGACGACGTGATCCGCGTTATGGCACTCGTCGGCCCTTCTCAGAGAGGACAGCAGCTTGAGTAATACATCCACACGCGTTTATTACAACGAAGGGATACGAAGCAAAAACAAGTTTGTATTTGAGGTTTACCAGGAGGAGGACGGCTCTTACCGGGCTGTCGTCTCGCGATGGAACCTTAATGCCAATAGAATAGCCGAGCAGAATGAATTCCTTTCGGCCACCAAAGAAGGCTTGCGCGAACAGGCGTACCCCCGAATTCGGCAGGTATCAATCTTCCTGGATTCGGACTTCTGGAGTGAAGGAAATGTTTAAGGTTGTGCAGGAGCTTCCAGACGGTGCCCAGGTTGCGAGACTGCGTGAGAAGATGGGCCTGAGTCAGACTGAATTAGCCGAGCTTTTCGGTGTTTCTTTGCGCCAATGGCAACGTAAAGAGTCTGTCAAAAGTCAGCTGGCCAGTAACACAGCACCGATGAAAGTAGGGGAAGCGAATTTTTTGCTCCTGTTGGCCAATGAACATCCGTATTATCAGCTCCAAGAGTATCATTCGGATGACGTGGTCATCACCGCGCCCTATGACGCAGAAGAGGTTCGGCAGCTGCGTATCGAAACCGGCATGACGCAAAAAGATATCGCGGCAATGTTGGGATATAAACTGGCTTCATGGAAATCGAAGGAATCGGCCCTGAATGAAGGTACGCTTAAACCGGGAGAATTTAATTTTTTGATGCTCCTGGCTGGCGTCCATCCCACGCTAAAACTCATTGAAAAATAAACCTATCATATTAAGGAAGATGTAGGCCTGCATGAGCAGGCCCTCCTTCACCGTCCCCCCTCTTTTTCTCGCTGTGCTAATCCAAACATAAGCCTCTTATAAGCCTGCTTGCCCCCCATGTTCCAAAGGCCGATAAAAGCGGCGTCATGGGAGGGGGTAATGGCCTGGTCCGCTTCAAAATAAGGGCATGGCTAGTGTTAAACAGCATCTACAAACAATCACGCAGAGAAATAATTAACTAATTGTTTTTAAATTAATTATTTTTTACTACGATGCTAAAATTAGGCGAATTTCGCCTAATTAATTCTCGACAATTAGGCGAAATTCGCCTAATATTGTTCCTGCGGTGGCACAGAAAGCCGCTCGTTCTTGGGATGGCTAAGCCACCGATGAGGACAGCGATTGAAACTCAATGATGTGGCTACCATCAAGACGAATTTTCCCGAGGCAGATTTCTGGTTAGTTCGTCGAGGCTCTTTAAAAACCTGCGGTCAACCGACCTACCAATTCAACCCCGAGCACATCGGGATCAGGGTAGAGAGAACGGACATTCTGTTGAGTTCGTATCTTTTTTACTGTCTTGAATACCTGCATTCGCAGGGACGGTGGGAGGCACTGGCAGGCGGGAGTCTTGCATTGGTCAACATCCGAATTTCAGACGTTAAGTCGATCGGACTGAAAACGCGCTAAGGAGAGGGGGCTCGCCCCCCTCCCTAACGCCGCACAGAACGTTGGAGCGTTCTGTGAGGTAGCGCCAAATAAACTTATGGAGATAGGTCTATGACGCAAGAAGATATTATTGCATTCGCTAAGCACGTGGTAAAGCGCTTCAAAAAAGGCAAACCGGTAAAAATCCCCGCGATGACGTGGGATGAACTGGACCAACTCCTTAGAGCGTTTGAACGCGCTCACGGGTATTCATAACCTTTAACTCCGCCCCGCCTTAACCGGCGGGGCTTTTTTGCGAGGTTTTCTATGAACATTGATTTACCTTCTCTGGCCGAGCAACGCCGGATCATTTTTTCTAAAAATGTGGAAAAAAGCTGCGAAGCGTTGCGCAAAAACCTCAGCGCGCCTCATTTCCCCGCCCTGGCTGAGGAGGATACCAAAGCTTACAGCGATCGCCATCTGCGTACCGAAGCTGAAGGCTGGGAAGCGCCCGCCCCAGAGCTCGTCTGCGCCTTATTTGAAGAGTTCAAAGCAACGTTTGAGGCGTACAATTCAGACCGAAAATTGGCCGAATTATTGGGGCTGCAGACCAGCGGAGATCGCCGGATCAGGACCTTTAAAAATGGAGAGCGGCCGGTGCCATATGGCATCTGGCGGCGTTTTCTCGTGCTGACGGGCCGTGTAAATCAGGAAATCATCCCCGTCATGGGGTTTTTTGATGGATGTCAGAAAGGCTGATTAACAAACTACAAAGTTAGGTGTTCTAATGAGCTTGATAATTGAATATAAGGTCGTTATTAAAGAAATCATTCCACCTATGGGGCGGCTGAAATATGAGGCAAAGGTTGAATTTGTAGAGATTTATGAAGCCGGTCGTGGCAGGCGCGTGCGTTCGAAAGATGGGTATTATTGGTCGTTGCAATATGGTGAAACTGAGCAGGAAGCATCTAAGAAAGCCGTGGCGGCCGCTAAAGAAAAATACCTTAATGAACAAACGGGCTAGTTGTTGCATCCTTCGGGTAGGTGAGTTGTTTTTTTTTGGCCCCCTTCGGCTCCCGACCGTTCCGGCCGGTCGTCTGCCCCACTCCGCTAACCGGCCAGCCGGTTAGCTACGCGGAACCCCTGCGGGTTTCCGGCCTGCCGGCTAGTGTCCGATGGCTAACTTTCAACCCCTTGCAGCTGGCTGACGCCATCGCTTTCACTGGCCGGTAAACCGGCCTCTAAGGACGCCCAGGCTTTGCCTGGGCGGGTGTGTGCCCGTTCTCCCCCAGTGTTTCCCTGTTTCTCCGTTCTGTCACCGGCGCGGGGATATTGCGCGCCTGGCGTGTCCTGGCAAGGACCGCTGCGCTCTCCTCCTTGCCATGCCCCTTTTACCAGGCTCGCCCTTTCCCGCTCAAGCGGCGAAAGAACTCAAAGAAACAGGGCATTTAACTCAAGGAGAAGCACAACATGCACACACAAAACGTCAAGGGCGCGGCTCTTGAATCTAAAGAAACATGGGTAAAGTCAAAACCGCAGGCGCTGACACTGGCGGCGTTATCTCACTACAGCGCTCACCATGCGGTCTATTTCAATGCGTTGACCCAAGCGGTGGCCGATCACCCATATCTGGATGCCCTATTCGATGAGCTGGCAGGACAAAAGGACTTTTCATGGAATGGGCAACCCAAGGGCCAATTTCACGCAGAGAACGTGCAATGTATTGGCGTCGAAATCGCCCCAGTCGAAGATTTCGGTGAATTCATGGAATCCATCACTTTTGAGGACGCCGCCAAGGCTCCGCATAGCGTTGCTGCTTATTCCCTTTATGCACGCTTGCAGGTGTCGCCTGACTTTGCCGAATCGTCGTTGTTGCATGACGCCGACAGCCTTGCGGAATGTGAGTTTATGGGCCTGCTGGCCTTGCGTTGCGTAAATCGATTAACACAGGAAAAACCGGAGAGCAAAGCATGATTAAGGCGTCAGAAGAAAATTTAAATGCGCAGGGCAACCGCTCCAATGATAGGCGCTATAGCGAGCTGGCCGCGTTGGCAAATGAACTGCCCCCATTGGGCGTGCATTGTGCCTCCACGACCAACCGAGCGCGCGCTGCCTTGGCAGCGCAGGCACTGACGCGGTTTGCGAGCGATACCGGCGAGCCACTGAGAGACATTGTGACTGACCTACTGGCGAACATGATGCATTTATTTCATGTTTTTGAGTTAGACGGTGGGGAATTGCAAAGGCTCCTAGAAATCGCCACAGGGCATTTTGAGGCTGAATTAGACGAAGAGTAAGGATAATGGGGTGTGACATGCTACACAGCCTTACAGCGCCCCTCTGGGGCGTTTTTAGTTTCCGGCTTTGTTCTCGTTGCAATCGTCGCCGTCGAGGGTGCGCATGGCATCGGGCATTAGGGTGGGTTCAAGCCGACGAACGGTTATTGTGAAGGTATGTGTAATGTCGTATAATAACCCCACTGAGACGGCAACACCGACAGTAACCCCCTCACTTACAGGTGCCTTATGACCTCCGCTGACATCCTTCACAACCTCCCTCAAATCCTGACCTCCCTTGCCGCACTCATTACCGCCATTGCGGGGCTGGTAAAAGTCATAAAAGACAAATAAATCATGAAATAAAGGCGGCGTAGGTCGCCTTTATTTTTGAGTTAATGTGGTGCTATAGGCTATGAATGGGTTGTGTAATGTCGTATAATGATTGCATCGAAAAGGCAATGAGGCCTGAGTAGCGGCAGCGCCCCGAACGGCGTCGGAGTATGTATTATGAGCGTGCAGTCATCCCCCTCATCGATCACCGTCCATTCGCTTCCTATTGACGAATTCATCTATTTTCGTTGGGATTTTTTCGGCATGTTCGCCAATGAATGTGGCGCTGTCATTTCTGAAAAATGCATGTATCGCCTGAAAGAATACGCAAATCGTGATCCCTATGGCGATTGTATTGATAGTGACAATTCCGATGGTTGGTCGGTAGATGTGCTGTCTAACGGCGGAGCCTATTGGTTTCCGTGCCGCCTAACACACTATACGGTGAAGGTTGATGAAAACCATTTCTGCGACACGCTCTCGGCCAAAACCGCAGGGATTATCATGACCCTGTTAACGCTTCATCATGTCGGAAGTGTCGCGCGAACGTACGGCGCGGATCGTGATGCTGCCCATCTTGATAAACAACTTAACCGGTTACTGGCCTACGTGGCCCAGCATCCAGAGGCGTCAACGATAAAACGTGCCATCGCTTCCCCAGTGTGGGAAATGGAGATTGCCAATGATTAGTCCCCGACTTAATGCACGACTTGCTAAGGCGAAGAATTAGCCGTTAGTCGCTGGATACGTCACCCATTCGGGGCATGTGATCGAGAAATGGGAGGCCGCAGGCTACAACCAATACACGGCAGAGGCCGCGAAATACTGAAACATCGCGGCGGCGGTAGAGTTCTATTTAAACCAGCGTCATAAATGGTTTGCTCTGTGCGATGCAACCGCTTGATGTCGGTTAGTTCATCGATGGGATATGAAGTGGTGCTTTAAAAAATCTCTTTATATTCCGTATATTACATTGCAAAAAGTATGTGTAATGTCGTATAATAATTACATCGAAAGGGCACTTGGCCTGAGTAGCGGTAGCGCCCCGTTCGGCGTCGCATTAAGGATTAACTATGTCATACGCAAAAACCCCATCACAGCACAAAGCTGAAATTACCGCTCAAAAAGACATCTTTTTAAAAGCCTGCCTTGAGGCCCTGAATCAGCTGCCAAACCAGCGTCTGGCTAACCCCCTGTTCCCGTCTACCTATGAGCTGGCCGCGCAGTTGAGCCGGTTCCTCAAAGAAGGTAAGTAGTTCCCGCGGGCTGGCGACTCCAGCCCACTTTGTTGGTTTATCAGCTAGACCCTATTAGTGAGCGTGAATATGACGGCAATTCTCCCCCCCTTCTATTGTTGGCAACGTATCAGAGCCGCGAGAGTGCGTGACTGTTATTGTCAGTCACGTACAGGAAAACCCGTGTTTTCATTTTTGCAGTATCCCATTGCTGCAAGGGGAAAACTGCAATCTGCAATGGCCAGTAAATCCTGCGTTATCTCTGTTTGAAAATATCGAGTTAGTGATGATCCTCAACGGCATTGCCAATAACGTGACCCGACTCGATTTCGTGCAGGCGCAAGGCCAAAGCCGTGACTATCAGGTCATCTACAATAAACCTCTTATGCATGGGAAACATGCTTAGAAGCCATTAAAAATGAGTGGTGCGGTATGGCATGAAAAATTCCTGCTTGTCGCATCATGATCCTATCGAAAGGGCCGTAATGTCCCGAGTAGCGGCAGCGCCCCGAACGGCGTCGGAGTCATCCTCATGCATACAGATAAAAGCACCTCCTCAAACACAGCCCGCATTGTTTCGGGTAACCGCCGTCTCGCCTTTTTGCCGCGCCTGTTCGGTGCGAATTACCGCAAGGCTGAATCCTTTATTTTTTCCACGGCCAGATCCGTATGCCGTGAATATGCGGAAGGGGTATGGATATTCAAAGAGCTTCCCGACGGTGGCGGCTATCTAGTCCCGCCACACCTAGACCGTTGCACCCTGCGCATTGATGGGAACGGATTTGAGGGAGAGATGTCAGCGGATGCCGCAGGGATCGTATTAACCCTGTTGGTATTGAATCGCCTGTCATGGGACGCCTATCACCATGGCTTAGCGCTAATGAACAATCATCTGGTTGCCCAGCAGGACAGGCTCAAAGACTATGCCGATCAACATCCTGAATCAGGTCTGATATTTCGCGCTATAGACTAAAAAATACCGCGCCAAAATGGGCGCTTTATGCCGATAAAACTAACCTTTTAGGTTGATTTTAAGGTGACTAAAACTAACCTTTTAGGTTATAATTATCTCTATTGGAAACGCATTAACGAGCGAACATGGAAAAGAAAACGCCCCATACGCGCCTGCATCTTGTTCAAGCCTTAGTTGCTGAGGGCAAGGTTAGGGCTACCAATACGGCCATGAACGGCGCTGATGAATTGGGACTGACCTTCGACGGCATGTGTGATGCAATCAAAGGATTGAAAATGAGTGATTTTTTTAAAAGTATGACGACTTACAACGATCATACCGTGTGGCAGGATGTTTACAGACCTACGCTGGCGTGTGGGGTTGTTTACTTAAAGCTTACCGTCAGCAACGGCGTTTTGATCGTATCATTCAAGGAGAAATAACATGAAATGTTCAGTGTGTGGCGGTGCAGAACTGGCGTTCGGGACTAAAAAAGTGCCTTATTCCTTCCGTGGTCACAAGACCCAGATCGACGCCGAGGGTGAACATTGCCCCGCCTGCGGTGAGGTGAATATGGACCGCGATCAGGCTAACGCTTATCAGGCAAAACTGAAGGCGTTCAAAGCGCAAATCATCGCAGTGACCGTTGAGCCTGAGTTTATTGTGAGCGTACGGAAAAAATTGGCGCTGACCCAGAAAGAAGCAAGTGAGATATTTGGGGGCGGTGTGAATGCCTTCTCGCGGTATGAAAAGGGTGTAGCTCAGCCGCATCCCTCCACGATAAAATTGCTTCGTGTCTTGGATCATCACCCCGAATTATTGAATGAAATACGCGGATAAAAAAAAGCGCAGATTCTGCGCTTTTTTTATGTCTTGATATTATGCCTTGCTCCCCGAAAAAAGTTCCACATAACCAAAAGTAAGGGCTTAATGTCAACGACCAAACGCCTCCCTTCGGGCTATTTGTGCGTGCTTCGCATCGATCCGCGCGGCGTCTCGCCCCTTACGGGCGCCATCAAGGACGCCTTCGGGCTTCTTTTTATCTCCGCCCGTTGGGCTGCGCACTTCGTTTGCCTCTTACTGACGCCATTCCCTTACCTTTGCCGTTAACTTGTCGGGCAAATTCCGCCGGGCCTTTAAGGGATACCACGCCTGTGTCCCCTGACAAGGGCCGCCTAAGGCTAAAAGTCTGCACCCGGTCTTTCAGTCATGCTTCCTTCAAGCTGCGGCTTTGCCTTTCCCCTTGTCATTGGCCCCGGTCGGCGAGATTTCCCAGGCCATCGGCGGAACACGCCCTCACAAGAGCACAAGGAAAGAAAATGGCGTCAGAAGATATTTTACAAGAACTAGTCAAGCAAGCCGTCCCACTAACCAAGTGCATCACTATAAGCACGGCACACATGACCCAAAGTGATTGTGAGCTGTTAGAGAAACTTTGCCGTCCGTATCGTGACCGCAATGATGATTTTAAGTGGATCGATGAATCATGGGTGTTTGAGACAGAATATGGCTTCATTCTTCAACTTTCACAGCGTGAAAAGCGCCTAGAAATATTGCGTGATTATGGCGGTTCAACTGCGCTCTGTCGCTTCCTAGAAGCTATCACAAAAGAAACAGGAATATCGTTCGTACTCTTTGACCGTGACGAACACGTAATAAAAAATATTCAGTCGTTTGACTGGTAATTTCAGCACGGCTGTACAGTCAGCCTTTTTATTAAATACACTGAGGTTTTAATTATGACTCGTTTAGTTTCTGCTTTCCGTACTGTGAACATGATCCGTCAAGAACGCCCACTGACTAATGATGAAATCTATCGTCATGTGCCGAGCATTTTTTCAGACGATAAGCATGGTTCACGCAGCGAACGCTATACCTATATTCCGACGATCACCATTCTGGATAAACTTCGTTCAGAAGGTTTCGAGCCTTTCTTTGCCTGTCAAACGCGTGTGCGTGATGAAGGTCGCATTGGTCATGCCAAGCATATGCTTAGGCTTCGCCGTATCGGAGAAATTTCAGGTCAGGAAGTGCCAGAAATAATACTGCTTAACAGTCATGATGGTTCAAGCAGCTATCAAATGATCCCCGGCGTTTTCCGCTTTGTTTGTCATAACGGTATGGTGTGCGGTGACACATTCGGAGAAATAAGAGTCCCTCATAAAGGTGACATTGTAGGTCAAGTCATCGAAGGAGCTTATGAAGTTCTTAACCGTTTCGATGCAGTTACAGAGTCTCGCGAGGAAATGAAAGCCATCCAGCTAAACCGCGACGAGCAACGCATCTTTGCAGAAACCGCGCTTGAATACCGTTATGAAAATCAGCACAACCCACTGACGCCGGAGAAGGTGCTACAAATCCGCCGCCGCGAAGACGACAGCAATGATATCTGGACGGTCTATCAGCGCACGCAGGAAAATCTGATTAAGGGAGGCGTGTATGGCATCAATGCAAAAGGGAAGCGTGTCAGAACGCGTGGGATCAACGGCATAAACGGCGACATCAAAACAAACCGCGCCTTGTGGTCACTGGCTGAAAAAATGAAAGAACTTAAATCCTAAT
>Ga0209611_10002285_pt1 | contig 33586 bp, 27 predicted proteins | sample S1TSphgellanicum_3_FD_187693 | JGI IMG/M metagenome (GOLD analysis project Ga0209611, IMG submission 187693) | Host-associated microbial communities from peat moss isolated from Minnesota, USA - S1T2_Fc - Sphagnum magellanicum MG (SPAdes) (version 2) | ecosystem: Host-associated > Plants > Peat...
GTTTCGAGCTCAGGGCCTTGAAGCGCATCGAAGTAGCGATCAGGCTGAACACTAGAGAGCTTCCCATGCTCATCTGTATCTTCCGCCGTGTCGTGGTCAGTCGGCCCCGATCCTTCTCTTCTTATGCCAGTTCCATGACTGCTGGAAGCGCCTCGTCTAGCCGAGAGCTGCCTGTCGAATCTCGCAGATCTAGTCCTGAATTTGTCATAAGTATCTTGCACTCCTGCCGGCGATTCTTGCATCGATTTTGTTGTAAGTACTGAGTCTTGGGTACTGGTTCTCGCTAATCCAATTTCAACGCCGCTTTGGGGTCCAGATTCCCAGCGGTGGATTGATCCCCGGGGCCTGCGTTTAGGAGATAAGAACGGCGGCAGCGGTACTAGATGATCAGCTACATAGAATTCATTCTCACTGGCTTTCTCCATCTCGACGCGAACGTCATTGTCGGCGACAACTGCTTGTTGCTGCTTGGAAGAAGACTTGACTGCCGGTTTCAGTACGTCTCTCGGGGTTGCAGCGACGGAAACCCTCGCATCTACTACTCCTCGAGGCGATTCAGCACTTTCATGCATCAATGGCCATATTAGTGCCGTTTGATGATCTCCATCAAGACTGTAATCGCTGGAATCTCCACTAAGATCTCTTCCTGGAATTTTGGCTGGACAACAATTATCCTCTTCAAAGTCAGACGGCGAAACCTTCTTCCGCACTTGGTACTCACGAACTAGTGTTTCAGCCATGTTCAAGGGTACTACCCACTCTAGACTCTCCTCCTCTACAGCTTCTCGAAGATCTTCACAAAGCATAATTCGAGGAAGTCTAGTAACATCAACAACTACGACGACGACGACGACACCATGGACACTCTAGTATATCGGCAAAATTCTCGAGTCGGCCTCAAGAAATTCCAGAACGAAACATTCTACCCTAAATCAACACGGAAACTTGACAGCAGACTGCAGAAAGAAAACATACTAGGTAGTCTACAGATTCTTGGGGAAAAAAAAAACCCCCATTTCTTCCCTATTTAATTCACAACTATCTTCCAGGTTGCAGAAATCCTCAAACATGTGAATTCATGAAGAGGAATGACTGTCTGACAGAAACAAAATCTCCTACTCCTCCTCCTCCTCCTCTAAGCTCTTCCTCCTCCAACACCAAAAAAAGAAACAGGAAAAAAAACCTCAATCTTGAGAAGAGTTTGCAGATTTGTACAGATTTCGACAGCTGCTTCTGTAGTATTATTACGTTCATTCTACCACCCAAATAGATAGATTTCACTCTCATCAACAAATTGAGTGACCATAACAAACACCCAACAAATGTGAAGACACCCAAAAAAAACACACTAAATACACCCAATACACTTGCCCAAAATAGGAATACTAAAAAACACACCAATACCCTCTCAGAACTTTTTGGAACTTCCTGGGGGGTGAGTGATGGACGATGGGTCATGTCCATGGAGGAGCAAAAGCTTGCAAATGTGGATACTACAATGACTTAAGTTATGTAGGAAATATTATGTAAGATGTTGTGATTGGGTACTTAGCTAGATCATGGTACTGTTTGTTGCACTTACACCCAATGACAAGCCAAATGGATGATTCCAGTTTCAAACCCTTTTGTCCAGGCACCTTTTGTGGTGGTAGAATTTATCATACCCAACAAGTGGGCAGCTGGGGGTGGGGACTGGGGCGAGGTTTGGAAGTGGAAGACCTCCAAAGACTTCCAAAGACTTAATGTCATCGGAAGACTTGTTACTAAAGTTGTGAAAAAACACAACAAAACGTACCTAGTCAACTGGAACTAACGTGACTAAGTCACAAGTCAGGTTTCGGGTTTAGGATTTTCTTCTAAATCAGTACACATACCCGTACTACATACCCAGATTCCTCCCTGTATACTACCAGTACAAACATGGATATAAACAGTTCAGTATACGATAATGGTGTTTCCCCACCCGCCTCACCCCCTCAAAATTTGTGGTTTTGAAAAATTGGCAAGATTTTTCAGAATTTTAGCAAAATTAGTTGAATTTACACTAAAAAAGAGAAAATTTCCAAATTTGTTTGTTACCAAAATCGCTGCTTCATGACATCAACACATGTCTGTTAAAAAATTAATTCATTTTGACATTTTCATTTTGAAGAATTGTATATTCTGGAAGAGTCATTTTCCTTGACAATTTTTTTGTTCTTTGAAATTTATTTTGCTGACACTTTCAACATTTATGAAAATCATACAATAAGCAGTAGGGTAAACATCTTTTGGTTGGCAATGGAGTGCAATGGACAATTCTATCATTCACATGACATGCCAACACTAAAAATTGTTCATAATGGCCAGATTTCTCATCTACAATTTATGCCACAATCCAAAATTTCACATGTGATACCGTCAACAATGACATTAATTTTTTTGTGGGCAAATCAACTTGCCTAATATTCAAAAGATTTTTCTGTCAATATTAGCTGAATCATATGTTTAAGTTATGGATGATTGCCCACTTTGTCTAAATCACAAAATTGGGGGAAAGAAAACAAAACTTTAGGCATGACCATGAACTCAAAATTGTTGGGACACAAACAAAAGATGTTCTGAAAATTTAATGAATTTTTTCTACAGGACCACCCAAAGTCTTCTCTCTTGAAACCAAGGCCAAATGCAAAGGCGGACATCTTAATTGGCAAGCCCTGGAATTCACAAGCAAGGTGTGAAGTGAGGTACCAAGGTTGTGTGGAGCACTTTCAAATGGTGATCATACAAGAAAGATGCACTCAAAAGGAATCGTTGGAAGTGTTCGTAAGTCTTATCTTGAAGTAATAATGAAGATGTTACTCATATCTCTATGCACCAAATTTTACTTGTGAAATTTTTCAATATAATAGGTATTAGACTTGGTGTATCAACTAACTCGTCCGTGGAGCTCAAGTGTTTTCCATTCTTCTTTCAAATGGTAATCAATTATGAAGGAAATATCAATTTATTTTTTGTGCAATTGGCACAATGGATTTCGACCATATTGGTGAAATGATTGGACCTGTTCAGAATCCACTTAGTTTTTTATTGGAAAAAGTTTTATTAATTGCATTGAAACATGTCAAAATGGAAACTATTTCTAAACAAATTAGAACATAAACACCCTTGGAGAATTGGTCAAGAAAACGGCATGGGAGACAAAATCAACATAAAAATAAAGACAAAATGAAGTGTTTTAATTTAGCTGAAGAAAAATTGAATTGTATTGAAAATTTTGTCCTTGAATTAAAATTTGTACATTTATGCCATTAAAGCATACAAAACCAGTTACTGGGTAATGTTTTTGGAACGATGAATTAAGATGTGAAGTGATTTGGTTTGGTTAGTAAAATGGAACCACTTTTGGAATGTTATTTCCCCAAGAAAAAAAATTAGTGGGACAATGGGTACTAAAAGTGAATAGTCATTTACCCACATAAGAGAAATCACAATATAATCTATTAGTTTTTCCGCGATATAATTGTTGTTCAAGTTGAAGGTCTACTTGCTTAGACTAGACCTTGCTTAAAATGAAAACAAGGCAATCTATGTGTGTTCATATTGAGGATCTCTTACTTGTAGTACAAAGGAGGTAAAAAGCTTCTTTTTATTCATTTTTCCCAAAGCAAGGAAGGACCAACATTCTAATTCACCAAAAGATGAAGTAAAATGCTTTTGTAACTCAGCACCCACCAGTGCACCATCCATTGGAAGCCCATTATGACTCAATTGTTGATGAACTACAATTGACAAACCTAGCTGTAACTACCTACCTAGACTAGCCTACCAGTAACAAACTAACTAAACTAGCTACCAAAGTGGTTAACTATCACAAGTAAGTAGGTAGGAAATGTAGAGTAGTTACTCTGTGGGTTAGGTGAAGAGGTGAGGCACTTGTTACTAAACCCAACCCTTGTTGGATGGTAGCACAACAGGACAGGAGGAAAACAATAAAAAAGTGTTTCCTGTCCGCACACTGTCCATCCTGCATGGTGAGCTGGAGGCCACGTTCCCTCCAGCACCAGTCGTGAAATCACACGTGGCATCAAAGTGGATAGATATCCCAAAAGCTCCCAACAAAAAGCATCAAATTGAACTAAAAGGGTTTTGGATCATCACAAAACATTGCTTTCCCCAAGTCTACAATAGCAACAAATCCCAAGTGCTTTTTCCACTACCTGGTAGACACTAGTAGACACACAATTTACGGCATGTTGTTTTTTGGTTTTTACATAAATGTTTCAGATCCTCAAGCTTATTGAATGTTAAGATCCTCAAGCTTCTGTCTTTAGTCCAATGTTCCCTAATGAAATTGGGTTTTCAGTTTCCACATCCATGCAGTGTTTTTTTTTTTTTTTTCCATGATTTTGTGATGTAGCCAAAGTGGTGATCATCCATTATCTGATTTTGCCAAAGTGGTGATCATCCATTATCTGATTTTGCCAAATTGGAATCAATCATCCATTAGAAGATTTGGCTAATTTTTGCCATAAATGAGAAATGATGAAAAATTTCTTAAGAAAATCATCCCTTCTATTAGTGTTGGCTAACTTCATCATGATCATCAAGTAGGGTGAGTTGGACAAATTTGGCAAGTCATCCGTTAGAAGATTTAGCCAAAATTTTCCATAAATGAGATATGTGAAAGTAAATTTTTTTTAATCATCCTTCTATAGGGATCCACAACTGAAAATCCGGGAAAGAAACTCGTTTTTCACATGTAATTTTTTTTAATTTGCCAGATTAAAAAATGCTATCGATAGTACCTACCTTCACATTTATAATGACTTTGATGAAGGCAAAGGGGCAAGTAACAAATTGTTAAAGAAAGAATCCTCAGACTTCACATTTATAATATGCCATAGGGTGGTCTTCACATTCAGAAGATGACTTTGGGTGGTTGTACTAATGGCCACTTGTCATGCAAAAATCGCCGAAAGTAGAATGTTCCTTCACTAAAATGAGGGCAAAAAGTTTCCACGTGGTTGTTCATGTACTTTGATCCCGTGTGATTTATGTTTTGCTCACGCCAAAAACGACAACAATTTACATAGATCTAGATACTTGTAGTGTATACTTTATTTCCACTAGGGTTTAGTTTTGTCATTAAATAATCCTTCAAATAGTGAAATGAATTTTTTTTTGTGAAATTATGAAAGTGAGAGGTGTTGAAAGCAATCGTAATTATTTATTGCAGGCTACAAATTTTCATTCCTCATATGACAATATCGTAGTAGATCATGAAAAAATTAATAATTTGAAATTTATAAAATTAAATTATTTAAAATAAATAAAATCATTTTGTCAATGTGGAAGCTGACCTTATGCTATGCTATAAGTAAATGAAGTTGTGCCATTTGGGTGCACTCCTCAACATTCACATGCACACTTTTGCTTCATGGAGTTGGTATGGCATCAGCATCTTGTGTGTACTCACTACTCACCTCGTTCCAAAAGGAAAACAACCCCAAGTACACAATGGTCGTGTCTTTCATCACCATACAATTGTATGAATTACCAGGTATCCATTTCGGGAAATCGGGTTCACATTGCAATGTAATCTGTCAAGGTTTTGCAAAGGAGAGAGTACGGAAGTAGTTAGTTAGTTGGCCCACATACTGGAGAGAAGAAAACAAAGGAAAAGGTTCACCTCATAGCAATCGATACTCATGTTGGGTGTTGCGTTGTCATAAGGATATCCTCTAGAAATTTTGTGTCTGAAGGTGTGAATAAAAGTTGAGAGAAAAAAGACTACAAGAAGTTGCACAACGTGGCGATCTTTTGAGGGTTTCAAATTGTGTTGGTCAATCCAACTTGGAAGGGAAAAAAAAAGAGCTCTGTGTGTGTAGCTAGCCTAGTCATGGACTTTTGGAGGTTTTGGGGTGGGGTCGTATGACTCCTTTATACTTTCCTTCTTGCTTAGATAAAATTTGATCACAATGCAAAATGTTCAAATTAGTCAACAAGATCGCTACAAAATCCTTAGAAAAACTAAGTTTTGATATTGTGGTGTGCAATGAGTCAAAAGCCATTCCAACCAACTCCCCAGCACCAAGCCCCCATTCTCCAAGTTGTACAAGAAATCAGTTTGAGTTGCAACTGAAAGGAAGCCTACATGTGCAAGTTAGTGAACACACCTACTTGTGTAGGGTTTCGGGTCTACAACACTAAATCCAATTCGGTACTAGTATTAGATTCAAGTTTGATTTCTTTCCCGGGATATGGTAGGTATAAACATGATATGAAATGGGTATAAAGCATGATATGAAACGGGTATAAAGTGAGTATATTTCTCATATTATCTCATCTCCCATACTAGGTTGGTATTGGCATAAGGTTTGGTATTGTCTCTAATCATATCCAACTGGTAGGTTCTTCAATACCAGAATTGATACTAGTACCATATATCTAGATTGTACCCTATATATTAGTACAATGTTAGAATCAACTCGGTCATTTTGGGTGGTTTTTTTTTCTTTTGTTTTTAAAAAGCAATGGGAATGCTTGCTAGCTAGGATGATGGGATAGATTGTGCTTGGTTATAGAAGTTGATGAATTAAAAATTCACGATGTTTACAATAATAAAAAAATACTTTTTTTTTGGGGACATATTATATTATTATGTAAAGGTGTGGATAATTATTATAAATGATTCAATTATTTTAAAATATTTCAAATCCTTTAAAAAATGGGGAAAAAAAAAAGAATGCTTTTGTTACGTGTTTTGGGGCTCCTATTCATATGACTACACCTATCTTTGTCTCATAAGTCTAAGCATTACAAAACCACCTCAATGCACCCCTACTACTCATTGATAGATTTTCAAGGGTATTAAAAACATAACATGGGGCATGGTAGCTTGGGAAATCGCATCATGACAAACAAAATAAGAATCAAACTACCTTCCTTAATAGATAGACTAATGTGTCTTGTGACAATGGTCCAAGTGGGAGCATGACCTTGATGATAGAGCCCAATTGTGAAAAAAAAACAATTTTAAAGTTTAAATAGAATTATAGTTACAAATATTATTCAAAAATGAAAAATCTCCGAGCACTTTAGGTCTAAAAATTATGAAATCACCTCCAAGTCATCAAGGGCTTTCCAAATGTACAAAGAGCTTGAGTGTATATCTTATCTATTTGTGCCATTTATACCTACCTATAAATCTTTCATACTTGCTTATGAATTTATGTACCTAGTTCTTCATGCCCTTTGCATCACATCTTTTGTTAGCTTCTTTCTCCAAATTGGATGTAGAGACTTTAGAGGATTCTTCAAGTGTAGAAGTTGGGGATCTTTCTTTCACCATAGACATTGATAAGTGAAAGGGAGGATTAATTTATTGTCATATCATAATTTAAATATTATTTTCCTATGCTTTGACATTCTCAAATAATACAACTCCAAGATTTTCACTCTATGATTTTCACCACAACATATAAGTACACAATTCAATGATTTTGGAACTTGTGGAAGAATTTTTATTTTCTTTTTCAAGGTTTTGTGCTTTTGTGCATGTTGCTCACCCACATACAAAACATTCAAAGTACATTGTTAGTACCATTCTTAGTACTTTATGAAGAGATTTGTTCTTCCTATTTCTTGGATGTGGTGACAGTTGTGAGATTTCCTTTTTATCTTATGAAGATATTTTTTTCTCTAAGCTTCTTTGGGGTGGGCTTAGTAAAGGTACCATGCAATTTTTATCCCATTTGAGATTTCTAAACAAAAAAATGGTCTTATGCTTATTGAATGTTCTCAACTAGTTTATACCCATTAGAATAGTACTACTTGGAGGTTGATTAGCACATTGAAGATTTGAATTATGTCCCCTTTTTTTAGCAAGTATATTTGCAATTAATTGTATGGCAAGATATAAACATTGAAGGAGATGTTCCCATTGACTTGAGGATTTTGTTCAATTTGGAATCTTGCTCATTACACCCATTTTTGTAAATGTTTTTGTTTTGGTCATTGAATTTTTCAAAACAAATTTCAATGTTCCATATTCAATATCTCTTACACCATAGGTCTAAGCTTGATAAAACCACCTTGGTGAACCCCAATTCATTGAGGGCTTTTGAATCGAGTACCAAATGTACATTAAGGGGCTTGTGGTTTTAAATATCTCAATGTGACAAACAACCAAACCTTCCTTAATAGATAAATGTCTTTGTCCAAAGTTATATTGGCACATGAGGTTTTACGCTTTGAATTGGAACCTCAATGTGTGCTAGTATACCTTGGGATCTCATTGCCCAAGACAATGTGCCTAACAAGAAAAGTTTTCTTCAAGAATTTTTTTTTATAATGAACTTGGTTTTATGATCAAAATCTTGTTACTATGCTTGAAATTGAATGAATTGAATACGAGAAAAAACTATTTTATCACTCATGTATAAGTGGCCCAATAATCATTTTCCTCATGTAAAAATAGTCACAATTTGTTGGGCCCTGCCCCCACAGAGACGGGGACTATCGCATTGGATCATCCAACTTTTGGAAGTTTTACCTTATTAAAACCAGTTTCACATTAGGTGGATGGGATTGGAGCTAGTTGAAATAGATGGAATCTAAGAAAGTTAAAAATTTGATTGATATTTGAATTAAAAGTATACAAAAGTTTAGAAAAGTGACATGGAAAACAACAATGAAAGAACAAGGGCCAAAAATATATAGACTCTAGGGAAGTTATGTATTGTATGAAACAAGGATCTTGGATAGGTTGAGAAAATCAAGAAAGACATTGATGAAAATAGGAGTTATGAAAAATGCAATGTTTTTGAAAAAAATGAAATAATCAAGTAGAAATGAAGGTTGAGAAGACGCAACATTTGAGAATGACTAAGTATGGGTGAAATGGATGTGGCGGAAAATGGATCAAGAAAGCTCACTAATTATGAAAAGTGGAATTTTGCTAGCATGTATCAAAGTAGTTAAAAACATTGTTTATTTCTATGTATCTAACATTTTAGAAATAAAAGAGAAGTACAAATGGAGTTGTTTTTATATAATGTTATTTTTAATATATTGATATACAAATCAATCTAATGAATAAAAAACTCAAAGACACTTAAAAAATTTGTAGTGAATGTTTTGCAATGTCAAAGGTCCACTCATATACCTAGTATTTTTTGACAAATTTTAATACCTATTTACCTACCTAAGTTTTAAAACTTTTAAACACAAACCTTAACATAATAACATTAAGAACATTTTAAAAAAAATTGAAGATTAAAAAAAACCTTTCAAAACATATTTCAAATATTTTTTTTGATTAAGAATAGTGGCCCAAGGGATGGGTGTGGCTCATGATTGAATAGTTGCACCTTGAAAATAAAATTTCAAAAAAAAATGGAAAAAAAATGTAAGTGGTAACATGGGGAGGTTGTCAATTAAACTATATTTTAATAATTTTAAAGTTTTAAAATTTAAATTTTTTTATAACCACACCTTAACCCTCCCAAATTGTGGGCCTTTCATAATGCTTTTGGTTCCATTCATTGAAAGCACTAAATGAGGCAATGTGCACAATGTTTATTTCACAAAATTCAAACGAAAAAAACACATGTTATTGAAAGTAGAGTGATTTTTTTCATTGGAAATTAATTAAAACTTCCAAGGGAGGCTACTTCAATTTTATTCCAAATGGAATGGGAAACAAAAAAGGGTGCCATTTCATAAGAATAAATAACATTTTAAATTCACTTCAATGTAAATAGGGTGCCAAAAATTGGATTATGAAAATATAAATAAAATATAATTACTTAAAAAAAATTGTAAATAAGATATTGCATTAAAATTTTATTATTTCACATCAAAAAAAAAAAAAAAAACCATGTATGTCATGTGTTTTGCAAAATATACAAAGAGTAATCTCCTTGAGTAATATTTATTAAATTGGTTATTTCAACTAGAATCAATCGTGCCTATTGTTCATCTTCTTCCCCATTTTGTTTGGCCTTTTGCATCCCAAGCCTTAACCGTTGGGGCCAATCATACTTGAGTTCACAATTGGGTCAATAAGAATTTCTTTCAATTTAGGTTTTTTTGAAAGGTCATGTTTTTCATAGCCTTTAAGAGGTTCGCCAAAAAAGTTGTATCCCTTAGTATCTTTAAAGATGATCCCACTTGCATCAACAACACAATGGTCACTAGTTTGTACATGAAAAGATGTCAATTCAAAATAAGGCATTTGTTTATTGATTGGGAGGCAACTTTAAAATCATGAAAATATATGTGAAGACCAAGACATTTGAAAATACATAAAAATCAAAATGTAACTAAGGTTTGAACATGTAATCATATTTTACATTGTACATGGCTTCACCAAGCAAGGCTCAAATCACTATAAAAGTCACTACTCCTTTTCTAATGTACTTTGCATGTATCAATAAGAATTACATCCCAAAGGCAAAATTCACAAGATTTCCAAAGCCCTTCCTCAAACTTGACAGGTTTTGATGTTGCATGACTTTAAGGGTTCACAATTCCTTGAAAACACAATAAAATCAAACATGGTAGTTATAAAATGTCCTGAACTAGAAATTTTGGATAAAAATACATTAGTCAAATTTAGTGGATTGGGTGACAAACTTCTTAGGGCTTGAAAAAATGAACATATTTTCAAAAAAATGAGCTCATTGTTGTAATGTTCTTACACATAAGTTTCCAATGAGCCAAAAAAATCATTTGATTTGAACTTGGTTTCTCCATCCAATAATTTGTATTGAATTTTCTTCTTACCTCTATGGCCTTCTCTTATGTAAATGTTAACTTATGTAGGCACTAACTTATGTAGGATTTAATTTCAATTGACACCCAAACATAGATTTTTAAGTTACAAAAAAAAATTGTGTAAAGAAATGACAAATTTTGTTGTTCATTACTCACAAAATCAAACTTGAATGAACCAACACCCACAAATGCACAAATGGATGAAAATTTTAACTAAATTTGTTATAGACGATTCCCATTTTAATTAGCTACAATTCCACATTTGTTTTGGGTGCAAATTTTTGGACTGTCACAATGAAACATTTTGGAAAAAATTGCCAAACTTTTGAAACCACAAAATTGGAAAAAAAATAAAAAGGAGAGAAAAGAAACCCCTTGCTTATTGGTCATGGTTTCAAAGATATTTTGATAAATGTCAAAAGGGTTATGGAACTTAAATTGTGCTTTATTTAGCTAAATATGTCATTTAAGGCTTTCTCTTAGTCTCTAGCCTTTTTGCAGCCCCAATTATCATCTAGTATTTACTTACTAATCTCGATAATTTGCGTGCTTGTAAATTTGTTTAAAAAACTCAATGTTCATGTTTTGTATTAAAGCTTGAGGCCAATTGCAGGTTTTTATAAAAGATTAATTTTCCCAAAAAAAGCACGTTTTAAACTTCTAACAATGGCTCATGCTTTTGCATAATGGTGGCATTTATGGGAAGGAGTTCACCATGTAAATATAAATTAGTCAAATCTGAATTTTTAAAAAAAATTAAGTTCAAGAATGCTTGAAGCTTGACATTGATATATAGCTTGTTTTCATCTAATTTAATGTTATTGATCATTACTTTATTGCCGTAGGAATCAATAATGAAATCTAAACATTTTACCAAATTGATCATGTTTTCCACTTAAATGAGCTGATTAATGTAATATTGAAAATTCATTTGCAAAACATTCATAAATAAGGTTTCCATAGATATATACCTACTTCAACAAGTTCCTCGTGTTATTAATAATGATCTTCTTGCCAAGAGTAGCTCAAATGACATTCACAAGAAAGAGCACATTAACAAAATCTACAAGGGAATTAAAAGAAAAATGTAGTTCTTGGTGATGAACTTCACTAAACGAACTTTTATTGATGTCATATGATTGCAATAGAAAGGCAAAAATAAAACAATGTAGACAATTTTGTTGATGAGACTATATAGAGGCAAATGCCCCTAAGGTCTTTATACCTACTATCCTAAGGAACACTAGTGAATCATTCTTCTAAAACTAAACCAATATTTTTATAGCCTTATATCTCCTACAACCTTTGAAAGTCTTTAGAGCCTTCTACACTAGCATTTACTAAAATATTTTTAGAAACTTATTTGCTTCCTCTCTTATAGAAGGTTAAAATTCATCTTTTTAATCTGGGTCTAAATTATTATGTACTTTTTATAGCCAGGATTTTATTAAATTTTTTACTTTCATAGCTGGTCTATAGCCAGATGTGGCTAAATCTCCTTGTGGATGATCACCAGTGTAACAACATCACAAAATGGAAATGATAAAAATGAACTGAAACCATTGCAAATTGTAATCACTTGCACAAATTTGGTGGGCATATTCCATTTATCTACCTAGTAGGCACCAAGTGCCTTACCCAATTACCTACCTGCATGGTAACCATAGTTTACATTTCCTACCTATGTACCTATGGTACTATCACCCTAGGTACCACACCTGAGTTACCAAGGTTGTTAGATCTCTTGTGATTTTTGTCATTCTTCTTTTTGCAAGATCATTTGCAAAGTGTGGGTTGTGTGGCTGGAGTAGAGGGGAGTGTAGGAGAGGGTCAATCACATTGATTCACTTTCTCAAAGAAAATGATGATCTTGAAGCACACAATTGGCATTGTTGGGAAGGAACAAAAGGGGTCTTGTGTGTACACTCAAAAGGCTCGGGATTTCATGGTGATGAAATAACCCTCTAGTATGATGTAGCACTCATGGAGCTCCAACTGCCAATCCACAATAGCTCTCCATGCTTGAAAAGTTTGTTTACCCTTTACTCATGAACTTTCCAAGCTTTCGCCTTTTCTAGCATTCCCACCACCACCATTCCTGCAGCTTGCAAAGTTGCCCATTTCTGGTCTTGCAATGCCGAATGTGCCTGTTGTGCATGGCAGGTGAAAGTGATGATGATGATGATGATGATGATGATTGGGAACTCTTGCTTTTGCTGCAAGTGTTGATTTCCCTCTCTTTGATGCAGGTGGGTGAGATGGATCTACTCACCTTTCTGGAGCAACTGAGGTCTCATACCAACTGCTCAAACCTACCCACTGAACAAACCTTAGCCTGTAAAGGGGTCTATCTACTTCCTCAAGGATACGACTAGTGTAGTATTTTGCACACATATGTATACTATGCTCATGATCTAAATCATAAGAAAATTTTCTTTAATTTCAGTGCACCAGCAAACGGATTGCCCTGGAACATCCCTTGCTAAATTGTTAAGATTTGTTGACATTAATAATTTTTCTAAATGACAGACGTGGTCAGATGCCCCTTGAGCAGGAATATGTGACTTGTCCTCAGAAGATCAGTCATCAAATGCAGCGAAGGCATTCTTTTGTCTGTAATTTTTGTATGGACTGTTTTGTGTTTTGTAGAATTTTCCTAAGCTCCACAATGTTCAATGCAATGATCTGTGCTATGCAATTTCACCACCCTTCAAAATAGCTATGAAAGAAATAAATAAGCACAAAATCATGTATAAAACTACTGCTGTTGTTGTGATCATGGAAAATGCTTCGAGGAATTTGGTTAACTGTACAATCAATGTTGTAATCACCAACAAATGTTTCAAGAATTTGATTAACAGCTGTTGTTGAGGTCCTGGAAAAAAAATTGTTTTAGGAATTTGATTAACCATTGTTGTGATCAAGGATCTCTAATCCATCACTTTTTGTAATCAATCCAAGTCTCTCACATAATTTTGGCAGGTAAACAAATCCTCTGCTTTTTAAGCAGTCTCCCCAGTGGACATGGTTGCCTCTTATTATCTTCTTTGCACCATTTGGTTAACTACAGTTGTTGTGATTGAATGGAAAAATATTCAAAAATTTGGTTAAATATTCAGACTAATTTAATCTTCCATAGAGATCAAAGTGAAACCCCAGACACTCCACTGCATGTTGGAAAAATCTGAAATACACAGATCCTGCAAAAGCTAAATTTGAAGATTCAATGATCTCCAAGGCTTTTTAATTTATATTCAAATCCATTTTCTTCTTTTTCGGTGTTTTGGGTTGCTGGATTGATCTTACAGCAAGAATCTCCCTCATATATAAATGATAGATTTCATGTCATGTCATGCATCATGTGTTGTGTGGTGTTGAACAATCTGTCAAGAACTTCTTCTGAAATTCAGGTGTGCAAAAAATTGTTGAACAATCTGTCAAAGTTCCTGTAGGCCCATAGTAGAATTGGTGCCAGATTTACTGTTGCTTCAGAAACAATCTGGCAATTCTTTCAGGTCCTCTAGAAAACATTTCTTAGAAAAGCACAGCAGCAGCAGCAGCAGCAAGAACATCTAGTGCAAGAACCAATCCTCCAGCAGCTGATCCAGTACTGGGTTTAGATCTGTCAGAGGAAGTAATACCAGCTAGCTGTCAATCAGCTGCTCCAGATGGAATCCCAACTAGTGTTGATTTCTGATCTCCAGCTGATCTTGGTACCGCTGAGCATTGTTGTCATGGTTTTGGTTAGCTGGTACTTCATGAAGTGGACTAGACTTGCAGCAGCAGGGCCAGGAGGAAAAAAGTTGAAGAAGTTGCAGCAGCTGCTACCTCCAGGACCAAAGCCATGGCCTATGTTTGGTTCTCTATTCTTGATGGATCCTCAAGAAGCAGCTCATTTGACATTTGGACGCTTAGCAGAGAAGTATGGACCTCTGATGCTCATGTGGATGGGCTCATCACCCACTCTCCTCATCTCCAATGCTGCAATGGCTGAGTCTTTCTTCAAGAACCATGATCAGACTTTTGCACATAGACCTTACATGCTAGCGGGTAAGCATTTGGGCTTCCAGTTCAGTAATGTGGTGTTCTCTTCTTATGGCCCTTACTACTCGAGATTGAGGAAGATCTATACTCTGGAGCTGCTGTCACCCAAGAGAGTCTCTCTTTCACAGGGGCTGAGGCAAATTGAGGTCCACTTATTGTTGCAGTCTGTGTTGAAGGATTCCTTGGAGCTGCAGAGCTGCTCTGCAGCTGGCACGAGCGGCAATGTAAGTGTTATCAACATGTCTTCCAAACTACAGACCATGGGTATTGACAATCTGGTGAGGATGATCTTTGCAAGACCCAACAGTAGTAAGTCTACTGCCGCCTCATTGGAGCTCATCACTTCTGAAGAGAGAGATGAGCTCAAGGCTGTTGTCAAGCGAGCTGTTGAGCTTGCTGGAATGTTTTACATTGGAGACTTCATTCCCATCTTCCGATTCCTCGATTTCCAGGTACTGCAGCAGATCTAGAAAACTTCAGTACACAAAATCACTTGAAACATTTTGCTCTAGATCTCAGACTAAAGAACATTCTTCTTTGTCTTCAAAGATGCACTGCTGTTGGTGATTCTTGCCTGCTCTTGACAACAGGCTATATGTATAATTTCAGATTGTCTAACATGAAATTGCAGGCAAGTATTTGAAAGCTAATGCATGCATATGTAAAGCAATCTGTGGCCAATCTTGTGCTGTCACATTAGCTTGGCAGTACAAACTCAGGACTCCTTATCAGGAATCTCAGGGTACACCCGTGACTCATTAATTTTAGGACTCTCAAGGTTCACCCCCGACTCATTAATCTGTGAATGTAACCGAGTCATGTGCAGGGAATTGAGACTCAGATGAAGGAGTTGAGTCAGAGTATGAGGAGAATTGCAATGCACCTCATTGAAAAGCAACGGAGGCAGCTGCTGCAGGGGGGCATCAGCAGTACTGAGATCCATGGATCATTGGCAAGCAAGCTGAACATTGTGGAAGTTCTTCTAGCACAAGACGGAGATGACAAACTCTCTGATGATGCCATGACTGCTGTTATCTTTGTGAGCTTCTTCTACAATCACACAACGTTACAATATAATTCTCTTTCTCTTTGAATCCTGCAACACCTCCATGGATGCAGATGCAAAATGCATGCAATATTGATCTGCATCACCAGCCTAGCTCTGTTGCATGAAGCTTCTTGCTTGCTGGGGGAGGTTACTCTTTATATATTTTATGAAGCATGTGAGATAAAGGGGCACTTTTTTTTATGCTATGAAATAATAAAATATGAAAAGAGTATTTTATTAAAATTTAGAAAATTTAGAATATATTTGAGGTATATATTTTCATAATCCAATTCTTGGCACTAGTGTTTTTCTTTTTTCCAAATTTGTGATGTAAGAGGGTTGATAATCATCATCCAGGACTTAGCCAGATTTGGCTACATGTCAAACAGAACAATACAAAAGTTTAGGAATCATACCATAGTTTGGTGATATGCTACAACCTATCATCTACATATGACGACTTTGAATGTTTTTCCCTCATCAAATGTGATGATGGGAGGCTAATTTTGTTGAAAATTAAGCCTTCGTAGTTGTTGCAGGGCACTTTTTTTTTCTCGTCAGGTTATGAAATTTCAACAAAACATAATAATATTGTTGCTTGGCACCCTATTTACATTGAAGTGAATTATAAGATCTTCTTCTTTTTTTATTTAGTTGCGCCCTATACTTTTTTGCATGTCATTTGGAAAGAAATTGCAAATAATCTCCCCTCCGCTTCCTTCTTGATCCTTAAGAGGCTTTGAGATTCATGTGTGTACACATCACATTGTATTGTTTGTCAGGATTTCATAATTGCTGGAAGTGACACAACTTCAGTGTCGACAGAGTGGACTTTAGCTGAGCTTCTCAACCACCCTCAAGACCTGCAACGAGCACAGAAGGAATTGGACACAGTTGTGGGAAGAGAGCGGCTGGTGGAGGAAGCAGACATAGTGAAGCTGCCATTCTTACAAGCCATAGTGAAGGAAAGCTTCCGACTGCACCCACCTGCACCTCTGGGAATTCCACATGCATGCAAGGAAGCTTGCAGACTTGGAGGCTATGACATTCCAGCAAACACCACAGCAATGATCAACATCTGGGCAATTGGGCGAGATCCTTCTCACTGGGAAAATCCTCATCTGTTTTATCCTCAAAGGTTTCTGGATGATGATTCTTCTGCCTCCAAAAATGTCACCATGTTTGGCAAAGATTTTCAGCTCCTCCCTTTCTTAACTGGCAGGAGACAATGCCCAGGTGCACAATTGGGTTTGGCTGTTGTGCAGTTGGCTGTGGCAAGCTTACTTCATAGCTTTGATTGGAGTCTTCCAAGTTCTGCTTCAGATTCTACTACGACTCATCATCATCAGCCTCTTCTTTCTATGAAAGAAAAGCCAGGACTTGTTACGCCACGAGCCACTGATCTCAACTTAATTGTGATACCACGATTACCAATTTCTGTTTATATGATTGATTGATTGATCACAAGTCTTTTAAGGCTCCTGGAACATTACCACACTCTTTTTCTGGAATCCTGGAAGATCAGTCATTGATCACAAGTTCAGCATAATCATGAGGACGGTGATGAGAACATGATCCTGATAATTCTCATCACCAAATTTTACTTAATTGTTGATGATGATGATGACACTATTTGTGAATACATAAAGATTTCAAGTACTAAATTAGGTCATGAAATGCATGAATGCATGCATGAAGGGCAGTCTAGCATTGTTGATTTTCATGATGGGCAGTTTTGAGGACATATTAACATGCCTCTCTATTACTTATGGGAAATAAAAGGGTCCAGATGACACAAGTAACTAAACCCCTTCTGAACACAAGATTGTATCACTTTTTGTCACTGAGAGATTTTGTTATTGAGACTGTTTGCTCTAGTGGATTGCTTAGCATGCTTAATACTTACCATGAAATTGCATCAAGACTGATGTCTCATTTTTCACAGTTGTCTCAAAACTCTGATGATGCTATTTGATTGCATATTTGATTCTAGCCCTAATACCAGTACAGATCGAATTCTTGCCTTTACAGTTTCATAAGCACACAATCATGGTCAGAATCAACCTTACAAACTCTAACTATGTTGGAGTTCTGGAACTTGGACATGAACAGGAGTTCCACTCCCTTTTGGGTCAAAGAAAAAATGTTGCAGTGTTCTGAATGTGTTAGTTTCTACTTATGCAAGTTTTGCTTCTTCCAGGAGGGCTCTTCCATCTACAGTTCTGAATTTTAAGTCCAAAAATCAAACTGCTTCTAATCAAGATCAGCTCATTGGGTTGAAGGGTCTTCGACTCCACAAACTTAGTTTCTGAAAATGAAACTGCATATAATCATCATGATCTACTTCTGAATTTGCAGCTTTGAAGTGAGAAAAAAAAGACTAATCAGCACTCAGAAGACTTTCACCCTCTCTGCATGCACCCACATGGATATCAATTTTGTCTCTTCTCCAGTCTTCAATTCGACAGCATGACCTTTGTGGACTCTGCACAAACAATTTGAATTCGAGTAAATCATGATCTCCCATCATCACCCATGTACAAGCTAGAGTTGAAACTGCAGAAATAAAAGTCTCACCGCTGTCCACAATGTCCAAAAGCAAACTGTTAGAGGAGAGAGGACAGGTTGCTGTGACCTACGCACCTGGTACCAAGATGGATCCAAGGGTTCTTTCAGAACATGAACTGTCTTCACAACACTGAGTGGCATCAATTTCTCATCACACTCAGATTGCTCAGGATCCTCTAATTTCAAGAAAACACCTTCCATTAACCCATCCAACTCTGCTTGGGGACCCTGAATATCCTCCAAGAAAAAACGTGTTGGTCGCTGACAAACTTCTGCTGCAATCTCTCGGACATTGAGTGAGAAGGTTGCTGCTTCATTCTCATGATACCATGACAAAAATGTTCTGGCAGGCCTTTGGAGCTCTAAAGGACTGATGAACCCTTTGTACACTTCCACGACATAACCCCAGGAAACAGATATTGACCAGTCCTGGTTTCTGTCGTAACATATTGACTGCTGAAGAATGCTCCCTGGGTCTACTGCAGCTGCATCTAGTAAGTATTTCACAGCTTCAATTTGGGAGAAGCTTTTGGTTTTGGTCTTTGGGTAGATTTCAGGGATGAAGTCCAAGTGATGGAGGGACACCAGTGGAGCTACTGGGTGGGCAGCTAATATCCCCATTGCATCCCTTCTTATGTCAAGCTGCACCAAGCAGTCAAGAATATCTTGTAAGCTGACACCTTCCAGCCCTCTAAAAATATACTGTCAAGACCTCTGACAGCAATTCTGGACTTTATGTGTGAGAGTTGAAGATGAAACAACTGCATTTAGAATATAACAGTAGAACTGACATTCTCTTGAATGTCTTCCAGTCTAGACAGGGAAAATCTTGTGAAAAAACCCCCAAAATGCCAGTGATGAGTAGCTTCTTCCTTCAGAGTCACTGATATTGACCAATAATCCTGGCCTTGTATACCCTGAGAAACACAATTTCATTGTGACCTGGTGCTGGAATTCAGAGGAAACAAATTCAGGAAAAGACAGGGGGAGCGGCAAGAATTTGGGTGAGGCTCTGGTACCTGATGAAACCCAGGTTCTTTGGTAAGAGGAACTCCAAGCTCTGCCATACACGCATAAATGCGATCATCGCCTCCAAAGAAATGTGGGTACCTGCAGCACAAATCTAATAGGATCAATTAAACTCATCTAAATAACAATGCTTTTAGCAACAGTCTTGAGACTGCATAGTTGAAAACGGAGATCCAACAAGCTCAAAAGATCTACATTGCCAGATGATCATCTAAATGGGTTCTAGCAATTATTGTTTTGTTGCTCCAGAAAAGAAGCTATGAAAATGTTTTGTACACTCTGAAGACAACTCCAATTTTCCCTGCAGGGTGGCCATCAGAATTATCCTGGAGATGCTACAGGAAATCCCATGACAACTGCAACAGTGTACCCATTACAAGAAACATCTCTTGGTTGGAGCTGCCAACTTTAGCTCTATTGGTTTCTATTCCAGAGTAAGCTTTCTAAGGTTCAGGAAATTGGGTAATCAACTCCATTTCATTGCCACTAATCTGTAAACCCCACTAAAACAACTACCAAACCTGAATCTCTTCACTAATATTTGTCAAATTAACCCCCACAGGTCCACTGCTGACCTCTATAAGATGAAGCTCAATTTTCAGCAGAACCTTTTGGCTATGATCCATTTTGACCTAAAATCCACAGCCAACTACAAATAAAAGATTGTGAGGAAATGCAGTCTAAAGAAAGTACAGACAGAACAGAAAAATGGCTTTTGGGTACCATCTCTACTACATGCTGCATCACATCATGCTCAAAAATCTTTAGAGCTCTGTTGAAATCACCATGTGAAGAAGCATGTGTTGCAAACTTCACTGTATATGGGAGATCATCCTTTTGCCCCTGATCAAATGATATACATATATAGGAAAGGCAGAGTGCATATATTACATCAATTCTGCACTAAGATGTTGCATTGAGTCTAGGGCTCAGAATCTGACAGAATTCAAGCTTACATTGCTTGGGAAAAGCATGACATCTGGACAAAGAACAAAGAGAAGAAAGTTGGGGGCAGGAAGCTTGTGGCACCTTCGGATACAGGAATCCTGAATGTTGGCCAATTCTTTGGCAAGTGGATAGCTGATAGCATAACCTGCTCCACCAAAGGCCATCTCAAAAGAGAAAATGATATTCTCACGATGGCTTTCACTTGCGTAACCCACGTAGAAAGGCTTGGTGTGATCATACTTGGACAAAACTTGTACCAAATTCTCAGTGAAAAAGACAGTATCATCATCACCCATGACAAACCAATCCACATCTGGCAAACCAAGTCTGAAAGTTTCAGACACAATGCGTGAGATGCGCAGCGCATCTCGACCACCCCAACTATTTGTGTACTCAAAATTGGTAGTGTCTTCTGAGACTTGAAATGGTGGATACTCTTCACCCCATGTCCCTTCTGTAATCTCCTTCTCCAACCACACATATCCTCTCATCTTGTTCTCTGGTTTCCACCATAGCTTCACATACTCTCTTCTTCCCTTGATCCATGTCTCGGATGCTGCTGCAATCCCAAACACTATCCTGGAGATATCTGTCCCTGTCTTGTTCTTCTGTGCCACAGCAGCACAGGCCAGAGAAGAAGCAGGCAAATCTGCATTGAGCCCTGAAGCAAGGAAATTGGCATGCCCATTGTGATATCGAGTGTGTCGCAGATGGGTTGCAGCTTGGTGACTGAACAGACTTGGCATTGAATTTGAATTTGAAGAGGATTTGCTAAACAGGAGTCCAAGAACAGGACTGCAGTCGTTGCTCTGGAAGACTTGACTGCATGCCCATGGGCTGAGAAGCAATAGCGAGAGTCCATAAAGACAAGAACACACACACACAACAACAATGACTACCTTGAGCTTGCTATATCCAACTACTCTTCCTATTACGCCTACTCGTCCAGCAGCAACAGAAGCACCTCCTCCTCCTCCTTGCTGCTGTTGCTGCTGCTCTCCTTGACCTCCTCCTCCTGAGCCTCCACTGCATTGCGCCTGCTTCGCTCCAACTGCTGCTCCCTTCGCCATTTGGAATGATGATGGTGATGATGATGATGTTCTCTCCCACCCACACCTTTCCTGTTTGTTTCTCTCTGCAATCGATCTAGTTTGAAGACTCAAACCAAGCTCGTTCTTTGGCTCCCAGGGAGCTTGCTTGTTTCTTTAATGACGCGCGCTGTTGACATGATGATGCGCTGCTTTCTAAGATCTGCTTGTTTCTTGCGAAACACCCAAATGTATTTTCTTGCAATCCTTTCTTGACATGTAGTATAAGGCACACAGAGAGAGACAGAGAGACAGAGAGAGAGAGAGAGCGCGCGTGTGTGTGCGTGTCTGTTTGTCTGTCTGGAAACAGCCGTGAAAGGAGGGTAACGAATCGACAGTAGAGGAAATTCCTAACGTCCTGTACTTTTGATTCTTGTTCTACATTCTATCCTACGGAATGTCTGGATGATGGATGATGCAGCTGGAGGGAGGGAAGGAGGCAAGAAGCCCGTTAAACCCTAAACCTTATACCCTGAACAAAAACAGCAGTAAAAGAGCGAGCAACAAGAAGAAGTAGAAGATCAGAAGATGATGATGGATGATACACATTCACAAAACAAAAACATGAGACCAGGACATTGTTAGATTACTGCTCCGATCGAAGAAGAAGAAGAAGAAGAGCTTGGCGACATCCAAGACCCAAGCTTTCGCACAAAACCACAGTCGGGAGAGAGAATTACTACTGATTGCAGATTTGGGTCACTCTTTCCTTGTCTGAGTTGTCTTGTCTACACATCAACCAAAGCTCCTGAGCAACAGAAGGTGCAGCCGCCCTACAAGCACAAAACACAGCAAAGATCAGAGCTGCAGAAGAGAAGAGGAGTCTTGCGCTGCTACAGCAGCTCTTGCGGTTGTAAATTAGCTATATTTAGGAGCTCGACGTCAATGCGAAGTCCGTCCGTCGCAGTAGTAGCAAACAGCCATGTCTAGCTGCTAAAGATACACTCTTGAAGCGAATGTGCAGCGACGCAGTTTCGGAGAAGAAGAAGAAGATTGGTCACAAAGCAAGCAGAGACAAAACAACGCGTCATGAGTCGTCTGTCTCGAGAAGAAGATGATGAGTCAGGAAAAGAATTCCTCATTTTTCACGAGAATTCTTCTCAATGGGTTCTTCAAATCGCCGACTAGAATAGAACAGATTGGTACGCGGCGATGCACGCTCGTGAAAAAACTGTCTGTCTGCAATTGTGGCGCATGAATGAACGTGTTTTTTGTTTTTACCACTGTGAAGCTCTTGCATTTCCAGAAAGGTTTGAGCTTTGGTTCTTGTGAGTCCGCTGCTGCTGCTGCTGCTGCTGCTGTGCAGTGACACTCGTGTCTAATAAAGTTGTGTGGTGCTTTCAATCTGAGATTTTGGAACTTGGGCGATGATGATATTATGCAGGATGGTTTACAAGTTTGTAAAGCCTACTTCTGCTTGCACAATTCAGCGTCAATGGCAGAAATTTTCAGGAGGAGCGTGCAAAGTACGAGACTTGAACTGTTGTTACCTCGAAGAATCGATCGAAGCTCGCCACTACAATGCGCTTGTTGTTGTTGGTGGTGTTGTTGTCTCTTTTGCAGCAGATCGAGTTGGCGGTTGTTGTTGTTGTTGTTGCTCTGTAGCAGCAAGCGAAGAGAAGAGAAGAGAAACAAAAGAGTAGGGAGACTTGCAAAGGGGACCCACCACCATTGATTGTGTGCACCTTATGGCCCACGCGCGCACAAGCGATGCGAGATTCTACACTAGTGAAGCTTCGAGCTTTTCTAAACTTGAAAGGTGCACACAAGGGTGACGGAAGCAAAGAATCAAAATACAGAAACAAAACTACAAAAGAAAAAACACGGCAATCAGACAGACAGCCAAGCGAGAGAGAGGAAGAAGAAGAAAAGACAGATCAGAACCTGCCTGTGATAATTGCGCCAAAGCTGAGCTCATTTGCACAACTCAAAAAACAAACAAACATACAAAACGCGCCGAGTGTTCCAAAGGAAAGACGAGACTCGCGCGAGATAGTCGCAGCTGAGCAGTTGATGAACAGAACAAAAGAGGAAGGATGCTGTAGAGATGGGAGAATATACCACAACCTGGTCCTTCTCTCTTCCTGGTGGAGCGCTGCAACGCACGATCTTCCTTGTAAGCGCGCCAGCCAGGATGCAAGATCCCCAGAGTGCCGGGGGGATTCGTATCTACCGTCCTGAGCTTTTCCCTCCCCACTTCTTCTTAATAATCTGTCTGTACTTTTTGTTTTTGCAATTGCTGCTCCTCCTCTTCCTCCTCATCCTCCTCCTCCTCCTCCCTCGACTTGCTCCTCCTTTTGTCCTTTTCTGCAACACAAATTTTTGTCTCTGTCTACTGAAGGTCAGTAGTGTTCTCTTTGCCGTCTGGTAGTTCCCTCTTGTCTTCTTTTTTTTATATTCTGAGTTTCTGGGCACTCTTCTGAGGTCAGTAGTTTCTCTTCTGCTGCTGCTGCTGCTGCTGCATCGAGCTTTGAGCTCCTATTATGGCAGTACCCAGCTGCTACAAGTGGCCACAATGCTGCCCAGTACACAAGCACTACTACTACTGTAAAAGATCTTCGTGCATGCTTTGCATTTCAGTCGACAAGCTGCAGTCTATAATCATCATTCCAAGCCATCTCAAATTGTCGCCTTCTGCGCATTCAATCTCCAACTTCTAAAACTCCAAACCCAATAAAACCAACACTCTATTCTATTCCATTCACAATCACATTGTCACAACTGCAGCTTTCAATCATCTTCTCACTCAATTCGGATGTCTACCCTCAAGTCTAAGTAGACGAAGCATCTCACAAGGAGAACATCACCACCACCACCACCACCCTCTCAGCTTTTGATTCTTCTGCATCCTACAGACAAAAGGTGCTTCATTCAGAGACAAAAGTGTGAGCGAGCAGGCCCTCGAAAGAATCATCTCATCAGACTCTCTTGCGTTGCTGCAGAATCTCATCAGAATCTCAGAGTCTTCATCAGCTCCTCAGATTCTCAGATCTCTTGGGTTGTAGAATCATCATCAGAAGCAGCTCAATGTCAGATTCTCTGATCTCTTGGGTTGCAGAATCATCATCATCAGCTCATCAGAGTCTCTGATATCTTGGGTTGCAGAATCATCATCATCAGCTCATCAGATTCTCTGATATCTTGGGTTCCAGAATCATCATCATCATCATCAGGTTCTCAGATTCTCTGATCTCTTGGGTTGCAGAACCTCCTCAACTCTGCATCAGATTCTTGTTGAAGGTTGCAGTTCTATCTGAATGTCTCAGCAGCTCATCAGATTCTCTCTCTTGGGTTGCAGAATCTGAATCTCATCAGCTCATCATATTCTCTCTCAGGTTGCAAATCGTCATCGTCATCATCATCAGCTCATAGTCTGAGCTTGGGTTGTTGTGAAAAGCTCCAGAGACAGGAGGAGGAAGGAGAGGTCCAACAAGCTCAAAGGGGGGAGGGGGAGAAGGAAGGCTGTGCAGAAGATCATGTCATTGAATAGCATGATTGCTAGCATGCAAAGCTCAGGAGTGGCAAGGATAAATCTTCATGAACCTCAAACTCCAAGACCTGGAGGAGTCTCACAGGGATCGGTGCTAGTGGTGATCAACGCAACCAAGGACATCTCACCAGCACCTGTGTACTGGGCCATCGGTAATGTTGTTCGCAAAGGAGATGCTTTGAAGATCCTCGGCATCATCACGCATGTCACAAATCCTTGTAAGTCGTGTGTGCACTGCACAGCAGCAAAATGTGTTTTTCTTTTCTTTTCCTTGCAAGAAGTTCTTCTTCTTCTTCCTTCATCGAGAAGTAGTGATGAAGGAATCGCCCAATTTCCTCATGCAATTCATTTAATGTACTTGAGGAATCAATCCATTTCTGTCATTTTCTTGCAAGAAGTTCCTCCATAATCATCATCAAGAGTAGTAAATTCCATCACCCAATTCCATATTTGATGAATTTAACATACTTGAGCAATCCATCGATCTGCCATTTCTTGCTTGCTTGCTTTCTCTGTCAACAATTTGTTTGTGGAAAACAGAATGTGATCTGTGTGATTCTGTCACCAATTTTTTCACTCGACGCAAAATGTGCTTATGAGGAATCAATCTCCCCCATTCTTGCTTGCAATCAATCAACAATTTATGGAAATTGCAATGTGTATTTGTTATTTTTTTATTTGATTTGATTGATTGATTGCAAGAAAGAGATTTGAACCTGATTCTCCTTCTTTGAATTCTTTGAATATGTGTGGGGTTTTTGGGTAATTATGGCTCTTTTTGGGTGTCTTTTGGTAATTGTGGATTTGGTTTTTTGGGGTTTTGCATGCAGTTGGGATTAAGTCTCGTATCAATGAGAATAGTTGGATAGGAACAAATATTGGAGTATTGCAAAATGAAATTGCTCTCAAGAAGGCAGCACTTGAAGAGATTCCATATACCATGGAATGCTGTGAGAAAGCAGGGGTAAAAAAAAACAAAACAAAACCTTTTGACATTTTTTGTCTTTGCATAATTCTTTCAACCCCCACATAAGATTGATGAAGTTTATATAATCAAGTGCTGTGATAAAAGTAGTCCCAATTCTTTTGGGCCATTTCTATCTTGCTGATATGTAAGGACCCATTTGCTTGGGTCATGAAAAAACTGTTGGTACATATATGCTCATGATGTTTCGATGTTTTATAACATCATGGATCTGATGAATTTCCTCTGGTGATTTGTGCGGATTTTATTTTATTTTATTTTATTTTTGTGGCAGGTTAATTTGGAGATTGATGTCAAGGGAAGCTTGCATCCCAAACTTACGGTTGTGGATGAAGCAAAGGCAATTGGAGCATACCATGTTGTCCTTGATTCGTTAGTCTCTCTGTCTCACCTAAATGATTCCTTCAAGAATTGCAAAAATGATGCTCATTTTAGTTGTTGTTTCAGTTGTGCCAACTGCCACTTCTGCTGCTGCTGAAATTGATTATGAGGTTGAACAGACACAAATTTAATCCTGCTCAAGTTCTCTCGGGTATGATCTTTAATTTGTTTTTTTGGGGGGAGGGGGTGACTCTTCTGATTTCTGATCTCTGATTTTGGTTACAGAACTATGAAGAAAGACAGCAAGTATTTTGTTGAGCATCTGACATGCTTTGTCAGTCGGACAAGAAACAGTGGTGGTGTTGACACAATTCGCTCATTCTCAATAAGCAAACAGTTGCCACCAATCATCCCCAGTAGTCCAAGCACTAATGTGAAGACAATGACATTGGGGAGCACCTTACATTCTTCTTCCAACAACTTGCACCAACTTGGTTCAGCAACAAGTACCACTAGTTTTGAGCTGGGTGGTGGTGGTGGTGGTGACAGCAGTGAATCTGAGATATACACTCAGGGCTCTGAAACCTTTTCATGTCCCACCACGGGTGAGTCAATTGACAACAAAGTTCCAGAAGTCTTGGCTGAAAATGGGTACAAGATGAAGCTCTTTGACTTAGACATTGCAACTTCCCAGAAAACAAATTTCGATCAATCTGCAGAAGCAGAAGGAGTTGGGTACAAATTCATTGATCCCTTGAGGAAACCTGCAATGCGAAAGTGGTTGAATGAAGACACAGTAGCTGACATAGCACCTTACTATGATCATCACGGTACATTCTAAATTCCTTGCTTACATACAATTGCCACCCGTGACATAATTTCTCTTCTTCTCAAAATAGATCTGTGAGCTTGTTTGCATGATTCATTCATGCAAGTTCAAAATGGAAGTTTTTCGCATCCACTTCAGTGAAAGGGAACAAGTGTGTATTGACCTCTGATACAGTGTGCATTTTGGTTGTACCTAATAGAGATGGAAATGGAGGGTGCTAGTGCAGGAAGTCTTGGGCCACACACAGAAGTAAACGAGGGGTTTCGGAGAGTTGGCCCTGATGTACAGGAGTTCAGGTTGGCACCACCACCAGGGAGGCAACAGATAGCACCACCATCTTGGGCATCAAGACTACCATCACCTCCAACATCGAGGATGCCATCACCACCAGCAAGTAGTAAATTTTTGTCACCATCATCAGCAACAACCAAAATAGTTTGGGTGTGGACAAGGAGCAAGGATGTGATGAGAAGAGCAGTGGAAGCTGGATGGACAACCTTCATATTCACTCCTGAAATGAAACATGTGGCACCCGAATGGACATGTAATGTTGAGCTACAAATAAATTATTTTTGCCCCTTCTTTGATCATCATCATCTGTCCATCATCTGCACAAATTGATCTAATCCTTTGTTGCTTTGAAGAAACTCACACAAATAATTTTGTTTTTGGAGTGCACTGAAGAGGGTGAGTTGGCTTGACATACTATATTGCAGCAATCGAGTGGATCAAACCTGTGTTCCTGGAAGGAGGCCGATTTCTGGATCAGGATGGCAAGCAAGTGGCATTGCTGGGCCAAGTATATTCAGGAGAACAACTGGACTACCTTCCAGCTATGATGGGTCAGGCTGATGTTGTGGTGATAAATGATCTGGACTGGCAGGTGAATATATACTACTATAAACTCTTATCAAACCAAGCACTGCATTTTTACAGAGTTGTTGAGATTCCAATCATGGTGAGGCACAAGTATAGTACTTTGACAAGATGACATTCTGCTGAGCTGCATTTGTTTGATTGATTTCATGGATACTATGTTTTTTGCTCACCATTTTGTGTCAATTTTTTTCTTTGCATTGTCATGATGGGGTAAATTGCAGATTATTCCTCCCGAGGACATAGTGGCAGCTTTTCAAGGCAGACGTACAAAACTCTTTGCCACAGCTACCACTGCGTACGATGCACAAGTGTACCTCGAAGCTCTGGAGAAGGGCACAGATGGGGTGGTTCTACATACAGATGACCTCTCTGAGGTTCTTGCACTCAAGGTACATGTTACAGTCTCTTGAGCATGGCACTGGCAGACATCATGACTGAGACTTCTTCCCTGTTTGTTTGAAAATTGCTCATTTTGAATGGTTTTTTTCTGCCTGCAGGCATATATGTGCAAGAGGACAGTGAGAAGTTCCCCAAAGGTACATGTTGAAGCTGCTGCTGCTCCTCTCAAAGAAGTGGGTTTGCCTGCAATTTCAGAGGCACCAATTATTAAACGAGTGGGCTCCGAAGGAGGAGTAGTGGCAAGAATTTCAAGGTCAGGGTCAAGGACGAGTTCAATAGGAGGAGAAGATTTGACACAGGTGGGGTCATCACCAATCAGCCAAGTACTAACTGCAGACCAAGAGTGGAGAAGTGGGCAGAGGTTGGTAGAAGCGAGAGTGAAACGAGTGGATTCTGTGGGGATGGGTGATCGAGTTTGTGTGGATCTTTGCAATCTCTTAAACCCTGGCGAGGGTCTTCTGGTAATCTCATGCTCTACCATGATTCTGATATCTTCAGTGATTGATTATGAGCCACGGTAGCAATTGATACTCAGAAGGTTTTATGGTGGCTCCAGATAGGTAGTAAATTTCGGTGGATTTTTTATTTGAATTTCCTAACATTCCTAGGAGTGATCTAGCATGATTTGTCATGATTACTATGATTTTCAAATGGAAAAACACAGATAAATCTACGATAGTTTGCAGTTTTCATTACTATCTGATGCCTTTTTCAGGTCTTTTGACTGCATTTTTGCCCATGCTCAACAGGTGGGATCTTTTGCCAAGGCCCTCTTCTTGGTGCATTCAGAGACATCTGACAACAGTGGATCTAAACGCTCTTTCCGTGTCAATGCGGTAGGTTGTTCTTCTTGGGACGAATGCTGAATCTTGCAAGTTCTATCACCATACTTACAAATATAAGGTCCTTTCTAGAGGAGAACAAAACTTTTAATCTTGACCCTCATGACTCCACAGTTGAATGAGCCCAACCTCTTTTGGGGGCTCAAAAAACTCTGAAGCTCTCAGACTCAAAAAAAACTCCGCAAACTGTCAAACTGATCTTGGACTCAAAAACTCACAAACTATCAAACTCTTGGGCTCAAAAACTCGCAAACTGCCTTGAACTCTTGGACTCTTAAAAGGCACTGCCCCATTGTGATCATTGGGCTGACCGCAGAAAAAATGTGCAGGGTCCAGTACATGCATATGCAAGTGTTGCAGGGGGAGCTACACCATATTTGTCAGAGCTTGAATCAGGAAGCCAAGTGCTGGTAGTTGATGCCAAGGGAAATGCAAGAACAGTCTTGGTGGGTCGTGTGCAAATAGAGTCCAAGCCTCTGGTTCTCATCGTAGTCGAGGTACTCCAAAATCTGCAAACTCTTTTATTTTTGTTTTTTCCCCCAGATTATGGGAGTTGCTATACCATATGTGTAAAAAACATTGAATTATCTCTACTGGAAATACCTCTAGTGTTTGTACAATACTACATTTAACATGTGAAATCTTACGAGACTATGCTTATCAATTGCAAGTAACTCCTTGGAGTTGATTACTGAAGCTCTCACAGCAAGTCTACCCATAAATCTGATAACATCAAATGGATGGGTTTAACAGGCTGAAGGCGCTAGTTACAGTGTAATGTTACAGGATGCAGATTCTGTGCGCCTTGTCATCCCTGCAGGTGTGTATCTCTTCTATATGGTGCCATGGGTAGTTAAGCCTTGATCTTTTCTTTTATACATTGGGTGCATGGGTAATTAAGCTTTGATCTTTTCATTTATACATTGGGTGCATGGGTAATTAAGCTTTGATCTCTTCTTTTATACAGGTGCATGGGTAATTAGGCTTTGATCTCTTCTTTTATATGGGTGCATGGGTAATTAAGCTTTGATTTCTTCTTTTCTATGGTGCCATGGGTGATTAAGCTTTGATCAACTGTCTTGAAAACAAGTGGTTGCAAATTGAATGATCTGTTTTTTTGCATTGCTTTGTTCAATTTGGGGAAGTGAGAATGTGAGGTCTTTACTTGGTAGGTGAATTTTTTTGTGACAACAGACATGCAGGAAGAGTTTGATACAGAGGCATTGCCAGTGACCCAATTGAGAGTGGGTGATACTGTACTATTGAGCATGCAACAAGAAGCTGCCAATCAGGAGATTCATCATACAAGTGGTCATCATCAGAAGCGAACTACATATGCACTTGAAAAGTAGAAGATGCAAAAAGCTTTTAAAAGTCATAACACATAGACTTACCCAAACACAAGATGAGCTTCAATGTTGGTACTCACAGTATTACTCAAACATGCACAACACCATCATGAGTTTTAAACACTCCTGTTTTCTCATCAAATTCATCAACAATTTAACTATAGAGCCATGGAAACTACTGTTCAACTCACATGGAAAAAAGATTTACATATAGAATGTAGAACTCAGATTTTTTTGGGAATAAGACAATTGTCTTCAGTGATGGATTATCAAACAAAACAAGGAAAGGTTCTACACTTTCATACACGTGATTCATTACCCCTAAGAAAATAGTTTCATTATCACTTTAGAGTTTAGGGTTTACAGTTAAAGAAATGGAAATTTGTGTTGTTCTTGGGAGCTCAAATCCACATGTTCCCCATGTTCCCATGCCTGAGATGAATGGAAGCTCCTATGGACCTGCCTTTCACCTGACATGAAAGTCTATTCTAATTTAGAACAGAAGAACCAGCCTGTCAGGACTCAGGACCTTACAAACTGCAAGATGCCTGACACGATAGGAGAAAGATTATGGATTGGGTAATCGGTGAGAGCACGTAGGTTACCTGACAGAACCAGTTACGTGACAGAACCAAACTGTACAGGGGCACGGAACTTATGGGACATAGAAGAGCATGAGTTATGAGGTTCAACGAAACAGCCACAGGAATGTGGAAAAGGGCATAAGGGAGATATGAAAATGTCATAAGGCAACAAGATAGGTGATATAACTGCAGAGCTCTCATCCAATGGTGTGGTGGATTAGAGAGAGAAGTTCCCTCCAATTGATTCTGTTGTGTGAGGTCCTTCTCAGCTACAAAGAGAAAGAGTAGTTAGTATAGGTTGTCAGTTGTTACCTACCTTGTAACTGGTGTCTTGGCTTTTTCTTTGTTGGACAGGTGGTCATCATCTGCTGGTCCCACTTTTGATTCTGCCACGTCCACCTGTGATGTGGATCAACAGTAACGATGTGAATCTATGGTTGGAGAACAAGGGTTAGGCTCTGGAATAGGCCATAGTCAGTGTGTTTTTGTTGGGCTCACATTTCGCCAAATTTCGATCTGAAAATTTTGATTTCGACCTATTCCATTTGGATTCTCAATGGAAAAAATGACCCACATTCGCCAGATTTCGAGAAAAAACGTTTCCAAATTGCCCAGATTTTTATGATAAGTTCCAGTAGGTAGCCAAGAATATAGAAACATTCCGATATTGTTTCTACTTTCATATCTAGTCTGTAGCCAAATCTGGCTAAGACATCTTATGGACGATCACCACTTCAGCTACATCAGAAAATTGGGAAAAAAAAACCCTGGCCATATAGTATGTGGGACACTGTAGTGATGTGAATGTACAGAAGGGAACACTGGGTCAGGCTCTGGATCAAGCCCTGGTAAAACCCATCACCACCTGACACATGCCTCTATGGAACATAACAGCCCATTCCAGAAATCAGAAAGTGTCAGGTGTGGACAAATCTGATGAAATATGTCATCATTCTTTCAAGTCTTGATTAATATCCCAGCCATTTACATTATATGGTCATGATATTTTATCCACACCTGACTGACACTTTTAATGGTAAAAGTAAGCTTTCTTAACTTACTCTATTGTACTAAGCTCCCCCCCCCCCCTTTGGAAAGTTCTTCTATTCAAAAAATTAGTTTAGATTTTTTGGTCAGGTGAAAAGTGGTGCTTAGGAGCTTTCCATTGTTCTGGGGCATGGGAACTTGCAGAACAAGTGAAATCCAAGTTCCTGAGAGTAATGGAGGCTCCTCTGGACAGCCCTTTTGTCTGAATGCAAAAATTAATCTGCTCCAAAAAGTAGCAAATATTAACTTTTCAACAAATTGTTGAATGAGGAATGAAAATTGAAATAAATGTCTTAGAGCATCCTCACCCTCACACTTTTGCAAGCATGTTTTGGATGTAGAATAGTAAAATAGTAAAATCTTGTTGGTTTTGGGACAACATATTTGCACAAGATGCAGCAATTGGCAAAAGCCATTACACAATTTAAATCTTGTTGTGAATTGGCTAAATTGTTTGATTGGTTCTCAGGGCACAATCCCCCATTGGTATTGATTGGCCAAATTATTTGATTGGTCCACTTGCTTTGCTTTTCAAGATTTGACTTTCAAGTTTGGTGGGGGTGGGGGGCTTGAAATATCTAAATAAATAATGGATGTGAGGAATATTGATATAAAGCCTAGATCACCGGTATGGGTGGGGATGCTCTTGTGAGTACTAAGGGATATGTAGGAAAACATAATGGTATGGAATTTGTTGGTCAGAATGAAAGATATCCTATATAGTAAAGGACGTCGGGATGAGAAATGAAGCCTCCCTTGAATCCGTGCGTCTCGTCATCCGTTTTGTCATCCGTCCTCTGTCCATCCGTTCGGTCGTCCATGCGGATGGACACCCTGGAAGCTCCGAGGTTGTCGGCTGCACACCATCCCTCTGCTGAGTCTAACACTGTAGCTTTTTGCCCACCAAGAATGGGAAGGAAATAAATCAGGAATGAAATCTTATATATTAAAGCAACAGTGATGTCTGTCTGTCTGTGTGGGCAGTGCCTGGAAAATTCTTCCAATCACTGCCCGTTCCCTGTGGAGCTTCCCTAGATATAACTTCCCCAAATGTAACTAACTCCAAAGAAAAAAGAAATCAAAGGCAGTCTGATTTTTTGAGGCGCTTCCCCAGATGTAATTCCCCACATGTAACTGACTCCAGAGAAAAAAGAAATCAGGGGCAGTCTGATTTTGTGAGGCAAAAGATTTGGTAGACCAGAAAAAAAATATTTAGGCCTTGGACAGCCCATAATCTTTTTTTTTCTTTTTTTTGTATTGACCAAGACTACCTTTTTTTTTCTTTTAGCTACTGTCCGTCCCGATTAAGGGGACGGATGAAATGTCCGTCCGGCTTGATGACGGGACGAATTTAGGGGAAGACCAGAAAAAAAAT
>Ga0209611_10002286_pt1 | contig 33582 bp, 34 predicted proteins | sample S1TSphgellanicum_3_FD_187693 | JGI IMG/M metagenome (GOLD analysis project Ga0209611, IMG submission 187693) | Host-associated microbial communities from peat moss isolated from Minnesota, USA - S1T2_Fc - Sphagnum magellanicum MG (SPAdes) (version 2) | ecosystem: Host-associated > Plants > Peat...
GTCGGGCAAATGCTCCTCGCGCTCCAAAATCTGCCGCCGCGCCTCGTCGCCGATCACGCGATGAAAATCCCGCACCATCATCGGGTACGGGTGCGACCCCAGCGCGCTGCCGAGGATGTAGTGCGTCGAGCGCACATTCGTCACCCAGTCGCGCATCGCCTCATTCACCGCTTCCTTCAGCGTCTTCTGGCCCGCCGTCACCGGCACCACCGTCGCGCCGAGCAGCCGCATGCGCGTGACGTTGAGAGCCTGCCGCGCCATATCCACCTCGCCCATGTAGACCACGCACTCCAGGCCGAAACGCGCCGCCACCGTCGCCGTCGCCACGCCGTGCTGGCCCGCGCCCGTCTCCGCGATCACCCGCTTCTTGCCCATGCGCCGCGCCAGCAGCACCTGCCCCAGCGCGTTGTTGATCTTGTGCGCTCCGGTGTGCAGCAGGTCCTCGCGCTTCAGGTAAATCCTCGCGCCGCCCAGCCGCTCCGTCATGCGCGCCGCGCGATAGAGCGGCGTCGGCCGGCCCGCGTATTCCTCCAGCAAAAATTTCAGCTCGCTCTTGAACGCCGGGTCCTTCTTCGCCTTCTCATACTCCGCCGCCAACTCCTGCAGCGGCGCCATCAGCGTCTCCGGCACGAACATGCCGCCGTACGGGCCGAAATGGCCCGTCGCGTCCGGCACGGATGAAGTCACAAGCTTTTGCATATCTGGATAAAGTCGCGCAGTTTCGCGTGATCCTTGCGTCCCGGCGACGCTTCCACGCCGCTCACCACGTCGACCGCATAAGGATGCACCGTCGCGATGGCCTTCGCAACATTTTCGGGACTCAGCCCGCCCGCCAGCACCAGCGGCTTCCCGCCAATCCGCGCCTTGAACTCCGTCGCCAGCGACCAGTCAAAAACCCGCCCCGTCCCGCCATGCTCCGCGGACGGCGTATCCAGCATGAAGGCCGACACGTCATAACTCCCCGGCGTGATCGTCCGCGCCACATCCGCCGGGAACACCTTGATCACCGGCAGATACTTGCTCACCGCCTTCACATGCTGCGGCGACTCCGTCCCATGCAACTGCGCCACGCCGAAATTCTTGAGTTGCTTCCTCCAACCCAAATTCGTGAACTCCTTCACCGCATTCACCGTCACCGCCACGGTCGTCACAAACGGCGGCAACGCCTCCACAATCCGAATCGCGTCCTCAATCCGAATGAACCGCTTGCTCCCCGAAAACAGGATAAAGCCCAACGCATCGGCGCCGGCGGCAACCGCCGCCTCCGCGTCTTCGCGATTGGTAATGCCACAAATTTTGATCCGGATTGCCATGGAAAACGCCTATGTAAAGAGTAACCTTCATTCTATGCGCGAATCAGCCACTTGGAAAACGATGTTTTGCATCCTCGTCGCCGTCACATTCGCTACGGCGCTCGCCCACGCCGAGCCGCCGTCCTCCACACCGCAGCAGCTCGAGCTCGTCGGCAAGATCATGGGCGTCGGACGCATCAAGTTCGGCATGGCGCCTGACGACTTCGCCAACGGCAGCCTCTTCGCCGACAAGGACTCGCCGGACAAACAGCGTGGCGTGAAATACTACACCTATAGCGATCTTGACGGCGTCACCTGGGGCAAACTCCCACCCGACCGCATCGAGCTTGGCTTCTACTACGACCACCTCATGGACATCCGGCTTCACTTCAACCAGCCGTTCGGCGATCTCCTCGCCGTCACGCACGCCGCCATTGAGAAATACGGCACGCCGCAGTGGGACCGCTGGCTCAACGTCGACAGCTATAATATCCAGGCCGCCCACTGGAGCGGAGTTGACGACGCCAACATCAACACCATCGACATGCAGCTCGCCTTCCCTCTCATTGTCCCCGCCGGCGCCGACGAGACCACCCTCGCCCAAAAGACCAACGGCCTGCTCGTCCTCACCGCGTCCAATCTCTACTTCAATCTCCGCCAAAGCCACATCAAAGACCTCGAACAGCAAACGCTCAAGGCCCACGACCTCGAGAAGATCAAAGGCGATTTGTAGGACCGCTGGGTATCACACCCGGCTCAGGGCGTCGGCGGAGATGAAGATGTTGCGGGCGCGGAAGGCGGCGGGGCTTTCGGCGAGGAGGAAGATGCGGCCTTCGGGGGGCTTGAAGGCGAACGTGGGCTCGGTGGCCACGCGCGTGGGATCCTTGGCCCAGGCGGGAACGGGCAGGCCGTGCGCGGACGCGAGGTGCTCGGCCACGGCGGCGAGGTAGGCGTCGGCGTAGTTCTGGTCGGCGAGCCGGGCGGTCAAACGGACCGGCTCCTCGCGCAGCTTCTCGGCGGAAGGCTCCGGGTAGAAGCCGTCGAGAAAATCGCGCAGGGCATAGAAGAACTGTTCCCGCGTATCGGCGGCTTGGGCGACGGCGGCGAGCGAGCCAATGCGGGCGGCAACAGGCATGAGCCCAACCTAGCCGTTTTTGGCCAGTTCCGCGACTATTTCATGGATCGTCGGCGGCCCCGCAATCCTGAAAGGAGTGCCCTCACTCAGCCCAGGGTTGGCGCAGCAGCGCCTACCCTGGGTACGCCCCCGGAGCGCTCCAAGCCTGAAAGGCTTGAATCAATCCCAGACCCAGCGCTCGTCGAATTCAATCTCGTAGCGCCGTAGAAATCCGCGGAACTCATCCTGAAACGACACCTTCTTGTGGTGCTTTTCCTGACCGGCGATGTATTTGCGCGCCGCCTCGATTTGGGAAAAACCTAGCGAGAACACTCCGTAGCCGTTCTGCCAGGCAAAGGCTGCCAATTTCGGATCCTTCGTTTTCAGCCATAAGCTCGACGAGCGCTTGGCCTCCTGAACAAGCCGCGCCTGCGTGGATGTTCGCGACAGGCAGCACAGAAGATGCACGTGGTCTTCGACTCCGCCGACGATGATCGGCTGGCACTCCAGGCCCGCGAGGATGCCGCCGAGGTAGCGATGAAGTTCCTCGCGCAACATCACGGGTTGCAAAAAGGGCTGGCGATTTTTGGTTGAGAAAATGATGTGGATGAAGTTCCGGGAGAGGGATTGCGCCACGCCGGAAGGATGGCGAAGCGGCCGGCGTGATTCAACCCTTTCAGGGTTGAACTGCATTTGGGCAGTTACCCAGGGTAGGCGCTGCTGCACCAACCCTGGGCTGAGTGATTGCCATCCTTACAGGATGGCTCGGAGTCCGAGGGGATCGTCGAAAGTTAGTGCGTCAATGTTAGTGCGTCAATAATAGCCGAACGATGAACGCGCTTTCACGAAAGAGCGGAACGTTGTTTCACGGCGCAGGTCAGCGAAAGGCTGAGTCCGAGCAGGGGTAGGCCGAACGCAATCGCGATTGCGACGAAAATGGACGCGTCCATGGCGGGCGGCATACCCATCCAATAAGCGCATCCTCCGTAGGCGAGCAGGAGAAATAGGTTGTAGGCCCCCGACACAGGCCAGAACCAGAGCGGGACGTATGAAGGCCTGAAAACCTGACAGCAATAGCCGGGGACGAGCGCGAGGCCGAAGATAAGCAGCGTGGTAAGTCCGCAGAAACCCTCCCACAACCGCGTGTAATTTACTCGACTGCCGGTGTCTTCGGGGTCGTGGTGGTCGGGGAGATGCAGGAAGCTCCAGAAGAAGCACTCGCCCCAAAGCGCGACCCCGATGCCGGGAAGGGAGAGAATGAGGAAGTAAATCGCCACGCCTTTTCTGAAACCGGGCGAGGCCATTTTTCAATCCTTCAACAACAGCTCCCTGATCTTCTCGGGGATGTTCTTGGCGCGCATGAGGGTTTCGCCGATTAATACGGCGTTGATGCCGGCGGCGCGGACGCGGCGGATGTCGGCGACGTCCTTGATGCCGCTTTCGCTGATGGCGACGGTGTCGGCGGGGATTTCCTCGGCGAGCGTTTCCGTGGTGGCGAGGTCGACCTGGAAGGTTTTGAGGTTGCGGTTGTTGATGCCGATCATGTCGGCGCCGAGCTCGAGGGCGCGTTCCATTTCGGGGAGGTCGTGGACTTCGACGAGGACGTCGAGCTGGCAGTTGCGGGCGATGTTGTAGAGCTGGCTGAGCTGCTGGTCGCCGAGGCTGGCGACGATGAGGAGGATGGCGTCGGCGCCGGCGATGACGCTTTCGTAAACCTGGAGTTCGTGGAGGATGAAGTCTTTGCGCAACAGCGGGAGGTTGACCTGCTCGCGGATCTGGCGGAGGTAGGCGAGGTCGCCGTGGAAGTATTTTTGGTCGGTGAGGACGCTGAGGCAGTGGGCGCCGCCGCGAGCGTACTCGCGCGCGATGCTGAGGGGGTTGAAGTCGGCGGCGATTATGCCGGCGGAGGGGGAGGCTTTCTTGACTTCGGCGATGATGGCGACGTCATTGCCGAGCTGGAGCGCGGCGCGGAAGGGGCGAAAGTCGTTGCGCAGGAGGGCGGCCTTGCGGAGCTCGGCGGCATGGGGCTGGAGCCGGGCGATTTCGGCCTGCTTGCTGGCGTTGATTTCGTCGAGTTTGTTCATGGGGCGTGCTGACGGATTTTAGACAGGAGGGACATGAGGTACAGGAGGGGGAAGCATAACGGAATTTCCAAATTTGCCAAATGAACGGAATGGCTGAGGGGGAAGGTTTCGCACAGAGGACTGAAGAGGGCTGAAGGCGGAAGATTGAGGGATTCGGAGTTTGAACCTTTTCTCAACTCTTCCCCACTCTGCAGTTACCTCTTCTGTCCTCTGTGCGAAACTCGGTTAGTCCTCGTCGGTATCCGTATCGCTGCGCTTTTTGCCGCGGAGGAAGGCTTCGATGAAGGGGTCGAGGGCGCCGTCCATGACGGCTTGGATGTCGCTGGACTGCTCGCCGGTGCGGAGGTCCTTGACCATCTGGTAGGGCTGGAAAACGTAGCTGCGGATCTGGTGGCCGAAGCCGATGTCGCCTTTCTCGCCGTAGTGCCGGTCCATCTCGGCGCGCTTCTTGTCCATCTCAAGTTCGTAGAGGCGGGCCTTGAGGACGCTGAGGGCGCTGGCCTTGTTCTTGATCTGGCTGCGCTCGTTCTGGCAGGTGACGACGAGGCCGCTGGGGAGGTGGGTGATGCGGACGGCGGAGTCGGTGGTGTTGACGCCCTGGCCGCCGTGGCCGCCGGCGCGGTAGACGTCGACGCGGATGTCGGCGTCCTTGACCTGGATGTCGATGGTGTCGTCGATCTCGGCGAGGACGTCGAGCGAGGCGAAGCTGGTCTGGCGCTTGCCCGCGGCGTTGAAGGGGGAGATGCGCACGAGGCGGTGCACGCCGAGCTCGGCCTTGAGCCGGCCGTAGGCGTACTCGCCCTTCACCAGCACGGTGGCGCTGCTGATGCCGGCCTGGTCGCCCTGGACGACGTCGAGGAGCTCGGTCTTGTAGCCGGACTTTTCGGCGAAGCGCTGGTACATGCGCAGGAGCATGTTGGCCCAGTCGTTGGCCTCGGTGCCGCCGGCGCCGGCGTGGAGCGTGATGATGGCGTTGTTGCGGTCGAGCTTGCCGGCGAGGAGGCACTTGAGCTCGAAGTCGCCGAGCTGTTTCGCGACGGCGTCGAACTCGGACTGGAAGTCCTTCGCGGCGGAGTCGGTGGCGTCCTCGAGCACGAGCTCGCGCAGGGTGACGAGGTCGGCGACTTTGGCCTCAAGGTCCTTGAGCGGGTCGAGCTTGCTCTTGATGGCGTTGGCCTCGCCGATGACTTTCTGCGCGGCCTGCGAGTCGTCCCAGAATTTCGGCTCGGCCATGCGGGTCTCGAGCTCGCCGAGCTGCTTTTTTAGCGTGGGCAGGTCAAAGAAACCTCCGGAGCTGCGCGAGGCGCGTCTCGAGGTCGCTGACGGCGGGAAGAGTGATGGAAGGCATTTGAGTACTTTAGGTGAAAGTGGTCGCTGATATGAAATAAAAAATTAGCGTGTCAGGCGTGCCTGGCGTGTGAGGCGTGTCAGGCGAATGTCATTTTCCGTGCCAAGGACACGTGCTTTTTCGGAAGCCTTGTGGGCCGGGGAAAAGTCGAAGATGTCATGGCGGGATTATCGCACACTTTCACGAAAGGGCCTAACCTTGGAGAGACTGCAGAGCTTGCGGAGCTTAAAATCTTTTGCGTTGAGAGGGGTGACGGAATAACGGAATGGACGGAATTTTTGACAGGATTAATAAGATTAAAAGGATTTTGGCTGAATGCCTCACTGTCCCCCATCCTCTTAATCTTATTAATCCCATCAAACACGTTCCCCAATTCCGTCCATTCCGTCATTCCGTCACTCCCCCAGCAGCGTCACGTGGGCGCGAAAATTTTTGCCGTTCTCGCGGGTGAGAAAGCCGACGCTGAGCGGCGCGCCTTTGTTGGCGCGGCCGGCGGAACCGGGATTGAAAAGGTGGACGCCGTGGTGCATCTCGTCGGCGGGCCGGTGGGTGTGGGCGAAGAGAAGCCAGTCGCTGGTGGACATGATGCGGCGCGGCAGGATGTGGACGAGGTGGAATTTCTCGCCACCGCGCTCGAGGTCGAGCGTGAGCGGGTAGCTGAGGTCGAAGTCGTTATTTCCGAGCACGACGGTGAGCTTGGGGTTGATGATGCGCAGCTCGTCGAGGATCGGCTCGCGGCACACATCGCCGAGGTGCCAGATTTCGTCCACGTCCTTGAAAAGCTCCGCCACGCGAGGCAGCCAGCGGTCGTGGGTGTCGGCGATCACGCCGATCGTGTAGTTCTCGGGCAGCCTGCTCATTCTCTCTTCCGGACGACCAAGCTTGACTCAGGCTTCATTCTCCGCAACAAGATTCCTCTCTTATGGGTCAACAGTCGAACAAAACACAGAAACGCCGCCGCCGCATCAATTACCTGAAGAGGAAGAAGCTGGCAGCAAAAACCGCCCCGGCCAAGCCGGTCGCCGCCGCGAAACCGGCCGCCGCCGCTTCCGCCCCGGCCAAGAAATCTTCCGCCAAGAAGGAAACCGCCGCGCACGAAAAGCCGGCACCCGCTCCGGACAAACCGGTGCCCGAGGCTGGCGCTCCAAAAGAGACGCCCACGCCGGCGGAAACCACCAAGAGCTAATTTCCTTCGCAGTGCGCGCCCGGAAGCCGTACCTTGGGCCGTCATGGGCGCGCGGTATCTGGTCATCGACGGTCACAGCGTGATCTTTGCGTGGGCGGACCTGCGCCGCGTGCACGACCAGAATCGGGCCGCGGCCCGGAAAGCGCTCGCCGACCGGCTCCAGCACCTGCACGACACCACGCACTGGCGCGTGACGCTGGTGATGGACGGCAAGCTCGGCACGGCCATCCCGATGGGCAAGCGCAGGCCGACCGACATGGTCATCAGCTACGCCACGGCGGACCAAACCGCCGACAGCATCATCGAGCGGCTGGTGGCGGCCTCGGGCGTCGCGGCGGAGATTTTGGTGATCACGGCCGACGAGGCGGAAAGGCTCACGGTTGAATCCCTCGGCGCGGCAACGGCTTCGCCCGATTGGCTGCGCCGGGAAATTCTCATGGAACACAGCTCATTTGCCGATGAACTTAAGCGGGTACACCGTTCAGCCCGTTGGAAATGATCAAATTACGCTTGCCATAACCTGTTGCTTAGGAGAAAACCGTCATTTCCATACTTAGTACGTAAGAATGAATTGACATAAAGCGGTGTTTTATGGGATTGCTATGAACCGTTTTAAGTCAACGACCTAGCAAAATTATCACATGTCAAAACTAGGAAAAGGATTACTCTTCTTCGCTCTGGTCGGTGCCATCGCGGCTGGCGTTATGGGCTATTTGGTGACTGGTAAATGGAACGAGACCAAGCAGGAGCTCACCACCGCTAATGGCAGGGTGACACAGCTAACCGGTCAGCTCAAGACCACGCAGAACGACTTGAAAACGACCCAGGACGATTTGAAGGCGACGCAGGACAAGTATACTCAGGACGAGTCAAAAATTGCTGACCTGAACAACTCGCTGACGCAAGCGCAAAAAGAGGCGGCCGATGCCAAGGCGGCGCTCGATAGCGCGAAGGCTGATGCGGCAACCGCGACCCAGAAGCTGAACGACATCACAACGGCCCTCGGTGGCAAGTCGCCGGACGACTTCAAGAAGGATCTCGCCGATGCGCAGAAGGAGCGCGACGATGCCGTGGCCCAGCAGAAGGTCCTGCAGGACGGCCTCGACCAGGCCAACCAGAAGATCAAGGACCTGATTGCCGATATCAACGCCGAGAAGAACAAGACGGAGCCTCCGGGCGTGAGCGGCAAGGTCACTTTCGTGGACCGCACGTGGAATTTCGTGGTGCTCGATGTCGGCCTCGATGCCGGCGTGGTGCCCAACGGCGAGCTGATCGTTTATCGCGGCAAGACGTTCCTGGGTAAGATCCGCATCACACGCGCTGATCCCAACGACGCGGTCGCGACGATCCTCCCCGACGTCAAGGGCCAGATTCAGGTCGGCGACGCGGTGCTGAATTAGTCGTAGCCGCGCGCGTGAGCGCGTGGATCGTCCAAGCAAGGCGCCTTGTTTCCATTCTCCACCGCCTGACGGCGGCGGGTACGTTAAACGCGCGTAACCCCTTAGTTTTCGGCGTGACCCTTGTGCGCCTTTCGCGCAAGCTCACGGTGATGATTCGCCTGCGTTCCCTCTTCCTTCTCGTTCCGCTGGCCCTGGTCCAGGTCGCCTGCAGCGGCTCGTCCACGGCGCCTCCGCCGGACAATATCGATTCCAGCGGCAACTCCGTTTCCGCCGTCCCGTGGAACAAGCCGGAGGACTGGGAAACCCAGGGCCAGCTCGGCAACGCGATGCAGCAGTAGTCTACGCGGTAGCCCGCGACCTCCGGGCACGGAGCTGGCAAACTGTTCGCACCCCCATTTCGGGTTCGCAACGCCAACGAGCCCCGTGCCCGGAGGTCACGGGCTACCCCACCTGCCTTAGCGCCTCCCCCAGCACGATGGCCGCCGCCGTGGCGAGATTGAGGCTGCGCACCTCCGGATGGGCCATGGGAATGGTCAGGCAGGCCTCGGCATTCGCGGCCAGCAGCGACTCCGGCAGGCCTTTCGTCTCGCGGCCGAAGACGAGGAAATCTCCCGGCTCGAACCGCGCCTGCGTGTAGGGCCGCGTGGTCTTGGTCGTGAAGAGATGGAGGCGGGCCTGCGGATGCGCCGCGCGGAACGCGTCCCAGCTGGGCCACGTGTGCCACGTGACGTGCTGCCAGTAGTCCATGCCGGCGCGCTTGAGCGTCTTGTCATCGAGCCGGAAGCCGAGCGGCTCGACCAGGTGGAGCACCGTGTTCGTCGCCGCGCAGAGCCGCGCGATGTTGCCGGTGTTCGGCGGAATCTCGGGTTCGACGAGGACGACGTGGAGGGAGCTCATGGAATCTCCTTCAAGAGTACACGCTACAGGGTAGCCCGGACAACTTGTTGTCCGGGTGGTGTAGCGCAGCGGAGCCACAAGAAGCAGCCCGCGATGTGCGCACGACTTCGGTGGCTTCTTGTGCCTCGACCGAAGTTTCGGTCGAGGCACCCGGACAACAAGTTGTCCGGGCTACCCAGGGTGGACGCTAATCCGCCTTCGCGTACCGCACGCTCATCAGGCACAGCCCACAGGCAGGCGCGGTTTCGGGTGCGGCGGAGCGGCGGCACTCGCGGAAAATGCGGGCGAATTCCGTCACGGTGATCTTTCCCTTCCCGACTTTGACCAGCGCGCCGACAAGATTGCGCACCATGCGGTAGAGAAATCCGTCGGCGGTGAAATGGAAGACCAGCGCGTGGCCGTCGCGCACGACGGTGGCGCGCTTCATGGTGCGGATGGTCGTCTCGCGCTCGTAGCCGGGGTTGCTGGTGAACGAGGCGAAATCGTGCCGGCCCACGAGGAGCCGCGCGGCCTTGCGCATGGCGGCGAGGTCGAGGTCTCGCGGCATGTGATAATGCGTATCGAGCGTGAACGGGTCCTGCACGATGTGGTTCCAGATGAGGTAGCGGTACGTTTTGCCCTTGGCGTCGAAACGGGCGTGGAAGGCGGGGGAGACGAGACGGCATTTCACCACGCGCACGTCGAGCGGCAGGTTGGCGTTGAGCGCGCGAAGCAGCACCGTGGCGTTGTGCAGCCGCCGCGCGTTGAAGGAGGCGACCTGGCCGTGGGCATGGACGCCGGTGTCGGTGCGGCCGGAGCCCTGCACGCTGATTTTCTCGCCCCAGAGTTTTTCCACGGCTTCCTCCAGGCACTGCTGAACGGTGCGCTTGCCGGGCTGGATTTGCCACCCGGCGAAGTCGGTGCCGCGATACGCGATGGTGAGCTTGTGCCCCTGCAGCGTCGCGTCGTAGCGATGCGGACGGCGCTTCTTTGCTTCCCAAGACTCGAGGCTCATGTCTCGAACGGCGGGAGGGTCGACGTGCCCTCGGAGTCGAGGAAGCTTTGCAACAAAACGGCGGCGGCTTCGCTGTCGATCCGCTCGCGTTGCTTGCGCGCGTTTTTGCCCATGTCGTGCAACTGGCGGCCCGCCTGGACGGTGGAGAGACGCTCGTCGACCAGCTTGAGCGGAATCGTCGTCGCCTGGCCCAGGACGGCTGCGAAGGCCTTCACTTTTTCCGCTGCTTCGCCCAGCTCGCCGTTCATGTGGCGCGGCAGGCCGAGCAGGATGCGCACGACGTTTTCCTTGGTGGCGAGCGCAGCGATTTCCTTCGCGAGCTTGGCGTCGCCCTTCGCGGGCAGGAACGGCAGCGGCCGCGCCAGTGTGCCGGTCGGGTCGCTCAGCGCGAGGCCGATGCGCGCGGAGCCGTAGTCGATGGCGAGGATGCGCATGAGGGATTATTTCGCACGGAGGACGCGGAGGTCACGGAGATTTTGGGCCTACCGGCTCGAACCTTACGAAAAAGCTGAAGAGAATGCTGGAAAAAGTAATCCCCTTCGCAACGAAATCCCGCGAATGGCCCGGCAAGGTATCATCCCACTGAGAGTCGCAGGTGCGATATTGCGCATGTCCCTTGAAGTGAAGACTCTTGTTGTTCGCGCGGGTCAAAGTTCCCTTTATTTCGAAATAGCCGTTATCGGATTTCAGGTCGAAGGGTGCTCCCAAGGTCACCCTGCCAGATAGGGCCGGTTTTTCCATCGGGCCTTCACGCGCTTGCTTGACGACACTGTAGTTGGCCGTGTCTTCGGGCGAGAAGCCCTCAAATAGGGTGGCCCGGAAGGTCTCGGGCTGCTGCGCAGTCAAACGGACGCCTAGCAGAACCCAAAAAAGAAGGGCGGCACGCACGAGCAGGTGATCGCGATGCCGCCCTCGATTCTTGCACGACTTTTAGTCGATAATCTTCACCGACGTGATCTTGTCGCCTTGCTTGATGGCGTTGACCACGGTCATGTCCTTGGTGCGGCCGAAGACGGTGTGCACGCCGTCGAGATGGGGCGTGGCCACATGCGTGATGAAGAACTGGCTGCCGCCGGTGTCTTTGCCCGCGTGCGCCATGGAGAGTGTGCCGGGCGTGTGCTTCTGCGAATTGATTTCGCACTTGATCTTGTAGCCCGGGCCGCCGGTGCCGGTTCCCGTCGGGCAGCCGCCCTGTATCATGAAATCCTTGATGACGCGATGAAAGTTGAGGCCGTCGTAGAAGCCCTTCTTGGCGAGGCTGATGAAATTTTTGACGGTTCCGGGGGCGTCCTTGTCGAACAGGTCGAGGTTGATGGTGCCCTTGCTGGTTTCCATGATGGCTTGCGGCATAGTTTTCCTTTCGGGAAGTGAGGGTTGAACCATCAATTTTGCGCCTGGAAGTGGCGCCCGCAAGGCATTTCGTTGCGGAGTGCCTTGCGCGGAAGCATAGTGGGAGAGGAAAAAGCGAACTCAAGCCGGGCGCGTAAATGACGATAAGTAGGTCGGAATCATGGATGTACGTTCTAATCGATTTCTGGAGCTCTTTACTCCGGGGGGGCAGGAGCGCCTCATTGGGCACCTGATTTATCAGGAGCTGGAAGCCGGGGACTATCTTTTTCGCGAGGGAGACCGCGCGGAGGGCATGTGCCTGCTGCTGGAGGGCCAAGTGGAGACTTTCACCGTGGGCCTGGGCGGGCGGGAACACCCGCTGCAGATGCACAAGGCGGGCGAGTATCTCGGCGAAGTTGCCGTGCTGGATGGCCAGGGCCGCAATTCCAGCGCGCGGGCGCTGAGCCGCGCCAGCGTGGCGTGGATCCCGGCCACCGATCTGTTCGAAGTGCTGCTCAATGAGCCAGTGGGCGTGACGCTGACGCTGTTCCAGAACGTGCTCCAGCTCTTGCGCCGGGCCAACGCGCTTTATCTCAACGAGGCCGTGCACAAGGAGAAGATGACGCTCATCGGCGAGATGGCGGGATCGCTCATGCACGACCTGCGCAGCCCGGTGCAGGTGGTCCTGTCCTCGATCGAGCTTATCCGCATGCGGCACGAAGATCCCGAGACGCGGGACTGCTGCGCGAAGATGGAAGTGCAGTGCGACCGGATGATCGCCATGGCCGGCGAGTTGCTCGAATTCTCGCGCGGCGAGGCGAAGCTCAATTTGGTGCGCACCGACACCGACTCGCTGCTCAAGCAATTCCTTTCCTACGTGCAGGAGACTTTCGTCGCGAAGGACGTCGTGATCGAAGCCGAGACCGATCCCGCGGAGATCGAGGTCGACGCCATGCGGCTGCAGCGCGCGATGCAGAACCTGATCGGCAACGCCGTGCAGGCGATCCAGTCACGCCCCGGCGGACGCATCGACCTGCGCACGTGGGTGGCCGATTCCCAACTGAACATTTCCGTGCGCGACAACGGTCCCGGCATTCCGCCCGAGGTGAAGGCGCGTCTCTTCGAGCCGTTCATGACCTACGGCAAAACGGGCGGCACGGGATTGGGCCTCGCCATCGTGAAGAACGTGGTCACCGCGCATCGCGGCAAGATCACGGTGGACACGCAGCCCGGCCAGGGCACCGAGTTTCACATCCGGATCCCGCAGGATTCGTCGAGTCCGGACGTGGATTGAGGACCGGCTTCCTTTTCTTGGAGGGACGGGCTCCTGCCCGTCCGTGCCTGCCTGCAAGAAGCGCGTGACGGACGGGCAGGAGCCCGTCCCTCCACAAATACTGGCCTACGGTGACTCACCGTTGAGCCGCGCGAAGCCCCAGTTGAAGAGGATGATCGCGTCGTGCCACTTGTCGGGGCTGTCGAGCAGCGTGAGCAGCAGGTGGTGGCCGTTCTGCGTCACCTCGCAGGCGTAGGTGTGGCGCGAGGCCTCGGTCCAGCCGGTCTTGGCCGGGCCCATGCCGGGATAATAGCCGAGGAGCCGGTTGTGATTGCGCAGGATGTGCGTACCGGAGGCGGTGTGAATCTCGTACTGCTTCGTCTGCATGATCTCGGCCAGGGCCGGATACTTGAGCACGGCCTTGAAGATGACCATCAAATCGGCGCAACTGGTGAAGTGCGTGCCGGCGGGCGCGGGCAGGCCGTTGGGATTGTGAAAATGGGTGTTGAAGAGGCCCATGGCGATGGCGCGCTGGTTCATCATGTCGACAAACCCGGACGCCGAGCCCCCCACGGCGCGGCCGAGTACGCGTGCGGAATCGTTGCACGACTCGATGAGCAGCGCGTGGAAAAGCGTGTTGACCGAGATCGTCTCGCCCGGCACGACGGGGATGTTGCTCGGCTCGGCGCGGTCATCCGGTGTGACAGTAACGCTGCCATGCATGCCGCCCAGCTTCTCGTAGACGATGAGCGCGGTCATCAGCTTGGTCGTGCTGGCGGGGAGCAGGCGCTCGTCGGGATTGCGCGCGTAAAGGATTTCGCCCGTGTCGGCGTCCTCGAGCACGACGGCCCTGGCCTGGATGGCGTCGGGCGGGGTCAGGTGCGGCGCGGGGCCGTAGTCCTTGAAATGAAATCCATACGCCGGCTTCGTCCAGCACAGCAACCCCAGCCAAAAGACCAGAACGAGCAGCGGGAGCAGCGGGGAGGACTTAGGGTTTGGGCGCGGAGCGTAGGTGAACATTCGTCGCTTGCGCCTGGGCGGCGTCTATCCGGCTCGTCAGATCGCCGTTGTGGGGGTCCTTTTCCAAAGCACGCGTCCAGGTCTCAATCGCTTCGCGCTTGAGGCCCAATTTCAATAATGCGTCTCCAACGTGCTGCAAAACCACGGGGTCATTGTTGGTCATAACCGCTGCGCGTTGCAAGTACGGTAATGAATCTTTTACCTGACCCATCTGGAAGTAGACCCAGCCGCAGGTGTCCATGATCGGCCCGTTGTCGGGCTCGAGCGCGCCGGCGCGGCGGCTGAGCGCGAGCGCCTCCGGCAAATGGCTGCCCTGCTCGGCCCAGAAATAGGCGAGCTCGTTCATCAGGTCGGCGTTGTCGGGGAAATGGTTGAGGCCCTCGCGCAGCACGGCCTCCGACTGGTCCTTCCTGCCGGCGAGGTCGAGCGTAAGCGCATCCTGAATGTAGAAATCCTCGTTGAGCACGCCCGCCTGCGTCCCGGTGGCGAGACTGCGCGCCTGCGCGAAGCTGGCCAGCGCCGCCTCGTAATTCTTTTCGCAGCGATGCTGCAGCCCCTGGTAGTAGCGGACCCACGCCGACTGCGGGAAACGTTGCTGCGCGGCCGCGAGCGTCTGCCCGGCCTGCGGGATTTCCTGGTGGCTGATCTGAAAGAACGCGAGCTCGAGATAGGCGTCCTCCGGACATGAGGTGGAGTTGAAGACTTGCTGGAAACAGGCCTGCGCCTTGTCCGGCTGATGCGTGGCCTCGTAGGCAATGCCGAGGTCGATCTCGAGGTCGGGGTCCTGTGGTGAAGCTTCCAGCGCCTTTTCGTACATCGCCACGGCGGCGGCGTAGCGCTTGCTGTCGAGCTCCAGCCGGCCGAGCAGATCGCGCAGCGCCTGATGATGCACGCCGTCCTCCGCGACAATTTGCAGGTCGGGATTGAGCGCGTAGGCCTTCTCGTAATCGCGGATCGCATCATCCTTGCGCTCGAGGTCGAGTTCCAGCTCCGCGCAATGGCCGAGGAGATCGGCGTCGGTGGGGCTGAGCGAGCTGGCGCGCTGCAGCGCGGTCAACGCCTCGACCTTGCGCCCGAGACCGCGATAGGTCTTGGCCAGTTCGGTCCACGTGTCGGCATCGCCGGGCACCTTGGCCACCGCCACCTGGAGAATGGGCAGGCGCGTGCGCAGGATTTGGTCATTGGTCAGCACGTTGTTCTGGCCGCGCGCGTACTCGAGATAAAGCCGGTCGAGGGTAAGCCACGCCGAGGCCGGGACCGCCGTGCCGCCAGCCTTGAGGATATCCTCCACGCGCAGCACGCCGCCGGACAGGTCCTGCTGGTCGGCCGAGACCTCCAGGAGAACGCGCATCGCGAGGACCTGGCTGCAATCGGCCGCCAGTGCGCGGGCGCAAAGCCGCTGCGCTTCCTCGTTCTGGCCGCGCAGCCGCTCCGTGTAGCCGAGCTCGACCTCGACCGGCACCGAGCCGGGATGCGACCGGGCCAGCGCGGTGAGTTGTTGATGCGCCTCGTCGAACTGGCCGCTTTGGAGCAACAGGTTCGCGAGCTTCAGTTGCGCGTCGGAGAAAGTGGGATCGAGGTCCACCACCTGCCGGAACAACTGCATCGCGCGCTGCTGGTCATCGGCGCTGGCCACGTTCTCGAGCAACAGCATGGCCTGGGCATAGAGCGCATTGGCGTGACTGCGGCGCTCGGCCTCGGGCTTGAGCTGGCCCTTGAGCATGCGGTTGCCTTCGTCGGAGATGTGGACCGGCGCGGCCGGCACCACCGGCGTCGGCGTGACCACCACCTCGGCGGCACGGGCCTCCGCTGCCGCGATGAAGGCAAGCCCCAGCGCGGCCTGGCGCCAAAGCGAGGCTTGCAGGAGCAGCTTTTGCAGTGGATTTGGCCAAACTCCGGGCACAACCCGGAATGGTAGAGACTACGCCTTGTAGCGCAACCGCTTCTTATGCCGATTCGCCTTCATGCGCTTGCGGCGCTTATGCTTGGCGATTTTGGCTTTGCGGCGTTTCTTGATGGAGCCCATAAAAAGTGCAGTCGGACGTTGTAAAGCGGTTGCGGCTAATAGACAACCTTATTCAGTGGGTATTCGATAATTCCTTCCGCGCCCAGTTCTTTCAGGCGTGGAATGAGGTCGCGGACGACCGCCTCATCGATGATGATTTCGACCGCGGACCAATTCGCATCGGCCAGCGGCGAGACAGTGGGATTGCGCAGGGCCGGGAGCTCAAGGGCGAGCTTTTCCAGCACTTTTTTCGGCACGTTCATTTTCAGGCCGACCTTGGCCCGTGCGTTGAGCGCGCCGACGAGGAGCAGCTTGAGGTTCTCGAGCTTCTTGCGCTTCTCGGTATCGGCAAAAACGGCGGGGTTGACGATGAGCTGCGGGTAGCTCTCGATGATCGTCTCGACGATGCGCAGCTTGTTCGCGCGCAGCGACGAGCCGGTCTCGGTCAGGTCAACAATGGCGTCGACCAGCTCGGGGACCTTCACTTCGGTCGCGCCCCAGGAAAATTCGATCTCCGCCGTGACGTTGTGCTCGGCGAGGTAACGCTTGGTCGTCTCGACCAACTCGGTCGCGATGCGCTTGCCCTGCAAGTCGCGCACGGTCTTGATGTCCGAGGACTCCGGCACGGCGATGACCCAGCGGGCCGGCAGCGCCGTGGCCTTGCTGTAGGCGAGATCGCACAGCACTTCGACCTTGTGGCCGGCTTCCTGAATCCAGTCCTTGCCGGTGATGCCGAAATCGAGAAAGCCCTGCGCAACGTAGCGGCTCATTTCCTGCGGCCGGACGAGGCGCGCGTCAAAGTCGGGATCGTTGATGTACGGCTTGTACCCGCGGCTCGACGTCTGCACGTGAAACCCCGCCCGACCGAGCAATTCAATGGTCGATTGTTCGAGGCTGCCCTTGGGCAGACCGAAACGGAGTGGAGTCTTCAACGACATAGCGAGAGCCGGAAATCATGTGCGATTCTCTCGCGATGTAAAGGCCATTTGCGCAAATTGGACCGCTGCTGGCCAGCTCTCGCCACGACAAGGTAGCCGCGCAGGCCCTGCGCCGGTGCCTCCCAGCCCCAAAGGGGCGAAACAAGTTAGCCCAGGGCAACGCTCTGGCTTTCCGCAAAAAAAAAGCGCAAGCCGCGAAAGACACCTCTACACAATTCCGGTGTTTATGATCCCGAAGGAGACGTCTGCGAAATAAGAAACGCATCGTCATCCTGAGCGAGCGAGGGGGAAAACTCCCGTTTGGGAGAAAGCGCCCACCCGAGCGAGTCGAAGGACCCAGCCCCTCTTGGCAGCGAGCTCCCGCAGCGAGACGGAGCCTCTTCACGCAGAGCAAGTCCCGCCGGCCTTTCGCGGCAACACGCTTCTGGTTTGCGTCCGCCTCGCATGAAGCCACGCAGGTCCTTCGACTGCGGCTCGACCTAACGCTGCGGTAAAGCGAGCCTACCTCTCGCCTCCGCTCAGGATGACGGAACTTGAAAGAGAGCGACTTTTGCAGAGGTCTCTGAAAGGGCGAGACAACGCGTTGCGCTTAAACCTCCGCCCACTGCCGCAACAAATTGTGGTAAACGCCGGTCAACTGCACCGACGACTGCGCCACCGTCTTGTTGTCCGGTAAATCGCGCCCGAGCCGCTGGATGGCCTGGTCGAGATCGAAGAGCAGCGCGCGCTTCGCATCGTCGCGCACCATGCTCTGGATCCAGAAAAACGAACACAACCGCGAGCCGCGCGTCACCGGCTTCACATGATGCAGGCTGTTCGATGGATAAAGCACGAGATGCCCCGGCGGCAGCTTCACCGCCTTGACGCCGTACGTGTCCTCGACCACCAACTCGCCGCCGTCATACTCCTCCGGCGCGGCGAAAAAGAGCGTGGCGGAAAGATCGGTGCGGATACGATGCGGCGTGCCGGGAATCTGCCGAATCGCATTGTCCACGTGCGTGCCGAACGACTGCCCGCCCGAATAGCGGTTGAACAACGGCGGGAAAACATGATGCGGCAGCGCCGCCGCGAGAAAAAGCAGGTTCTTGCCCAGCGCCTGCAGGATCATCCCGCCCACTTGCCGCGCGACCGCGTGGCCCTCCGGAATCTGCATGTTGTCCTTCGCCTTCGCCGACTGGTGCCCCGCCGTCACGCGCCCGTCGACCCACTCCGCCCCGTCGAGAAGTTTGCGCGCCTGCGCGACCTGCTCGGCGTCGAGAACATTGGGAATGGTGATGAGCATGACCGGATAGTTCTGCGGCCCGTGTGCGAAAAGATCAAGCCGCCACGGCGCGGCGCAATTCCTTAAGCCGGTCTTCGGCCACGCGCAGCCCGCGCAGGTTTTCCAGCACGCCCTCCAGGCGCTCGCCGCCCAGCGACTGAAAGCCGTCCCGCTGGATGTCCTTCACCGCGCCCCAAAGCGCCGCCAGCGCTTCGCTGAAATTCTGCGCGTTCATCGGCAGCGCGCGGCGGGCCTGAAGAGGATCGAGCGATTCCAGAATAAACTTCACCAAAAAACCGGGCTCGCCGCCCTGGTGCACGCGGCAGCCGAAACGAAACAAGTCCTGCGCCAGCGCGCGAAAGCCCGCGTCGCCGCGCTGTTCCCACTGTCGCGCCAGCGCCAGACCATCATCGACGGTCGCCGTGGCCAGCGCGACCAACCCGGCTGGGACCGTTTGCCCATCGCGCGATTGCACCGCGATGGCCGCGCACAAAACGTGGCGCGCCTTGCCGCCCGCCTCCGCCGCCTTGCGGTCCTCGCCCTCGCCATCGCGCACGCACGACAGCGCTTCCAGCGCGAGCGCCTGCGCTTCCGGCGCGGACGAATCGCCCGCCTCGAGCAGCGCGTCAGCGAGATTGCCCAGCGCCGCCGCGCGCAAAATACTGCGGTCCGTGATGCCCCTCGCCGCCGGATTTTCCAGCACCGCCAGCGCTTCGCGATATCCCGACTTCGCTTCCTCAAGTTGCGCGGGCGTGCCGTCCCGCCGCCGCACCAGCGCCTGGTTGATCAACGCGATCGCCAGCCGCCGCGGATAAAGCGCGTCGTCCTGCAACGGCAGCGACCGCAGCAGCGCCAGCGCCTCATCGTAGGACGCGACCGACTCCGCCGCCTTCGCCTTCGTGCCCAGCCGCGACAGCGCATCCGCCCGGTTCATCCAGCCCGCCGCCAGCCCATAGCGATAGCGCGGATTCTCCGCCAGCGGCAGTTTGCGCCGCAGCGCAATGGCGCGGTCATAGCAGGAGATCGCCTTCTCTTGCGCACCCGATGCCGACTGCGCCATCCAGTCCATGCCTCGATGCATCCAGTCGCTCGCGCGCTGGTCGATCTCGCGCGGGTCTTGTGCGAAAAGAGGCATGCGGCCAGTCTAGGCGTTAAACCCCATTGCGCGCTTATGGAATCTTGCCAATTTTTAGCGGTCGCTTGTCCTGCCCCATGAACCCGCGCACGCTCGTCACCCTCGGCCGCGTCTCCAACCTGCCCACAGTCTGGTCGAACCTGCTCGCGGGATTGGTCTTCGCCGAGGCCGTGGGAAATCTTCCCGTGCTGGCCGCGACCCTCGCCGGCGGAAGCTTGATTTACATCGGCGGCATGTACCTGAACGACTACTGCGACGCCGCCTTCGACGCGCAATACTGTCCCGAACGTCCCATCCCCTCAGGCAAAATCTCGCGCAAGGCCGTGGGAGGGTTCGCGCTGCTTTGGTTTTTTCTGGGCTTAAGCTGCCTCGCCCCGCTGGGCTGGACCGTTGCCGGCCTCGCGATGCTCCTCATCGCCGCCGTCGTGGCCTACAATTTTCACCACAAGGGCGTCGTATGGGCTCCTGTGCTGATGGGCTTCTGCCGCTTCCTGCTCTATCCCCTCGCCGCCTTCAGCGCGCCGGATCGCGTGTCCTGGACCGTCCTTTTCTCCGACGCGGCCGCCCTTGGCTTTTACGTCGCCGGCATCACCTATCTCGCCCGCGGTGAAAGCCGCCCCGGCAAGCCCGCGCGCTGGGCCTTGCTCCTCCTGCTCACGCCCTTCGTGCTGCCCTCCGTCGTGGGTATGCCGAATTTTCTCGTGCTGCCCTGGCTTGCGGCGGCTTCGGTTCCGGTCGCGTGGATGGCGTGGCTCCTGATCCCGCTTTGGCGCAAAACCAACCCTCCGTGGGCCGCGTTGTCGCCGGACTGCTCGCCGGCATTGTGCTCATCGATTTTCTCGCGGTTACCCCCGTTCTCGGGTGGCAGGCCGGCTGGTTCCTGGTGCTCTTTCTCCTCGCTCTCCTCTTGCAACGCTTCGTTCCCGCGACGTAAGTTGAGCTTCCTGATGCAAGTCCCGTCGCATTCCCTTGAGCGCACGATCGCCGTTTCGTTCGCGCATCGCATCTTTTTCACTCGCTCGATTTTCTCTGCGGCCAACCCGGTGCTCGCGGAAATTCTCTCCGCCAACGGCAGTCGCCGCACCAAGGCGCTCGCCGTCATCGACGAAAACGTCGCCCGCGCCTTCCCCAAACTGGCGGGTGAAATCACACATTACTTTGCCTCAACCCGCGCTCAACTCGTCTCTGCACCGCTCCTTGTCCCCGGCGGCGAGGCCGTAAAGAACAACCGCGATCTCGTCGAACAACTCTACCGCGAGATCGAGCGCCACGGCATCGACCGCCATTCGTATGTGCTCGCCATCGGCGGCGGCGCGCTGCTCGACGCGGCCGGCTTCGCCGCCGCCACGGCGCATCGCGGCGTGCGGCTCATCCGCCTGCCCACCACCAGTCTCAGCCAGGCCGATGGCGGCGTCGGCGTGAAGAACGGCATCAATGCCTTCGGGAAAAAGAATTTCATCGGCGCGTTCGCCCCGCCCTTCGCCGTGATCAACGATGCCGATTTTCTCGAGCCCCTGCCCGCGCCGGAAAAACGCGCCGGGCTGATCGAGGCGATCAAGGTCGCGCTCATCCGCGACGCAGCGTTTTTCGCCGAGATCGAGAAATCGGCCGACGCCCTCGCACGGTTCGACCGCGACGCGCTCGAGGGCATCATCCGCCGCTGCGCCGAACTGCACGTCGAGCACATCGCCAACTCCGGAGATCCGTTCGAGCTCGGCTCCGCGCGCCCGCTTGATTTCGGCCACTGGTCCGCGCACAAGCTCGAGCAGATGTCCGGCTTCGCCATCCCGCACGGCGCCGCCGTCGCGCACGGGATCGCGCTCGACGTCCTTTATAGCGCAAGAATCGGGATGCTCGAAACCCCCGTCGCTGAGCGCATCCTTACCCTCATCCAAAAGCTCGGCTTTGCACTCTTTAATCCGCTGATGATGCAATCCGATGGCGCAACGCTGCTCGCCGGCCTCGAGGAATTTCGCGAGCACCTCGGCGGCGAACTGACCATCACGCTCCTGCGGGGCATCGGCCGGGGCGAAGAAGTCCACGCCATCGACGCCGCGCTCATGCGCGAGTCCCTCCTCGAACTCGAGCGCCGCGCGCACTAGGAAAGCATGCGCCGCACCGTCGTCCTCAACGTCGTCGGCCTGACCCGCGGACTCATTCCGTCGATGCCGCGCCTCTCGGCATTCGCTCGCGAGGGCCATGCGACTTCGATCCGCCCCGCCTTTCCCGCCGTCACCTGCACCGCGCAGTCGAGCTACCTCACCGGCCTCACGCCCGCGGAGCACGGCATCGTCGGCAACGGCTGGTACGACCGCGACCTCGCCGAGATTCATTTCTGGAAGCAATCGAACCATCTCGTTCGCGGAGCGAAACTCTGGGACAAGCTGCGTGCGCGCGACGCCACGTTCACCTGCGCGCAGCTTTTCTGGTGGTACAACATGCACGCGGCGGTCGACTGGTCGATCACGCCGCGCCCGCTCTATCCCGCCGACGGCCGCAAGATTTTCGACATCCACACCGGCCCGCTCACGCTGCGACCCGAGATCAAGAAGGACCTCGGCGAATTCCCCTTCCCCAGCTTCTGGGGCCCGGCCGCGGGGATCGAATCCTCGCGCTGGATCGCCGCCGCGGCGCGCTGGATCGAGGAGAAACACCAGCCCACGCTCAACCTCGTTTACCTGCCGCATCTCGACTACAACCTGCAGCGCCTCGGCCCGCACGACCCGAAGATCGCCGCTGACCTGCGCCTCATCGACGACGTCGCCGGCGAACTGATCGACTTCTTCCGCGCGCGCGGCGTGCAGGTCGCAGTGCTTTCCGAGTACGGCATCACCGAGGTCGACATGCCGGTGCACCTCAACCGCGTGCTGCGGCGCCACGGCTGGCTCTCGATCAAGGACGAGCTTGGGCTGGAGACGCTCGACTGCGGCGGCTCGCGCGCCTTCGCCGTCGCTGATCACCAGGTTGCGCACATTTATCTCAACGATCCCGCGATTGAATCGCAAGTGCGCGCCGCCATGGAGGCCGAGCCGGGCGTCGAGCGCGTGCTCGATGCCGCCGCGCAAGCCGAACTTGGCCTGCGCCACGCACGCGCGGGCGACCTCATCGCCATCGCCAAACCGCGCAGTTGGTTCACCTATTATTTCTGGCTCGACGACGCCGTCGCGCCCGACTTCGCCCGCACCATCGATATCCACCGCAAGGCCGGCTACGATCCCGCCGAGCTTTTTCTCGATCCCAACCTGCGCTGGCCGAAGCTGCGCATTGCCGCGTTTCTTCTGCGCAAAAAACTCGGCCTGCGCGGCCTGCTCAACGTCATCCCGCTCGACGCGACGCTCGTGCGCGGGTCGCACGGGCGCATCCCCGAAGACGAAAACGACTGGCCCGTGCTGCTGCTCGAGAAAAATGCCGCGCCACTCTCACCCGGTCCCATTTCACCAGCCGAGGTTCACCACGCGCTGCTGCACTGCGTCGATTCGACGGCGTGATTCAATACCGGATCTCGTCCCAGGCAAACTTGTCCGGCAGGAAAGGGCTCGGCTTCTGCGGCGCTCCCGGCACGCCGGTTGTCGGATAAGTCAGCAGCAGGTGCCGCCGCGCGCGCGTGACGGCCACGTACATCAGCCGCCGTTCTTCCTCCATGGCCTCGGGATCAATCGATTTCGGGTGCGGCATCTGCGCGCTGCCCGAACCACAGACGACGACGCAGTCGTACTCCAGCCCCTTGCTGGCATGGATCGTCGCCACGGTCAGGTCCGAATCGAGATGCTCGCGCTCGGTCGATTTTTCGAGCGAGAACGCATCGAGGAAATCGGCCGTGGTCAGCGACGTCTCCTTCATCGACTCGACGAGGTTCTTCAGCGTCGCCATGCGCTCGGTGCTGTTCTGCGGATAGTTCCGCTCGATCAGCGGGAAGATCACGTGCAGCAGGTAGTCGCCGCGGGCACCGAGCCCCTGCGTGGAGCGCAGCTTGGCCAGCCACTCATCGAGGCTGCCCGCGCCGCGCGGGAGCGAGCGCTCCACCTTGAAAAGCTCATCGGCCGGCTCCTCATCGCCGGCCGCATATTTCTCTGCCGCGACTTCGCCCACGCCCGGAAACAACGTGAGGCAGCGCACGAGCGCCACGCGATCACTGGGATTGAACGCCAGCCGCAGGAATGCGATGAAATCCTTCACCTCAGCGGAATCGCCCAGCGTCAAGCCGCCGTATTTGCGATAGGCGATCTTCTGGAACTTCAGCGCCAGCTCCACCGTCTCGATCGACCGCGACGAGCGCGAGAGAATCGCGATCTCCGACGGCTTCGTGCCGCGCTCAATGCGCTTGCGGACCCAGTCGAGAATGAACGCCGACTCCGCCACCGGCGACGGCAGCGAGACCATTTCCGTGCGGCTCTCGCCCCCGCGTGCGCTGGTGAGCACGAGCGCGCGCGGGGTCATCTCGACCACCTTATTGGCGAGATCGAGCACCTTCTGCCCCGAGCGATAATTCTTCTCGAGGCGAATGACACGCGCCTTGGGATGTTCCTTCAGGAAAATGTCGACCAGCCCGCACGACGCACCGCGGAAGCCGAAGATCGACTGGTTCACGTCGCCAACCACAGTCAGGTGGTCCGGGTTCAACTTCGAAATAATTTCGTAGTTCAGCGCGTTGTTGTCCTGGAACTCGTCGCAGATGACATGGCGATAGGCCGCGCGCAATTTGTCCCCGTAGGCCTTGTCCTCGCCGATCCGCTTCGCCCAGACCACGAGCAGGTCGTCGTAGTCGAGCCCGTTCGCGGCTCGCTTCAGCTTGCGATACATCCCCGCGAGCTGAAGCGCGCGCTCGGTGTACTCGGGAAATTGGTCGCGGAAATGCTCCTCGAGCGGAATGCGTTTGTTCAGCGCATAGGAAATCGCCGCCCGCACCTTTGCCGGCGTGACATTCTCGCCGGGCGTGACGTCGCACTCGCGGAACGCCGACTTCATCAGGCTGTTCGCGTCGTCCTCGTCCAGCGTGGTGAAGTTGGGGCCACCGAGGCCGAACTCCTTCGCCTCGCGGCGCAGCAACTGGCTGGCGATGGCGTGGTAGGTGCCGACCAGCATCGTGTCGTCCCTGCCCTGCTTGGGCACGTCCTTGATCAGCGCGCCGATGCGTTTCTGCATCTCGCTCGCGGCGCGGCGCGTGAAGGTGATCATCATCACCTGCCTTCGCGGCACGCCGCCGCGGATCAGGTGCGCGACCTTGTGCACGATCGCCGCCGTCTTGCCCGTGCCCGCACCCGCGAGCACGACGACGTGCTTCTCCTTCGAGAGCGCGACCTCGCGCTGGCTCGGGTTGAGCTCGACGTTGAAATTTTTGCCTTTGGCGTCCGACATGGAGCCGGGCAGATTGCGCAAGTCACCGCGCCTCGGCAAGACGATTGCGCCCGCACCTCGGAATGATACGCTCATCGTCATGCGATCGCTTGAATTCCTGGCCGCCATCGGCTTTCTTGCCGCCAGTCTGAGTCTCTGCCGCGCCAATCTCGGCGAAACCGAAGCGCAATGCATCGCCCGCTACAGCAGCGAGTCCGAGGTGCAGGATGGACTCGGCTATCATCAGGTCGGCGACAGGACCGCGACGTTCCACGCGAAGTTTTCCGGCGTCATGTTGAACATCCGCGTCATCTTCCTCAACGGACGCGATTGCCACGAGGCCATCTCCAACGCCGACGACTCGCAAGGCCTTTCGGTGGACCAGATGAAAGCCATCCTCGATTCCGAACGCGCCGGCCAGGACTGGCACAAGGGCCGCGCGGTCTACCACAGCGACCGCCACGACACCTCGGGGGCCATCGCCTGGAAGCGCGACGACGGCGCCGTCGCCACGTTCTGGCTCTCCGGCAAAGCCTCTTCGCAAAGCCAATCGGGGGAGATGGAGCTCTCGACGAAACAGTACGCCACCGCCCAGGCCTACTGGGACAAGGTGGACGGCAACAATTGAGCCGGGTTGGAAATCCCAACGGGAACAGCCTGCGGGCTCTCCGGATTCCCGCCCGTTTCTTACGCCTCAATTATTGCGGCTGGAGATGGCGGAAATTGCGGTCTGACGCCAACGCTCCCCGGTGGTGATGACCCTGTTTCCACCCGTTTGAGCCTGCCGGGCGAACGAGAACGGTATCGCGCCGAATTCATCAACTACGTAGTCTTTGCCCATGGCAAACGATCTTCTGGATCACGCTCTGATCGAAAAATTGGCTATTCAGGGGGGCACGCCGTCGATCACGGCCACTCCACCCCCGAACTGGCTGCACGGTCCGAATGAAATTGGAGAAGAGGAGATTCGCGCCGTCACCGAAGTCTTGAAGGGCAAGGTTCTCTTTCGTTACGCGAAGGACCCCGCGACGTCGACGGTGAGTCAGTTTGAAGAGCAGTTCGCCCGGAAAACGGGCGCGAAGTACGCCCTGGCCGTCAACAGCGGCACGTCGGCCCTCATCGCGGGGATGGCCGGAATCGGGGTCAGCCAGGGCGACGAAGTCCTGCTCCCCGCCTATACCTACATCGCCACCGCCGCGGCTATTCTTGCCCTGGGGGCGTTCCCCGTCCTCGTGGAAATCGACGGCTCCCTGACGATGGATCCGGATGATATTGAGAAGAAGATCACCGCCCGCACCAAGGCGATCATTCCCGTTCACATGCGGGGAACTCCGTGCGACATGGCCCGGATTGTCGAAATCGCGCAGCGTCACGGCCTCGGCATCATCGAAGATTGCGCCCAGGCCAATGGTGGAGAGTTCCGCGGCAAGGCCCTGGGCACCCATGGCCACGCGGGCGCCTTCAGCCTGCAGCACTATAAAATCATCACGGCCGGAGAAGGCGGTGCGGTGATCACCGATAGCAAAGAGGTCTTTGAGCGCGCGGCCATCTATCATGATTCCGCCTATGCCTTTTGGATGGAACGAATGGCGGGAGGCGAGGAAGCCGTTCAAGACTGGAAGAACATCTGCTTTTTGGGCGAGAACTATCGCCAATCGGAATTACACGCCGCGCTGGCCGTGGAACAGCTCAAGAAGCGGGACCGAATCCTTCAGCGCACCCGCGCCATCAAACGCAAGCTCTGGTCCGCCTGCGAGGCGATACCGGGCGCACAGATGGAGGCGGTCACGGATCGCGAGGGTGATTGCGGGATTTCGCTCGTTTTCTTCATGGAAACCCCGGCCCGGGCCAATGCGATATCCGAAGCGCTCCGCGCCGAGGGCGTCCAATGCGGCACCATGTTTTCGAAGCAAATCCCCGACCGGCATATTTTTTATCACTGGGATTATGTGATGAACAAGCGAACTCCCCACCGCAACGGCTACCCCTGGATTTCGGCCGAACGCCCCTGCAAGATCGACTACACGATCGACATGTGCCCCAAGTCCATCGACTGGCTCGAGCGCTCGGTCATGATGCCCATCACCCAGGTTCTGAGCGACGAATACGTCGATCAAGTCGTTCTGGCCATCGAGAAAGTTGCCCGCCATTGGTAGGTGTTGACCCTTCATCCACTTTCCCATCGATGAACCCGACTCTTCCCGTAGTTTGGACCAACGACGACATTCATTTTGGCCGGGCCCCGAATTTGCGCCGCCAACTTGAATTCCTCGATCGTCACGGCATTCCGGGCGTTTTTTTTGTCATACCGAACATGGACGGCCCGCTGGATGAAGACGAGGAACTGCTGGCCACCATCGGAGCGGCCAAAAAAAACGGGCACGAATTTTACCAGCACGGGTATCTCCACACCGCTTTTGAATGCGGCATTCCCGAAATGACCATGCTGGATTTCGATCCCGTGGCCAAGCGCCGCTTTGACGAAGAGCGGGACATCATCGAAGCGGGCCACACCTTCGAGGCGCAGGTTGCCATGCTGGAAAAAGGGCGTCGCATCTGGCGGAGCTGCTTCGGCGAAGATTCCAAGGGATTTCGACCCGGCTGGGGCGCCTATGGCACGAACCTCTATCGAGCCCTGGCCGCCCTGGGGTTTGAGTGGATTTCCTGCCGCATTCCCTGCATCACCTCATGGGATTGGAATCACTGCGAATGGGAGAGCCCGATGCATTTTCGTGAAAAAATTCCCACCCACCCCGTTTTCCTCCGGCACGGAATTTGGGAATTTCCGCTGGCGGGAGACTATGCCTTTCGGGTGCCGAATGATCCGGAAAAAATGGATAAAATGGTCGATCTGGGCCTGCGCGAATTTGAAACCTTTTACGAACGCCGCGACCCCATGCTCATGGTCTGCCACTTCCACGGCCTCGAGTTTGATGGCGGCGGCGAAACGATGAGGAAGTTCCTCTCCGCCTATCCGGGAAACAAGGTCAGACCTGAATACGACAAGCTGGTTCCCCATCCGCAAGGCACCGGCTACGCCATTCACGAGAAGCTGATCCCCGCCTTGCTGCAAACCAAGCGGGCCTCCTTCGTGGGCATGCAAGAGGTCGTGTCGCACTACACCCAGAAAAAGTAAGCGCCGGCGCGCCCCATTTCTCCTCCGGGAATCCGAGGCTGGTAGTCCCAACGGGAGTTAGGCGGCAGGCTTTTTGCCTCTATTTGCCACCTTTCTCCTCTCAAGGGACCTCTTGGATTCGGGTGCTTTAATTCACTTAGAGCTTATCCATAAATAACAATTGATTTTGTTCCTGTTGCTGGGCAGCTTTTGACAGCCCGCATGGGACAAATCAAATCTTGGGAACCGATGAGTTTTGGGCTAAAGTGGAACCGTTGATTCCACGGCGAGAGCGCGATGATAGTCGGACGTACCGCCGGCGCGCTGGGGGAGGCCGCAAGCCGATGGTTCCGCGACAGATTTTTGCTGGCATCGTCTATGTGTTGCGCACGGGTATCCAGTGGAAGGCTCTGCCCCGCTCGTTTGGCAGTGCCAGTGCCATTCACCACCATTTTCAAGAATGGCAGAGGGCGGGATTTTCCTCATGCTTTGGCAGGCAGGACTGGCCGAGTATGACGCGCTGGAGGGCATTGCCTGGAACTGGCAAAGCATCGATGGAGCCATGCACAAAGCCCCTTTGGCTCAGGAATGCTCTGGAGCCAATCCGACGGGCGTTGAGGAACGCGCTGAGATGCTCCCGTAATTGGGCGTGGCCGTCGTAGTGATACCCTTTTTTACACACCGTCGGCCCCATCAAATGTTAGTTAGGACAAGCCCTAAAAATCTGATCAATACTACTTGTGCTATCTAGCTGGGGATATTTTATTCGCAGTCCGCCAAAAATCTGAACCAATTTATGCATAAAATCCTGTTCTTCTTCCTTGGCGTCCTGTGTCCATTATCGCTTCACGCCACCGGGGCTGATGGAGACGCCGGCCTTACCGCCTATGTGGATATCCTTCAGGGAACGGACGTGAATCGAGCTTTTTCGCACGGCAACACCCTTCCGCTCGTCGGCGCGCCTTGGGGAATGATCGATTGGTCGATCGAAAACGGGCCAGCCCATGGTACTTTCCAACCGAACGGGAAACTTGATGGGTTGCGCGCCACGCACCAGCCCAGCCCATGGATCGACGACTATGGCCAGTTCATCTTGATGCCCCAAGTCGGCGATCTCAAATGGACGTCAGCAGATCGCATGACCGATTACAATCCGATGACTGCGATTATGCGGCCCGACTATGAAAAGCTGGATATTCAAAACGGCCAAATCACCTCGGAGCTTACCGCGACGGAAAGATGCGCCAGTTTCCGGTTTACCTTCCACCAGGGAGAATCGGGAAGATTGCTGGTCAACGCCTGCGGACCATCGGAAATTCAACTCGATGGCCGAACCATTCGCGGCATCAGCCGGGTAAACAGCGGCGGGGTATCAAAGAATTTCGCTTCTTATTTTGTGATCAAGCTGGATCGCGATGTCGAGAAAAGCAGCTTCTCCGCTGCCATTTTCGATCCCAAGGGATCTTCCGCTAAAGGCGATAATGTCATCCTCAATGTTGAATTCAAAACTCTGCCCACCGATCCGGTCGAGGTCCGGGTTGGAACCTCTCTGATCAGTTGGGACCAGGCGGAACAAAATCTAAAAGCCGAGGCCGACGAGGCCTTTGAAGCCGTGCACGCGCGCGTTCAAAACACATGGAACTCAAACCTGGGCCGGATTCAGATCGCCGGGACAGAGGAACAAAAAAGGACCTTCTATTCCTGTTTTTACCGGGCGCAAATGTTTCCACATCGTCTCTACGAGGTGGATCCATCCGGGAAAACTCAGCATTACAGTCCCTACGATGGCCAGACCCATGAGGGTGTGCTTTACGGAGATATTGGCATCTGGGACGGATTTCGCACCACGTTTCCCCTCCTCACCATTCTCTTTCCGACTCAAGACGAGGAAATCCTTCAAGGCCTGGTTAACGCTTCGGCGGAGGGTGGAAGCATTCCCGAGTGGTCGAGCCCCGGCTATCGCGACTGCATGATCGGCCAGCACTCCACTTCCATTTTTGCCGACGCGGTCGTCAAGGGTGAAACCGACTTTGACGTCGCCAAGGCCTATCAGTCCCTGTTGAAGAGCGCCTTTCAGCCGCCGGCTCCCGGCGAACTGGTCAGAAGCGACTTGAGCGACTATCTCAAATACGGGTACATCCCGGATGGCGCGAGCCGGTATGCCGTATCCGCAACCCTGGACTACGCGTACGATGACTGGTGTGTGGCGCAAATTGCCAAGCAGCAGAATGATACGGACAATTACAACAAATTGATGGCTCGCGCGCAAAACTACCGCCTTCTCTGGGATCCGAATGCGGGCTTTATGCGCCCCAAGAATGCGGATGGCCACTGGGTGGAACCCTTTGATCAATTCGCGTGGGGTGGCCCCTATGCGGAAAGTGGCCCATGGCAAAGCAGTTGGTTTGTCCCGCACGACCCCTACGGCTTGGTCAAGCTGATCGGAGGACCCGATAAACTGGTGGCCAAGATGGATGAAATGTTGTCCCTTCCCCCCACCTTTCATACCGGCGGGTATGGAGAAATCATCCACGAAATGCGGGAGATGGCGTGCGCCGCATTCGGACAGTATGCCCAAAGCAATCAGCCCTCGTTCAATAATCTCTATCTCTTCACGATCGCAGGGCAGCCCTCAAAGACAGAATACTGGACTCGGCGCGTTTGCGCCGAAATGTACAATTCGAGCCTGGAAGGATTTCCGGGGGATGAAGACAATGGATCGATGGCCAGTTGGTATATCCTGAGCTCAATTGGCATCTACCCGTTCTGCCCCGGTACTCCGTATTATTTGTTCACCAGCCCGGTTTTTTCCAAAGTTGTTTTGCACCTCCCGCAAAATAAAACTTTTACCATCGACGCCCCCAATACCGAAAAAAATGTTTACGTTCAAAGCCGGCAACTAAACCGCCAAGCCGATACCCGGACCTGGATCAAACACAGCGACATCATGAGTGGCGGACAATTGCTTTTGGAGATGGGGCCTCAGCCAAGCACACGGCCTCTCTCGAATGAGGATCTGCTCTTTTCGGGGTCGCCGCAAACTGGCCCGTAGGTCGTGTTTTAAAAATGATGCGACCGCCAATTTCTGGTCGTCTGCCCCTGACGTTTTATGCGGATGATTCCCAGTTAAGGCCCTTGAACGAGTACGGCCTTACGATGGAGCGCACTATATGTATTATGTATTTGCAGGATAAGCCGCATTATTAAACCCATATTTCCCATATAAAGTTGGATGTAGAATAGGGCATCCATATAATAAGAATCGTGAATTTCATAGGAGCATAGAGCCAAGGGAAGGTCAATAAATGACGGCAAAACCAACTAAAGCAACAAAGCAACGGGTGAAAGCAAAAAGCAGAGTCTTGGGGTCGAATTTGACGGTCGGTTAAAGCTGGAATTTCATGGATCGAAGGTGATCTCTGCCGCGGGTTTACTCGCTTACTCGATTCGCTCGGCGGCCGAAGATGGTGTGGCCGCCCAGGAAAGCGCAATCTCGCCCTTGGCCGGGTCCGACTTTGTGATGCTCCACGACTGGGTGAGAGTGCAGGCGGGCACGGACTCGATTGTTCCATCTGGCTCAACCAATTCTAACCGAGCAGAGGCCGTGAGCGCGTCTTTGAGACCTAGGCTGAAAAGGGTATCGCTCGATAACGACGCGCTGAAATTGATCGCTCCGCTCTCCGCATTTAGAATGGGCTTAGGCGGCATTTCAGACGGAGGTACATCCGTATGGGCCATAGATTTAGTTTGTTGTTCCGCCGCGTGGGTTGCCGAAACCGATAGCGTGAGGCAAGTCAGGCCGAGAATGAAATTTCGGCGGGAGTCAACATAACGAACCCAATACCCCGTTCGAGGTTGTCCATTGCGGATACCAGAGGACGCCGGCACCTTCACCATGAGCCATGAAAATAAAGCAAACATCCACCAGCCAGTGGCAATCGAGTTAAAAATCATTAACTTGGCGTCTTTATTATGAATTAATAATCAGCGAGGGCTGCCATCGAGCTTTCGACCAACTCGGTAACCGTAAAAGCCGTAAAAGGCCACATAGAGGTAGGCGACTAAGGGCACAATGAAGGATAGCTGCAGGCTTTTGGTCACATCTGCCAACGCACCCTGTAAAGGAGGCAAGATAGCTCCGCCAAGAATTGCCATGACCAGAAGAGAGGAGACTTGGCTCTTTAAAACCCCTGTCCCTTCCAAGGCCAGCGAGAACGTATTGGACCAGCCGATAGAAGTAAACAGCCCGACAGCAACCACGCACCACATCGCAACTTTGCCGCCGACTAAAATCGCTGAAAACAAAAGAATGACGACCGTTAACGCGAAAATCATCAGCGTACGGGCTGCGATTGCGCGACCAAACTGGAATAAAATCCAACAGAGGATGACAAAAGGAAAGTAGTAATGGACGAATCCCCATCCACGCAAAGCCAAAAGAATGGAGAGGCCGGCCAAGGGAATAGTCGCAAGCAATAATTGCTTGTTGCGCATGGTCAGTTCACTTAACTCGACAGCACCCATAAAACGCCCGATCAACATTCCTCCCCAGAACAACGAGACGTATTTGCTAGCCTCAACTGCATCCAGACCCGCCACCGATTTCTGACCGAGAAAATTAATAATGGAACTGCCCACGGAAACTTCACCGCCAACGTACATGAAGATGGCGATGATACCGAGTACGACGTGGGGATATTTCAAGGCTCCCGCTCCACGCTCAAGCTTACCTTCGCCAACGTGCGGCAAGTGAATAAAAAAGAAAACCACGGCAATAACCGCAAAGACGAGGCTGAAGATTAGATAAGGCACCTTGACCGAGTCGGCACCTTGGACCCCGGTTTTGGCAAAATATTGGAAAATCAACCATCCGCCAATGAGAGGACCGATAGTTGTGCCAACGGAGTTAAAGCCTTGGGCGAGATTCAACCGGGAGGAGGCGGATTGTTCCGGGCCGAGAATCGTGACATAAGGGTTGGCCGCGATTTGGAGCATGGCGAAGCCGAGTCCGACCACGAATAAAGCGCAGAGGAAGAGTGGATAAGATGGTATGCTGGCAGCGGGCCAGAAAATCGCGCTGCCCGTTGCTGAGATCAGCAAGCCGATGACGACACCATTCTTGTAGCCGATTTTGGCAATTGGATCACCCGCCACCACCGAGATCGTGAAGTATATCAGCGAACCGACGAAATAAGCGCCAAAAAAAGCGAACTGCACGAGCATCGCCTCAAAATAGTTCAGCGTAAACGCTACCTTGAAACGCGGGATGAGTATGTCATTGAAAACAGTCATGAATCCCCACAGGAAAAAGAGAACGGTCATAATCGCAAACGAACCACGGTAGTTGGCACCGTTGGCTGATGGTGATGAAGAAACCGAACCCTGAAGCGATGAAGTTATTAGAGCCATCTTGTGAATCTTTCTATTTACACTCTTTGAGCGAATCAATGCGACAGTTTATGTCCGCATGACAGACCACTGTCTCTCCTGGAGCGAGGTCCAGTCTCAGAAAACTGTCCCGGTAAAGCAGCGTGCATCGGCAACGCTTAGCGGGTTGTCCCCCTGCTCGACTCGAGGCAATCAAAAGATACCGGCCGTACTGAAACAAGAGGGCGAATAGGTCTGGATCGGAACTGGTGGCGAAAGCGGCGACGCGCTCATGGGTCGGCAAATCCGCCGCGGCGGAACGCCCGAGATCGAGCGCGACCCGACGGAAGAGCGTCCTATGATCGGCTAAATGAACGCGGTATTCTGTCGTTACGACTGCGGTGTCGATATCGAGCTGTCGCCGGTAGTCAGAAACGTGTGCGTGCCCGGGAAAATCGATCCATAGGTCGCCGCAGGGCTGATAAGCCTT
>Ga0209611_10002288_pt1 | contig 33576 bp, 27 predicted proteins | sample S1TSphgellanicum_3_FD_187693 | JGI IMG/M metagenome (GOLD analysis project Ga0209611, IMG submission 187693) | Host-associated microbial communities from peat moss isolated from Minnesota, USA - S1T2_Fc - Sphagnum magellanicum MG (SPAdes) (version 2) | ecosystem: Host-associated > Plants > Peat...
TCCTTTTGTACTCATCCTACTTTTTGTTTTTTTTGTAAAATTTTAAATACCTGACTCAAGTACTGATTTTTATTGATTATTGACTCAATGTAAACCTGTCCCATACAGAACCACCACTGACTTTTTAAAAAAATTCAAAGAACTGACCAGGTCTGATTATTTATTTATTTATTTAGAAAATTCTAAGAATGAATTGGCTGGGTACATGGGTGTTTGATAGTTTTAGATTGTGGTTCTCAAGGTCAGTTTTTTGAAAAAAAAAAAAAAAAAAACAGATCGGGTAAATGAGGAAATTCTTAGTCCAATAATTTGAATACACCCTCCGGTCGCCTCCCAATAATGAACTTTTATTTCCTTGAACTCTCAAGAAACAATTAATTCACATTGAAAAGACTCCATTTCAAATGTCCAAAAGTGTGAATGTGTCTGAACTCTCTCAAACAAACACACACAAAAATAAACTCACCAATGTCAGATTTCTTCAAATGTCAAGGGGTTACAAAATCAAAAGACTACAAAAGCCTCAACAAAAGCCTCAAAGCCTCAATTCACATTGAAAAAAAGAAAAATGTGCCTCAAGCTTCAATTCACAATGGAAAAACAAAAAAACAAAATTGTTTCAAATGTCGAGCAAAGGATAACAAATTTTCAGATGCCTCAAACTAACATTGAGAAAAAAAGAAGTAAATAAACAACATTTGCCAATACTCTTGTGTATGAGGGATTTTAGTTATGTCGGGTTGGTTGGTCAGAGCAATGGAGAGAGTTATCTACAATTTGTAGGTTGCTGAGATGAAGAAGCTATGGGCAATTCTTTCAAAGAACTAACCCTCACTTTATATATATATCAAAGACCTTGGAAATTTTTAAATTCAAACCTTTTTTGGTTAAATTCACACCCTTTCTTCGTGTGTCTGATTATATGCAGATTAAAGTGTGGGGTCTGTGGTCAATCAGGGCACAATTCGAGAACTTGCTCGCATAAATAATTGAACTGATAAAGGAACATACTCTTAAAGTTTAATCTGGATAAAATTGGACACGAGAAGGGTGTGAATTTAACCAAAAAAGGTGTGAATTAAAAAAATTTCAAAACCTTTTGGAATAGTATTTAATATTCTTTTTCTCCACTTGGGAGCTTCAAAATTAATTAATTATTCTACATACATGTATATAGTGTATTATCATACATAAATACATAACAACGTTTTTAAGATGTTGCTCGAAATTTTGTGTGTGTGTGGGGGGAAAGGGGGGGGGCGGAGTTGGGAGGGGGATGAAAGAGAGGGTATCTTTTTTTTTAATTGTGATATTGAAAAATTGGCGAAAGCTTCCCCCAATTTTTTATAGAAAATTAGTGGAATTTACACTTTAAAAAACCAAAATTCCCCCCAATTGTTTAGTCGAGAAAACGACAACATTTGTGGAAAAAAAACCACTGGGGCCGGAAGACGGGGCCCAGTTGGAAAAAACTCTTGATGATTTCCGACAAAATTGCCAAAAAAAAGTAAACAACAACAAACAACATTTGGCGAAACTTCGTTGCACAATACCTACCTAGTACGCTGCTCCTGCTGCGGCTGTAGTAGTAGTAGTAGTATAGTACCGTAGTCGTCGTAGTAGTAGTCCGTAATCGACGGATTTCACGCGAGGGCGAGCGACACGCAGGGGAGTGCGCAAGAGAAGAAAGGAACAAAGAAAGAAAGATAGAAAGAAAGGAAGAAGAAAAAGAGTGTGTATCACTCCCTTCCCTGCTTGCCTGCCGGAGGAGATGATGCTCGCACTAGGTCTGTGCACAACAAATGTATCCGCGGCATAAGAGAATGCAAGAAAAAGCTCGCAGTTTTGTCGGAGAATAGCTTAGTAGTAGAAGAAGCTTTGGTACCCAATTACAATTTCCCCATCTTTGGACCCCCCCCCCCAACCCAAATAGTTTGTGAAGAAGTCACTCTGTTTTGCTCTTTTTCTTTTTGGTTTTGTTCTTTTGCTTCTTCCCTCCCACCTCACCCCACCCCTCTTTTCCCTCATGTGGGTTTCTCTCTTTCTTTTAGGAGAGTGTTGAATCTTCTTCGTACCTAGGAGGAGGCTTTTTTTGTTTGTGAGTACTGCTGTCGGGGAATTTTTTCAAGCTGGGTAGTCGAGAAGAAGAAGAATCGGTTTCGTGTGGAAAAAGGTAAAGGCTTCCAACTTGTTTGTTTGTTTGCCTTTTTTTTTTTGGTGGGGTTTTGGTTCTTCGTTCTTCTTGGAAGCCTTTTTTTCTTAGAGAAAGAAAGGCTGTTTTTTTTGGGGGGGAGGGGGTTTTGTTTTTCTGACGGAGGGGGCGATGGGGGTTCTTATGGAATGGAAAGCCCACAGTCTTTTTTATTTATTTGGAGTGCTCTCTTGGGTATGTGTTGGAATGATTTCATCTTCCTTGCAACCACTAGGGTGGTGTGAAGATGCATGTTTTCCTCTGCTGAGTGTGAGCCTGGCTGTCTGTCTGTCTTGATGGTGTGGAGTTTGAGCTCTTGGACAAGTGGGCATGTTGGAGATGACTTACTAGTTGGAAGGAAGCTCAGTCAGTGGTTTTGCTTTGCTTACGTATGTTGCCGCTGACTCTGATGATCAGTTTTTGGTGATGCTGTTTTTTCTTCCTAACTAAATCTTTGTTTGTTTCTCCTTCAAAGTTTGGAAGATTTTATATCATCATCAAGAGCTTGGTGGTGGTGGCTAGGGCCTCATAATGGCCACCACTTTAGCAAGTGTCTAGATTTTAGTAATCGTGACTCCTTCCTCTTCTTCACAGATGAAAACCCTGTTTTCAAAGAGCAGAGCAAACACAGCCAGCAGCAGACAGCCCAAAGGGATTGATTCAAGAGGAGGTCAATCAAAAGGACACTTCTGCTTGGGTGGCTGTTGTGACTGACTGTCTGTCTGTGTGTCTGCATCTCAGTTAGAATCTGCAGTTGCATGCAAAACTTCAAAGAAAGAGATGATGATGGCCTGTTCATCATCATCTTCCTGTGTACCTATGGGAGAGGGTTTGTTCATTGTGTAGCAGCACATTGATCTTTGTGTATGTCGTTGTCTGTCCAGCTATGAGTTGATTGCTTGCTGCTACATGAGAATCACATGCACAGCATTATTGAAATTCTACCACAAGTGAGATAGTTTCTGTTTTTTTGCTGACTGCAATGAATCAGCCACATGACTGTTGAACATGATTTTGCGGCCTCGTGGATTCTTGTTCTGAGCACAGGCAGAACCCTCCTTGATGTGGCAGTGGTGCAAAACCCTTGCTGTGATAGTGCGGAGGGTAGTTATCAGGATGTAACTTGTGGGGGAGGTTTTGTGCAGTTAAATAAGCTGCTGATCATTGCCATCATTGTGCTTCTTGTTTGACTTGTGGTGCAGTGACTAAGTTATTTCAGAGTTGACAGGCAGCTGGGATTCGATGGGCACCACGGGGCCTCCAGGTGGTTTTGATAACCGCAACTTCAACAGAGGTCCACAATCAGGTCAATACCAAAACCCGCAATCTTTTCATCACCAAGTAGCCCAGCCCCCTTTCCCACCTGCCAACTTTTCGCCCTCAATTGGAACATCAAACATGTATCAGGGCTATCATAATTACATGCAAGATCCCCATATGGCAGCAGCAGCTGCAAGACGGCCGCTGCATCCATCATCCCATTTTGATCTAGGACCGCCACCGCCACCGCCACCACTGTACTCTCAGCCTGCACCTCGACCAATGACTCAATCCAACCAACATTCTGGTGGTCCTCTTCCTCCTCAACCTCCCTTCCAGTCTTCTTCTCCTTCTCAGTCTACAGCTGGATCCCTCTCTCAAGCTGTCCCACGATCTGCTCCTGCTCAACTTGGCTCACAACCAGTGTCTCAATCGACTTTGGAAGCTGCATTTCACCCAAGCAGCAGCATCCAATCCTCCCAGCAGCAGCCTGGAGGTTCTCAATCTCCAGCTGTTCAGTTTATTCCCCGAGCCTCCACTCCCCCAACAAGTGCAGAGCCAAAGCTGTCAGGCTCAAATCTAAGCACAGTCTCCTCAGCAGCAGCAGCAGCCAATACTCCTCTGGATGGGGCGCGGCTCATGGCATTATTGACAACCCAGTATGAGGGTGAAGAAACAGTGAATGATCATGGAATCCTCTCATCTTCCATCTCTTCAGAGTCAGCAGCGGTGGTACCCGTGGAAGTTTCAGACCAGCCTTCGTTCTCGCCTGGGAAGTTGATGACCAGTCCTTCCTTGTGGCCACCAATCAAGAAGCTCCCCAAGGGGCAGGTTCTAAAGGGAGAGCAAACTGTGTACGACATCAATGTGCGAAATGCCAAGGACAATCAGCTGCCTCAACTTGAAGCAAGTCCGATTTCCATGTATCCTTCCGACCCCAAATTGGACACTGGGAATCAGATAACTGCAAACAAGACATACATTTGCTATGGTCGAACTGATGCATCCATCCGGATTCTTAATCTACAAACTAGTGTGAAGTCCCTGCTTCCAGGTCATACCAATGTGAGTAAATTCACTCCTCTCAGGTTGTAGGTATAGACATGGGTATGTATGTATGTATGTCATATTGATAGAGCAGCTGCAATGTGCTGTTTCTCAACAAAAGTCTAAAGCATGTACTGACAGTCAAGCTGGAATAAACAGCGGGTTGCAGATATGGCATTCTTTTCTGAAGATATCAATCTGTTGGCCAGGTGAGAATAATGCACTTTTTTTGCTTCTCGAAGCTTGTGTGCTGTATTTCTTTTGGAGATGCTCCTAACACACACAGAGGGTTGAAGTTGTGATGGGCATGTCCATAGGGTACTTCTTATGCTTGGAATTATGGCAGACTGAGTGTTGTGGTTCTTTAATGAAAAGTGATATGCTTTGTGAATTGGAAACCAGGATCATAAAGGTGGTCTTCTGTGTGTGTGTGTGTGTGTTTTGTAGTGCAAGTACTGATGGGCAAGTCATTGTGCGGAATATCATCGAGGAGTCAACAGCTGAGGGAAGAACCATACTTCCTAATGTCATCGCAGCAGTGCAATTTGTCAATGATGGTGGTGCTTGTCAACCCTGCCTTTGTTGGCATTCTCATAATCAGGTGTTGGTCCAATTTACTCCCGTAATATCACTTTATTTGAATATTGCCAAAGTTCTCAGCAGAGCTTTTAGTGCCAGGATGTTATGCCTTTTTTTGTCTTTGACATTGCTGTGAAGACCCACGACCATCATCACTGACAGACATGGGTGCTACTCTTTCAGCTTCTGGATCATTCATTCATTCATTCCTGTGGCTGGCATGAATCTGAAACCTGAAAGATGTGACTAAAGCCATCAAGACCCTCTTTGTCATGACAGGATGTTTTGGTGGTAGCAATTGGAAAGTACATGGTCACAGTGGATTTGGGTAAAATCCAGACCAATGCTCCAGCAGAAGGATTCTCCATAAATCAACCTTTGATTTGTGACCTTGAGAGGCCTATGGACGGGATTAGTGTGCTTGGCAGCCATGAGGAAGATGTCAGTGATGTAGCAGTTTCACACGGGTCATCCCCATGGATTGCATCCTGCTCACTAGATGGCACTGTATTTGCTCTCTACCCTGTCTCATTCAACCTGCTGCTGTGCTCTCTCTATTTATTTATTTCTGTTTGTTGTCTACCTTTCTCCCTTTGTTGTTTTTTTGCTACTGACTAATCCTCCTGATAGAGAGTGTCTTGCTTGTTGTGCTTGGACCAATTGTGCTGCTTTGAGATTAACAATGATCGTGTACATTTTGCTTGAGTGGGAAACAGGTGAAGGTGTGGGGAGGGAAAAGACGAAGTCCCATATCTGAATTTACTGCGCATGATGGCGATGCAGTTACTTCAATTGCATTCTTGTCCAATCAAGAAAACACCTTCTTGCTTACAGCGGTAAGCAGAAATGCAGATGTCCCTGAGTAATCTCATTGTATTCATGTCTGGGCTCAGTTGTCTGCAAATCTCTTTTGGCAATTCTGCAGAAATGCATAGGTACCAAATTGTGTGGTCAGTCTAGGCAAACAGGATGTTTTAATGTGGTGGGGATGGGTTTTATGGGTACTGGCTCCTTGGAGTCTTTTCTATGTTGTTGCATGCTTTGTGCAAATGCTGCATATTTTATGACAAACTTTTTGGACAATACTTACAAGTGCAGGGTCCTCTGAATCGGGTGGTGAAATTATGGGCACCAGAGTCTGGGGCTCCCCTAACTCGAAGGAGTTCAATAGTGTGGCAATGCATTCAGACACTGCAATTTGAGAGCTCTAACTCTGGAGCAAAACTTGAAGATGTTTTTTTCAACCAAGTTGCCATAGCTTGCCAATCAAGCCTGCTTATCATTGCAAATGCAAAGCAGAATGCTATCTATGTGATTCATGTTGAGTTTGGTACAAACCCAGCAACAGCAAAAATGACCTACATTTCAGAGTTCTCAGTCTACACACCAATTTTGAGCTTTGTGGTCACAGAAGATAAAGTCACAGAAGATGGAGATGGATACCTGCAAGTGTACTGTATTCAACCCCAGGCTATCCAGGTCTACCCACTTCAAGTCTCACAGTGCTATCCACTCCTCACAGAAGACTTGAAAGCAGTGACATCTGCTGCAAGAGCAAAAGATTCACCATCTGGAGATGTTCAGAAAGGAGTGAACAATGGCATAACCAAAGTGGTCAGCAGTGGTCCACCAGCAGGTTCAAACCCCAATGCTGCTGGACAAGATCCATCAGGTTTGGGTGGTTTTCCAGAGCGAGCAGATCGTAGAGACCTTATTGATGTGACAACGGAAGTGGTGAAGGCAACAGAGTCTGGTGGCAAGGGGAGCGGGGTTCTGACTGGGTCAAGGGAAGTCATGGATTTTGGGACAAAACTGGCATATCAAAGCACACAACTTACGCAACCTCTGACAGAACGTGTAATGCCAAGTTCAACAGTTCCGACCAGCCAACGCATTCTGCAGACAGAACACGGCCTGGACACACCATCTTCTTGGCAGCAGCAGTCATCACCACTTGAAAGCCCTGCTAAGGAACAACGACATATTCCTGTATCCTCAGGCACATCACAGCTTCAATCGGTGAAGGTGCTGGACAAGTCAGCTGCAAGTACTGACACTTTGGTGGAAGACAGTTTGCTGGAGAAAGACAGTAGGGAGGCACCTGGGGACCCAGCACCACCTGTGCAGCAGCACACAAAACCCAATTCCACCACCACCACCAAGACTGGAACTTCAAAACCCAACAAGTATGAGTTTGAAACAAGAAGTCAACTTGCAGGGAAAATGAGTGATGGCAATGGAGGAGGTCCTCTCCCACCCCATTTTCTCACACCGTCGCACCTAATGTCTCTTGTAGAGGGGCAGGCAAAACCATCGGATGCAGCAGATATGCAGGAATTGAGCAGGACTCAAGAAAAGGAGATGGCATCTAGTGCAACTCTCAAGGCCATGAAGACTACAGAATTTGAATCATCAGAGACAAATCTGGGTCATGCTGTGGACTTCAACCTGGAAGCAGAGGAGGAGCTTGAGACCTTGGATCAATCAGAATTAAGTGTGGAAGCAGGCTCAACAGACATTTTCAATGATGGAAGCAGTGATTCTGTAGATCGACAAGACACCCTGACAACATCAAAATTTGAGCTTCTTGAGTCTTACATGAAGGATGAAGCTCAAAAAGCAGAAGAGGCAGGATTGTTGGACGAAATTGGACAACCTCTCCTAGCCAAAGATCAATCTAGGGAAAAGATGGTGAACGTCACCGATGACAGCCCCAGAATTCCAACGGGTGCACAGGGAAAAAATAGAAACAAAAACAAGACAACTGGGAGCAGCGGAATCACGGGTGTACCAGGCTTAACATCTGCACAGATTCCCGGAGTATCCAGCTTTCCAGAGGCACCAAGTGTGGGATCAAATTCTAGTGTTGTGGATTTTGGAGCTCAAATCACTGTGATGCAGGAATCACTCAATCAGGTACAACTCTTTTGGATCTTTTGCATCATCTTCAATGGCTCAAGACTACTGCCTTTGTTTCTTCTCTTTGGTTTTCTCATTATGACTGTGGGTAACTGAGAACTTACAGAAAACTCAAACTGGGTTGGGATGGAAAATTTGGGTTCAGTTGATTACAATGCAGAATGACTTGCAGAAGCAAGTATCAGTCATGGTGGCAGTGCCTGTATCAAAAGAAGGAAAGCGCATAGAAGGTGAGAATAGAACTTCTTATTGTTGTTGTTCTTCTTCATGATCTTCTGCTGTGATTATTGTTATTTCAACCAGCATGATTTGGGATTATGAGAAAATTAGAGTGACTCGCTGGATCATGCAGGTACAATGATGATTTGTGCTGGATTTTTTTAACTGGACAATAAAGCATTGTTGGCTGGGTCAATAGGTGCACTGGGCCAAAGAATGGAAAAAGTCCTGAAAGCTCATGTGGATGCAATGTGGGCTCGAGTGGCGGAAGAGAATGCAAAGAGGGAGAAATCAGAGAAGGAGCGAGTGCAACAAGTCAACACACTACTCAGCAACCTTGTATCAAAGGATATGCCAAATGCTTTGGAGCGTGGATTCAAGAAGGAATTTGTTGCCCTTGGTCCAACCATAACTCAAGCTGTGTTGCCCCCTCTCCAGAAGGCAATTTCAACTGTGGTAATGGAAACTTTCCAGGTAAGATCTTCATGCATCTCAAATCATATTAGCTTTTGTTGTCTTCAGATAGGTTTTCATCCTCAGTTTACATGGTTTATTCTACCCATGGAGGATGTCATAAATTGTGGGGGAATCTGAACACTCACAAGGATACATGTATTTTCTTCTTGGAGGATGTGCAGAAGGGAATTACAGAAAAAGTTGTTCCACAATTAGAGAAAGTAGTGGGAGTGAAGTTGGAGGCAACGCTTGCTCGGCAGCTCCAGGTCCAATTCCACACTGTTGGCAAACCGGCATTGCAGGTTGGTTATCATTTTCCAGAGTGATAAACATGCGAGTTGTTAGTATTTTTGTCAGTCAAAGTGTATTACTACAGACATTTATAGGGGTTTCGGGTAATCTATGGTTTTTTTATGGGTGTGTTCATTCTGTGAGGTGTGCAGGAGACTTTGCGAGCATGTCTTGAAAGCACTCTTCTACCAGCCTTTGAGCGTTCATGCCAAGTCATGTTTGAGCAGATTGACACTACGTTTGCTAGTAACATGGCCAACCACACTTCCCACACTCAGCAACAATTTGCTGCATCACACACTGCACTGGCTTCCACTCTGAAGGTTCGTCCTTGGTGCTTGCTGCTTTTCCAAATCTCCCTAAACCCTAAACCCTACAACCTAAACCCAGGCCATAGCTCCCTGTATCATGTCAAGATCTGATGCAGACTTTGGAGCAAATTTCTGGGTGGTGCAGGATACTGTGACAGTGGCATCATCACTGGCAGATGCATTGAAGGGAGAGATGGCAGAGAGCCAGAAGAAGATAGTTGCTTTGGTGGAGAATGCTGCGAGTGCAAATGCTTCATTTGTCTCACAAGCCAATGTTCCCCTTCCTGAGACGGTCTTCCCTCAACCTGCATATTGATTGTTTTTAATTTTATTTTGCTGCTATTTCCTTTGTGGCATCTACGTTGGGCTTGTGATGGTCATGGTATTAGTATCTCCTATTTCTTTGAAGTGCGGGCATTAAGGTCCTGGTTATCATCAGAGGTCATTTCATTTTGCATGTCAAAGACAAATTGGATTCTTATTGTGGAACAAAGAAAATGATCTTCTAGACAGCTAGCATGTCCAGAGGCTGCCTCCTGAAGAGTCCAAAAGTTGATGGGTTTGACTGCTATGTATTTTTTTTTATTGTTCCACTGACAATGAGAGAGGAGTACAGACTTCTTGACTTCTATGTCTGTGATGGTTCTAAAAGTTTCGAGAAAATTTGTTCTGTAGGTGCTACATCTGCAACATCTGGAGGAATCACTCAATCCAACTTTAGTTCTGGGGAAATTGGTAGCTGAGGGCAAGCTTGAGGAGGCTTTCAACACAGCCCTTTCTCTCAGTGATGTTAGTATTGTCTCGTGGTTATGCAATCAGGTGCGTCACCTTTTTGCTTGGTTCCAAGTGGAACCACCAAGGCTCAAACCAGTGGCCTGCTGCTTGATGATAATTGGTCTTGGGTTCATTTATTCTCTTGCTCTCTTTTTCAGCTGTGGCTTTCAATCAACAGTAATTGTACAAGGTGATGGTTTCACATCATCTGAATTTGTCTGTGTGTTTCAGGTGGATCCAGCTACTGTGTTTGCCACAACACCAACTCCATTGAGCCAAGGGGTGTTGCTCTCGTTAGTACAACAGCTTGGATGTGATCTTGGGAGTGATACAGTTCGCAAATTGACATGGATCCAGGAAGCTGCTCTGGCCTTGAATCCAACTGACCCAATGCTTGCCCCTCACATGCGCCCATTCCTGCAGCAACTCTACCAGAATCTGGTCCTCCAAATGGAAGCACCAAACCCTGCTGATGGTGCACGTGCAAGCCTACGATTGGTCATCCATGTTGTGAACTCCTTACTTACTGCGTGCAAGTAAAAAAAACACTTGCCACTTCAAAACCACTCTGCCAAGTCATGATAAGCAAAAGTGCTTTAGAGCTGTGAAGGATATATGAGGTCATCAAAGGCGTAAGTATACAATACTCTCTGTACAAAAAACCAAGGGGGGGATCAAAATGCATAGGGCTGTCTGTCTCATGAGGTTTACGGACTGTTTAAAAGGTTGGGTAAAAGTCTTACCAAATATTATATTTGGAACTGTAATTGCTGCTTAATAGTTTTGATCTAGTTTGGGTCAAATAGATCGCAGGATGGGGTTCCCTTCTTTGTATGCAAATGAAAGATGATGCCCCCTCTGTTGGAATGGTTCTCATCAGCTGTACAGACTTGTTGTAGAGCTTGTCTCCAAAAACTGACACCAAAGTCCAAATAAAGCCTAGGTGCCTTTGATTTCATAGTGGGAATCTGGATTTTGGTGGGTCCAAATTTTGCTCAGAAAAAGCACTAATTTTATGCCACCTTGAATCCACTCAATCTATGCATGGCAATGTGCCTCTACATTCCAGTACCATGAGAAATGAAAAGGGAAGTTACAAGATTTTGCACAAACAACTTGCAGCAATCCAAGAAAAAAAGTTGATGGCACAATTGCAGGAAAGAACACTAGTAGGTTATAGAATTCTCTGTAAAATCCCGGATTCGTCTCCTATCTCTCCCCCTATCCCTAGTCTCTTAAATAGGAATTGTGGATTCTTGGGCCCGCTTTAGACAAGGGTCCAGGGTCCAATTTCCTAGGAACCAATTTGACTGATTTGAAGCAAATTGAATCCTTGAGTTGGACTATACCTTTGTCCATAGCCTGATTCTTTGGTCTCCAAATCAGGAGCTCTCCCTTTAGGAGAGTTTTTGGTCCAAACCAATTGATTTTCCCTCCAAAACAGGTGCGATGTAGGTTTAGCCTCAATTTGCCACTCTTTGATCTTGGACCCTTGTCTAAAGTCCTTGGGACCAATTTAAAGCTTTCGACCAATAAGATTGCTTGAATTCATTGGTTCCTGGACCTTGGACCCTCGTCTAAAGTTGCTCTTAAATCAAGACAAACCAAGAACCAAAACTTGAAACAAGGGTCAGATTTAAAAGATTTAAGGTGGGGTGGGAGGAAATTTTCTTTTTTAGTTTTTGGATTGGGGAAAGGTGGGTCTTATTTTTAAAATCAAATAATGACATTTTTTGTGTACATGTCAGTTACTTTGTTCCAAACCTTCAAAATGTAACTTAATTATTAGCAACTTAATGTAACCATACTTTATATTGTAACCTCAGAAATTATAAATTCTAACATCATTTTCATGAAATCTGCTGTTTTCAAATACTAAAAAATTATGTCATCATGTAGAACATCCATTAATTTTATTTGTGGTTAAAATATGAAACAATTTGAAAATACATATTTCTTTCTTCTGATTTTTTTTGATTAAAATATATAGTGATGCTAGTTTCTAAGCTTTGTTTTAACACACTGAAAAACATTTTCTTATCATCAAAATTATGATTATTTTTAACCATACTGCTTTCAATGTATACTTTTATTAAAAAACTAATAAAAATGACATAACTTGTAAGTTATACAATTCCTAATAATCAATCAAAGTTCAAGTTCAAATTTAGTTTTGAAGGAAAACATTCCTGTTATATACCCCAAGTGTGATTCGGCTAAACTAATACTTAAATTTATTCGATTAAAATTTAAACCAATTTCAAGAATGTAGATGGAAAAATCCATTGGTGTGAAGTTGAAAGCCTCGGTAGCTGAGGTTGCACAAAGCTGGTGAAGGGGGTCCAGGGTCCAAATTCCTAGGAACCAATTTGGACTCATTTCAAACAAATTGAATCCTTGAGTGGGACCCTGCCTTGTACCCTAGCTTGCATCTTGGTTCTCCAAATCATGAGCTCTGCTTTGAGCTTTTTTCCCTTCTCATCCAATTGATCTTCCCTCCAAAATGATGCCATCTAGGTTTAGCCTCTATTTGCCACTTTTTGGTCTTGGACCCTCATCTAAAGTGACTCTAAGTTCATTTCCATCAGTTGGGCATCAAACTGCTCCAACACACTGACTTCATGTGATCAATTTACCGCACCCAGGGAACAGTTTCACGTGAACCAGCTCCACTACAAGAGAATGGAAAGAAAACAAAAACAAAGTCATGCAAAGAGCTCAGGAACATGACAAAGATCATGGGAAAAAAAAATGCAAGATCAAAGCCAGAGTCCAGGAGTTGAGCTCCTTGCAACAATAATATAATGAAAAGAAAAAGAAAAATCAACGCTTGCAATGCAACAAGACAATAGGAGAAAAAAAGAGAGTATGGGAACCCACAAGGAGCTGCAAAGTTCCTGTCAGCAAGACAGAAGGCAAGACAAAGACAAGAAAAAAACAAATATCAAAGTTGTCATGAGCTAGACTCTCCCCATGGCAACAAGACAAAAAGAGAAGGAGAGAAAAGCAACAAGGAAGCCAAGACAAAGAAAGCCATGAGCAACTTGGCTCCCCATGGTAGCAAGACAAACGAACAAAAAAAGAAACAAGAGCAAAGCCATGAGGAGCCGAGTTCCTCACAGTAGCAAGACAAAGACCAAACTAACAAAACAAAGCTGTGAGAAGCTCAGCTCTGTGGCTTAAAAAACTCAAAAACAAACCAAAAAGGTCATGAAGAGCTTTTGGCAAAGCAAAGTGATTCACAGACACACAAGGCACGCTTTTGTCATGATGAGAAGGATTTTTCTTGGGGACAGAGAGCATGAAGTGATAGCATGAACTGCACATGCCCTTGGAACAAGATTAAACACATCAAAACTCTTCTCTGCCAAAATGACATTAACAAGGCTTGTGGCAAGCCCTGATGGAGATGCTCTAATGGAACATCTAAACACAATTGTAAACATCATTTGGAGCTTCAAGAACATCAAGAGCAATATTGGCAAATTCACTTGATCACATAAGAGGGTTCACCATAGGAACATAATAAGAACACCATGGAAACCATATGCAATATGAAACTCTTTTCTACTTCCAGCAATCCTACATCATAAAAAAATATTGAGAAAAATGCAGAAACACATGCCCCAAAAAAATCATTGAGAATTTCAAGAACATTCCAATTTGCCCTTCTTTCTAGAAGAAAGAATTGCAGACTTCGAATTCAACTAACACTATGCATAAGGGAAGACTTGCCCAGGAATGAACTAACCCTTTCACAAGGAAGTGGCTCAATCATACCCACCACAATAGGAGTCATCTCTCTCATCTCTTCAAAAAAGATATAACTACAGCATATAACCCAACTTACACATCTGCTCTGAGATCATGTCAAGATGCCCCATCCCCTTGCTTCCAATGGCCAAAACACCAACAGCCATATGATGAGCCCAGGGCTTTTTGGTTTCTTTTTTGCACCTGTCATAAGTTAGGGAACCAATCTCCAGAAGCTAGTGATTTTGTCTCAAGGCAGATGCCTCTGGTACTTGAGTTGCTTGCTATCATCAAAAGAAAATATCACAATATCAGCTGCATCATTGGAAAAGGCACATGCAAGAAACTTGTAAATCCTCAACATCAGGCACTTAGTGTTCAAGAACTTTAGCCCAGTACTCAAGTGCCAAATTGCAGGAACTAGATTCTGAAGCACCCACCTAAGCTTGCAGAGTCCTGGGAAACAACACACATTAACTTCACAATGATAGCATTGATAATACTCTGTTCACTGAAACCTTAGCTCCATCATTTATATGTTACAAAACACAGTGGGGAGGACAAAACAGATTGAGCAGTAACCACTCGAACATGCCTCCCCAGTTGAATCATGCAGGAGATACATGTTTTACAAGACATTTTGAACCTCAACATTTTGAAGGTTCAAATTGGCTTCTGTTGTTTGAGGCAGTGAGACACTCGAGTAGTTGGACAATGTTAGCTTAGTATCGAATTGGCCCTCGTAAGCTCCCATCCACAAACTGAAAAAACCAGACAGTTTTTGATGAGATAATGTACAGCATAATCCACTCCTAAACCTAGATAAGCCAAAATCCTTCTGAAAGGCACATAACAAATAATGGTCTATGCAAACATTTTCCATATTCACTTTGCTGCAGGGCAACTAAACCATAAACCCCATAACCTGCTCTTTGGTTGGTTGGTTCTCAATGGACAAACTGTGAATTACCTGGCGAACAATTGGATTAGTTGAGTTGTCAAAATCTGCTGTTGTACCCTCCCACACTACTTTCCCACCATGCAGGAACAATATCCTGCAGTGTTTTTGAGAGCAGAACAGGAACAATCCCATTAGAACAAGAACTCAAAGCCAAACACTGACAAACATTGCAGTTGAACATTTAATGAGCATATTGAACACACAGATGTACATTTGGCAAGTTTGTTGCTTTACCTATCTACAGCCCTGCGAATAGTGCTATGTTGATGAGTAACTACTAAATATGAGGCAATTGTCCCAGGCTTCCCCATGGCATCACGACCATTAATGTGCACAGAACGGATCAAATCCTCAACCACTGTAGAAGCAATTGGATCTAAACCTGCTGTTGGCTCATCGTACATGACAAGCTGCAGTCAAAACCAATATTCCAAAACCAAAGTTCAATACACATGGGTCTGTCTTCCACTCACTAGATCCCTCCCTCTCCAGGTCAATCAACTAACAGAAGTGATACAATCAGAATGAGGCCATTGACCTTATCATCCTGAATTTAATCAGCCTTGCCTCAGAACCACACCCCAGATCTTCATTCAGAATAATGGCCATATGACAATGGTACCTCCTGCTCTGTTTGCCCTCGTTTGTCATTGGAGATGATAGCCCGGGCCAGTGCAACTCTCTTCTTCATGCCACCTGAGAGTTCTGAGGGCAATCGCTCCTCAACTCCCTGTTTGAGGTCCAAGATAAGTTTCTTAGCACAAATGGACCTGGTCTCAATGCAAGGATTACAACAAGGAGCCAGTTTTTTGGGGGTTCTGATAAACCAAATAAAAACTGTTTCCCCTGGCAAACAAACTACCGTCAGGTGACAATTGAGTTTGTCAATTTGCCTGAAAGTTTTCTTTTTGTTTCAATCAGATATATGGTCTTGCTAGTAACTGTACTAACTCCATGCCAAGTGAGGTGTTCCAAACCTTCAAGCCTACAGCTGCAAGGCTCTCTGTGACCAGCTCAGCTATTCTCTCATTTGAAAGACTGGAATGTTCATATCTGCACCACACAGCACCAATATGACATTGGACTCTAGAATCTGACACAAATAGCTCATGGCAAAATATTCTTCATGATATTGGACCAATGTATACAAAACCCCAGAAGAGTTTAGCTGAACATCAACATTGGAAAGAAAATATGATGGACGTTTCTTATTGACCAGTAACTAAATCCTATCAGTGCCAAATCAAAGTGCCATGAGCACATACTTCTCCATATCACATAATCAGAACATTCATACCATCCACATTGCAATCCAACATGAAAGAGGAAAGCATACAGCATAAAACCAACATTCTCCCGAACTGTGAGTGAATCAAAAAGTGCAGCACTTTGGAAAACCTGCCATACCCCCAATCAATGCCCATAAGAAAAATGTCACACAACCACAAAAATGATTTCTTAGAAACAAACTTACAAATTAAAAATAATAATAGATTTCTCTACAACCCATAATGGCATCCAAAATAATAAACACAAAAACAAAACAGCTGTGCAAGTGACTGACTTGAACGTACCAATCCAATACGAAGACCAGATAGCTCTTCATCACTGATTAGACCATGGCGCTTCTTGCCACAAATATACACATCACCCTAGGAAACACAATTATTATTCAGTAAACATTAAAAAAACATCAAGGAAACACTGAAGACTTGTAGCTACACTCATAAGACTCTGTTCTTGGCATAGCATGGAAGAGCTGAACTTGTGGCTCTCACCTTATCTGGATTAAGCAACCCAGCCACGATGCGAAGAATTGTAGACTTCCCTGTACCTGAAGGTCCTATGATACCAACCGCTTCACCACGCCGTATCTTTTCCATTCAACCAACCCCCACAACAAATTATCAAAAATCAGCCACAAACACACACATGGATCAATGACTTGAGGCGGCCAAGAGATCCTTCTCCAGGGGAAAAGACTACAATTAAGAGAAACAGTAATGGACCCACTCATAACAAAACCCCCAATCAAATTGGCACTTTCAAACTGCAAACAGTGGAATTGATGGTGTCAGGAAGTAAGTGTCAATCTTTCTGGACTCAGTTTACGCCACCATATCCAAATTGTGGAAGCTAACTGGTAGCTAAAGCCCTTTCACCAAAGAAAATCTCCAGTTCAAACCTACAAGTTCATATCCCTTAGTATTATGCCTTTTGATATTGCTATTCTAGGACTAGCATTCACTGCAACATCAGGCATCACAAGTAATCTTGCCTTGAAGCTTGCACCCTTAAGAATCTGCTTCTCCCCAAAGGCTTTATACACATCATGGCACTCAATCAAAACCTCAGGGTCATTGTCAGCTTCAGCAACTGCCACTGATGCTCGGGGCTGGGTTGCATCACTAACATCTGCTGATGTTTGATGCTGCCGATCCATGCATGTTCCATGCACAATAATAACCAAAAAAATGAAGTGAATTACTCTTACCCTAAACTTTTTTGATTCACATAGCCAGAAGCTTTGACAAGCAAATGCTTGCATGACAAAAAAAATTTACAGTATCCTTTTGCTTCTGAGCTTCTGCCTCAGACCCTCTCCGTGATGAGAGATGGTAACTAACCCTAACAGGGCAAAGATGGCTTCCATTTGTAGTAGACCAAGAAGCTCATACTGTGGATTCCCCAAGACTCGAGTAACTTACATTCAATAGCATGAAGGGGGAGGAGGAAGAGTCATCCTGACGGGAAGAAACTCGCGCCTGCGGGGAGGATGATGTTGAAGAGGACGAGCAGAGCACGTGCATGGGGATAATAAGCCGCCGTTCTTGAGCCGACGACCCTACGTGGATGCACTGTCGATCCAAGCCTTGATGAAGAGACCTGAGAGAAGAAGAGGTGGGTGGTGTAACTACTACTCTCGTCATCTCAGGTTTGCATCTATCACAACTTGCATTCCCGTTGGAGGAAGGTGCGGGCTTAGACGACCAAGGGGATAAATGAACAGAAACTGAGAGAGGAGAAGGGGAAGAAGTGAGAGACGACACCATGGTGTTCTCTCTCTCTCTCTCTCTCTCTCTCTCTCTCTCTCTCTCTCTTTGCCCCACCCTCAAATGCTCCTTAAGCGACTGTTTGTATGCTGCTCTCTCCGTTTCCAACAACAGCTCAAAATCCCTTTCGGTACGCTTGCTGAAAGTGAGGCCAATTCGCCGACAATGTCCAAAAGCGAATATCCTAGAGCATCCTCTTTGCTGAGATCTCAGCATGCTCACTCAATCAACAAACCAACCAAGGGCTTCCTGCTCCTGCAAATTGCAACCAAATTCGCTTCAACTAGTCTTTAAAGCTTCCACCACGTCCAGAGGCTTTCTCCCGAAGCAAAAGGGAGAAAAATGCCGGGAGCTGCAACTGTCGCGGGAATGCGGAGATCCCCTTCCCAGTGACTAGCATTCCCAACAACGACGCACGCGTACTTCCCTCCTGCGGTTTCGAAATTAGGTCAAAAAAGAGCCAGCGGAGAGGATGACAATTCCACGCACAAGAAGGTCCTAAATCCCGGTAGAATTGTCCTCTGCACACGAAGCACGCGTATTTCCCCCATACGATTCCGAAAGTTGATTAAAAAGAGCCAGCGGAGAGGATGACAACTCCGCACAAAAGAAATCCTAATTTCTGGTAGAATTGTCCTCTCACATCAGCCGATTCCACTGAATCCTGATTGATAATGTTCTGAGTTTTTGTGAGGAGATTGGTCAATTTTGGACTTATATTTTTGTCCCCTCTCTCAATCATAACCATCCCTAAGGAAAATCTCGACCTTCTAATTGGGTATCACGGCACAAGTTTCAAGCCATAACCATCCCTTGTGAGAATTTTGACACTTTGATTGGTTGTCAAGTCACAAGTTACAACCCACAACCTTCAACCTCCATTTCATAAGTGACCTACTAATTAACACAAGGTACCATGTCGGGCTCTCATTGGCCTAACAACTTTGTAACCCTTCACTACTTGGATGAAGATTTCATAACTACATTTTATGTAGGTGAGAAAAGGGCATCTTGATTCTTACTAGTGTAAGTTATGGTTGTTATTAACTTGCATGATCTTGCCAATTACCTAGTCCATAACACATTTTATTATCAAAAAATTAGATATTGAAAGGTATCACTTTTGACTTTCATTGGCCGTATAAATTATGTTATTTGTGCATATGAAAATGCCATTATCATTCTATGCATGAATGAAAAGAAGGTATCTCTATTCTCCTGAAAGATGGTTGTGCTTAATAACCAATAAGACGGTGTAGGTTACCAAACTATTCTTACCCCATTTACACCTCCTTCATTATTCCCAACAACTAATGACCTCTCACTTAGTATTTATGGCTTCAAACTTTTTGACCAACAAATTGCAATCTAGAAATAGCAAAGTGTAACTTGGTCATGCAGGAAATAAAATGCAAATAAGCACTAAAATCACATATAATCATATCAGAAGTTGTCACATATGCCATCAAAAAATAATTATTAAGAATAGTTTTACCTTTTTGTGTGGATTATGGCAAAACGATTGTTATGTTTGAAAAATGATGAAACCTTACTAAATTTTATAAAATAAAAACACCCACATGGAAGGGAAAGTGAAGGAACAAGAAAAAGAAGACCACCATCCAACCAAAAGATAACACCCAAAAAAGCAAACACAACAATGGAGATCATAGAATAAAACTACCAACAATTGCCAAAGAGGGCAAAAGAACAACTTACGGACCTTAAACCTTGCACATGTCACATCAAACACATCAAACAAAAAAATGGATGGGAAACATGTAAAAACACCTAACCTAAAAAAGACCTCACTATCAACAAATGTTCACCTCAAAATGGAAGTTTCTTAAACTTTTGTTATAACCATTGACACCCTTTGCTTTAAAAATGAATGTAAAACCAACAAAGGATAATCTTCAAAGCCCTTGACTAATCACACCATGTTTGCACATTAATAAAAAAATGTCATTTTATTTGTGTAAGCATCCAAATACCTCTATTGCAAGGAGGAGAAATATATTCCTAAGGTGTCAATTACAAGATACTTTGTCCTTTGCACGAGCTTAAATCATCATGGTCGCTCCTCAAAAAACCATAGTTTGCAAAACTAAATGTGTTTGAGTTGGATCAATAATGACAACCTTGACCAATGTGCAAACCACATTTGTGATGAACATAATATTGACCCATTGATGTGAAGATTGGAAGGAGGGTTATGGAAGGACATGTGTATGCTCAAGTGAAGCATGAAATTTAGCCTTTCTTGTAATGAAAGCAAAAGCATCTTGAATGGCATTGTGTGTTGTGGTGCATTTCTCCTCCCCTCCCCCCCTCTGATGTGAATAGCGAAGAAAGCGTATCCCCATTAAGGCTAACCATAGTTACAATGGGCCAAAAAACAAGCTATCAAATGGGGGAGGTCCAACCTAATGCATAGTGTTGAAGAGAAAATGACTTAGGTCATATGAAATAATGAAATGAGTAAGAGAACTTAAAATTAAATATCAAACCCATGCTTATGTAGGATCTCAAATAAGCATGATGAAAATCCAAAAACATCTCATATACAATGCTAGAAAATGAATGTTCATGCAAATTCTTTGAAATGAACTCTTGAAGACAATCCATTCCCATTTTTTTAATTGCTTGAAAGGTGAAATGCAAGCTTGTGTTGTAGAAAGAAAAAGGTCACTTGTCAACTTTAAGTGGGCCTAGAATGAAACCAAACTTACACTTCTTGCACCTATGGCATTTAATAAAAATGGGCAAAAATCCTACAAGAATTTGGATACAATGATTAGGGCCACAAGCCCCAAGCTCTTCAAGTAAGCATTGGAGCAATTACCTCAATGGAAATGAGACATAACCCCTTTTTAGATATGAAGAACTTTTGAACACTATAAAAAAACCCAAGCCCAAAATCCTCCCAAATACCCAGATGAAGGTCAAGTCCAAAAAAACTAGTTGGCATTGAAACTTTGGGAGTGGGGGAAGAACAAAAAATATAAAATGGCATTTGGGCAAACAACGAAAAGAGAATCCCAAAGCCAACTAGGTGTCTCTTAACCTCAAGAACACCTCTATGTGGCACACATTCTTGTCAAGGGCATCCTGAAAAAATGAAGAAGCAAAAGAAAAGGAACCAAATGGAATGCCCAAAACCTTAATGTCATTTGAAATAGTGTTAAAACCAATGTTGGCAGGTTGAGGTTCTAGGTTAGGTCTTGAGGTATCTGGCCCAAAGGTTCGTGAAATTAAGAAAATTGAACTTGAATCCAAACCTCGAAATTACATCTTTTGAAAACTAGAACTATAACCTAAACCAAGGCTATTGTACTTGTAAAATAGGTTCAAGTTTTTTGAAGATATAAGCACCAAGGTTTTTTTAAAGTGCATCCCCCTTTTCCAAAGAAGTAAAGCACCCCTTTCTAAATGAATAGAAAATAATGCGTTTGATACATTGTTTCATCGGCTATCGAGAATGGTGGTGGTGGTGTTTGAGTACCACCATGTCAGTTGTAGGTCAAATTGTGTGAAATGTAAACAATGGTTGGAAGTTGAAAACTAAAAAGGTTTTTTTCCATGTCAAGTGTAAGTCAAATTATGTGTAAGCAATGGTTGGAAGTTGAAAAGTGAAAAGGTTTTTTCCATCTTTAATTTTCATTATTATTGTTCTTATTGCTACAAATTATAGATTGTGGTGATTTTTTTTTTAAAAAATATTCACAAGGTGTCAATTGAATCATAATTGGCATTATTTTATTGATGCACACAAAAAGCACAATGGTGTTTGGTGTTTGAATAGACCATGTCAAGTGTAAGTCAAATTGTGTGAAATGTAAGTGGTGGTTAGAATTTGAAAATTGACAAGAATTTTTTTTTGTCTTTAGCTATCATTTTTCATTTACAAATTATTTTTTTTGTTTTTTATAACATTTTTCTTTTTAGAAAATTTTGCTTTCATAATATTTTTATTTTTTTTGGCATTCTTGATTTTTGATTGCAATGTTGGTATGTGTATATAAATAAGTTCATCCATAGAAAAAAAATGTTTTAATTTTCATCATCATGCAGATTGTGGATCATGTGGGCAATGGGGGCAATGGTTTTTTTTCTTGACACATCATCAATAGAACCCTAATTGGCCTTATTTTATGTTGTAAATAAAAAATGGTGGTTTTTGAATACCATCATGTGGGGGTGTAGTTCAAATTTTGCAAAATGTAAGGAATGGTTGGAAGTTGAAAATTAAAAAGGTTTTTTTTGTGTTCAATTTTCATGCTATTGTTTTTTTTATTGCTACGTATTGTAAACAAATAGCCTTTTTAACATTATCATGTTTTTTGTATGCCATGTTGGATTTTGACAATCACCACTTTAATCATATTGGTGTCATTAGTCATTTGTTTAATTCTACATCTTAGATTGCAAATATAGAAAAAGTTCAACATTTTTTAGGCAGATGCATGGTATGGTATGGTGTAAACAAATTTAGGGAAAATTAGGAGTACATATAGTATAAAAAATAGCAACATGTAAGATTTCATTCACTTTGAAATTTTCTAAAAATCACATGTAGTTAATTTGAGCTTTAAACATAAAATAAGTTGTTAAACCCATCTATATGCAATTGATTGGTAGTTCTATCATTGTGCAAAAGTACACCAATAATTTTATAAACATTGATTTAGAATCCTTATTTGATAGTAGATTACCATTTTTTATTATATGTAAAACGGTAAAAACAACATTTAGCGCATCTACATCTCCAATGGAAGAACATTTTACAACTTTAAAATATCACAGTCTTCATCATTATTATAGCATAATGTATTAACAAATGTTTTAAAAACATTTAATATGAACTTCACAACTAGAAAAAAATTGAAAATTTTAATGAAAAAAATTCTTCTTCATGGTTGTCTATTTACATGTGCAAAATTTCACGAATAAACTACCATTAAATCTAGTCCTTTGCAATCTTTTTTTACAATTGCAACATCATGACAAGGTTGTTGCATTGTGAAAATGTACTCCAATTAAGAATTCATTTTTAAATATTTGCTCAAATTTCATGATACAATTATATATTGGGATGTAAACCACCATTAATTAAACATTTTAGTTACAAAATGTTTTCAAAACATCCACCATGATATATCAAAGTTCCACAAGTATTGAAAACTATCAAACTATGATTTTTTTGTTTATACCGAAACATGCAGTCATTTTTTAGCATCATTATGTGGCATTTGGTTTCAAGGTCATTTATTGATTGTTCAACATTGGTTCTAAATTGAAATTGAATGGGCTTCAATTCCATATAACCCAATATTGATTTTTTTAATGTAAACATATTCCAAAATAATTACATACTTTTGAACTTAAACAAGATGTGGCTTGGGTGCAAGTTGGTGATTTTGATGAGATGTTGATAGTTGACAAGACTTAAGTTCCATATTGAATGTCTTGTGTTTTTTGGCTACAAATAGAAGGATCCCAATTGAACTTCATAAAAAAAATTATGAGGAACAAATTACTTCATTTAAATTTGTAAAATAAGAACAACCTTATTTTGTTTTGTTTTGTGTAGGTTTGCAAGTAAGGTTGTGATGTTTCAAGATGCATGTTGTTTTCAATAAACATAATGTTTATTGATGTACAAAGAAACGATATTGTTTTGTTATAATTGTCAAACACAAACCAATATTGTTAGTCAAGTTCCTCCACCATTATCACAAGACATTGCACAAATTGTTGTGGATAACTTTAATCTCGTTGTTTCAATTGTGCATTGAATCCACTTCACTAACTATTGAGTGATGCATTGGATGTGGCAATCATGATGTGTTTGACATTTCAACAAGACATCATGAATCATGTTATACCAAATAACATGATTGATGATTATATATTATTGGTGGGTATTCAATTGTTGAATTGGTGATATTGTAATGAATATAAAAAAGTAAATGTTTTTTATCCATACTTAAATTTCTTGTGAAAGTTTTAACCTAAAAGGGTTCACAACATGTTGGCTCTTATGTTGGATCCCTTATATACATTATTACAAATCATGGGTCTAGTTCACTAAATAGTTTCATTAAGGCACCTATAAAAGTGGTAATGATTGACTACATAGTAAATTGCATTTCACCATTCCTATCTTTTAGTCATTGTGTAGTTAAACACATCCTTAGCTCCCAATTTCCCTTCAATTATATCTTGCAAATTTTGAAAAATGATCATGAAATTTTTATGTTGTTTTCCATTTGTTGCATTTTTGCATGCTTGTTCTAGTATATATTGTATGTGATGTAATTTGCTTTCATTTTATTTTTTTATTGGCCTTGCATTAAATGTTTATCATCTATGCATGTGACCAAGATCAAGGGGTTACTAGCTATTGTTTACAATTTCTAATCTGTGACCTTAGACTAAAAACTTCTACAATTTATGGTTTGTGACATGATGGAGGCAACATTTTGCTTATGTAATTGGAACAACAATTCAATTAAATGTGTCAAATGTCAAACCTAAAACCCTTTTGGTCATATGTGGTATGTGTTAATTTGTTTTTTTATTTGAACAAGGTAGATTAAATATTGTACAAGTAGAAGACTTGTTGTAACACTCCCATTAATTAGAAATGTGCCAAAGGTGAAAAATAAGGATATTGAGTTTGAAATGAAGACAAATATAATCATAACTAAGTTTTGGGCACAACATTTGAACTTTGAACTATGAACTTTACTACATGAATAAATAAGTACAAAAAATAAGCATAGTTCCCACATTTATTATTACCACTAGTGCAAGTGACACAAAAGATGATGGAGGACAAGCTTATGTCCATCAATGAAGTTTAGTGTATAATGTTACAAGTTAAGGTTGTGGAAGGACTTGGAACAACCAATAAGTGGCCAAAAGGTTCTAGTTGCATATTGCATGAAGGTGACTAGATTGTTGTCTATGGCATGTAGGGTTTGACATGCATATGAGCTCTATTAATTTGGAAAATTCCAGGTGAAGGAGTTTTGTGCGAATGTCAACATTGGGCTTATTCCATGCACTTTTGAAGTTCTTGAAGAGCCTTGCAATTAAGATATATCTTAGTGGCATTAGCTTTGGGCCCATGCACAATCAAAATGTGATGCATGTTGGCTTTTGATCTAAAGGTGACATGTGATCAAAGAAGTTTGCAAATGAAACATGTGTGTGAATTTTCACTATAAATATCATCTATCATTTTTTTGATTAGTTCATAGCCTACATCAATTTGGTTAGCAAAGAAAAATACAAGGATGCATATGAGGAGGATGTTTTCCCTTGTGTTTTTAGGATCATGCCCAAATGTGTTTTCCATGAGAAGGATCTTCTTGTGGTTAATGTGGATGCAATTGTAGGTGTAACCAAGGTTGGAAGTTGGAACACCTCTTTGTGTGCCTTCATGGAATGGTATTGATATTGACCAAATTGTGTCCATTGAAGTCAACCATAAACTAGTTGAAAGTTGATATATTCTACAATGTCTCATGATTAATTATGTTGGTTTTACCTATTAATTGTTCATTTTGAACTTGGCATCAAGAATTGATATAATTTTAACTATTGTTAGCTAAACTTGGCATCAAAAACTTGTAGATTTTGTTGATCCAACAAAAAAATAAAATTGAATGTTGCAATGAAGATCGATTGTTGTGACTAATGCAAATAGGTTGCCATTTTGACATTGAACAAGAACTTGTACATCATCGACAATCCATTGATCTTTCGAAGGAAAATTATTAAGATGATCTTTCAACATAACAATGAAAGCTAGTGGTGAAACTCAAGAATTTAAAAAAATTCCCTGAGATAAAAGAAGGCAAAAAGTTTACCAGATGAATATGTATGCAAGCGGGAGCTTTACAAAAAGCTACAACATTGCAAACTCTTCAATGAGAAAAAAACACTTTATATAGAATATGGATAAAAAAAAAGACTAATATGTTGTGGAAATGCATGTTTGACTAATAGCACCTAAGTTCTCCTTTAAACGAAGGGATGGCTCTTTTTTATGTTGGAAACTTGCTTCTTATTATTACAAAGGCTTTTCAACTAAATTCAATTCTTGGATTGTAATTTGTATTTTCCCATGAAAACTTGTCATTGAAAACCAAATCAATGACACAAAGGATTTGATGAAATGTCAATTCACTAATTACTAAATACCAACAATTGCAAATGAATGCTTCAAACAACCTTTTCGTAATTGTAATATAGTTAGGTTCTTTAAACCAAAGAATTGTCAAATATAATAACCTATTCTTTAGCCTTGAGATAACCAATTTGATTAGGAATTAGGGAGGTTTAACAATTTAAAAAAATAGAACTAGCAAGTTTTTCATTTCAAAAAATCATTAAAATAAAATCAAAGGTTATTTTTTAAAAATATTTTTTAAACTAAGATTATTGGTTATTTAAACAAATAAAAAACCACTCAACATTAGTTCAAACCCAATAGTGTGCATGTAAGACTCTTATTGGTCTTGTGTTAATGAGTTTTGACTTGGGGGTGCTAACAACTTATTAGGTCACATTTGTTGTTGTGCTTAAAAAATAACCAACAAAATATTAAAAGTTGTAATAGAAAACACCATATCTTGTGAGAATTATTGATTTTATAATTTATTTAAATGGTACATTATACTTCTTTTAGATGTAGAACATCCCAATTAATTTATGCCCTTGAACAAATCACAATTAATTATGTCTAGTTATATTTCCAAAAATCATTCAAATTCAATTATCCATGTGCAAATGATATTCTTCATCTTTTGTAATAAATCAAGTTTGTCTTTTGGAGGTAAGATTTAATAGCCAATTCTAAAAAGAATATACTTCCTTATTGGAAACTAAATATTGTTGTGGAATCCAATCTTGAAAAGTTGTAGTTGAATGTCAAACTTTAATGTATTCTTTTAGCAATTAAGGTGAACCAACACCTACACTAATACCTTTGCCTTTTCAAGTGAGGCCTCATAAAGGCTATATTTAACTTGGTAGATATTGAATTTGGACTCAAAAATATTGATTTAGTTTAAAGATGGGATATTTATAATGTTTGGATATTTTATTTTATTTTCAAATTTGTGAGGCGGGTGGATTAATGATCACCAACAAGATGACTTGGCCAAATTTGGTTAAAGGTCAAATGGGAAAATAGAAAAATGTAATGTTCCTCTTATATATTTAGCCACATGTTGGAACCTATTATTTAAATATGATATTTTTTTCATAATGTGGCAACTTGGGCCCATTCTTTCCAAAATAAGTCATTTCTATCATTTGCACCTTCATTTTTTTGTTGTCAAGATCACAAAATTTGGTCCTAGACAAAATTAACCGCCAAAAAATGTCGTTTTTACCATGGTACTAGTGTAGGTGTTGTTTCACCCAAGGCCTTTCTCAACATCTCCCAACATCAAATTTGGGATGAAAGTCAATAGCATCCTCATGTTTTTTTGGTTTGTTCCCTTCCATGGTTGATGACACCCACATCATTGGCCTTTATTTTTGATCATTTTGCTTCTCGATTGGGTTTGGTGGAGCTAGTTGTTTAGCTTCATAAGTTCACATCTTGGTCCCCTTGTAATCTATTTGCTAGTTTTTCCATTCTTGTAAGTTTTTACTATTGTTGTCTGATTTTTTTATCTTGAAACGAACCTTTAGTTTGGTTTTTTGTTTTATTTTTATTTCATGGAAACTTTGGTGTGGGTTTGAAGATGGTTTTCTAGATTTGCAAAACTTTGGTTTTAAAAACTTCCTAAGAATTTGGAGCATGATCTAGGTTAAGAACTAGTTTGCTTCCATTTAAATTGCACCAAACAAAAATTAAAAACCTACATAAATATGTATTTGCAATCATGAGGAATGGGGTATTAATGAAAGAGAAAAATATGGAGGTATGCAATTAAGAAAAATAAATTAATGTTAATTACGAATGAACACCTTGTCAAAAAACAAAAAAATTATAGCTAATACCTAGAATAATCAGTATCCAAATGATCCATATAATAGGCATCAACTTCCCACTTCCCACCACCTCCATCAAATGAAAAATGGAGAGCTTGCATGATGGTATTGAAAAATCATAATTTTCAATCAATAATAATCAAAAAAAGTATTAATTTATAAAGGTATTTGAAACATTGTTAAGAAAGAACAAACAATCAATATTAGCAAATTTGCTCAAATTGCCCAAAAACCATTGCATGATGACTTGAATTATTTTTTTCTATGTTCAAGGAATGGGGTTTTCCTATCAATTATGCATTGTCCCAAATCAAAAGTTGTTAAGAAACACAACATTGGAAAAATATGAAATCTAGAATATGAAATTTAAAACATGATGTATATGAAATTTTGAGATCAATAAGTAGTATGATGAAACCCAAATTCTAGTGTTTTTTGTTTGTAGCAAGAAAGGAATGAACAAAACCATTATGAAACTTTGAAACCATAAAACCTCTCAACTTCCAACTTAACTAGCAAATCACTTAGAGATTAAAACCATGAAACAAATTAGAACAAACAACGCCTTGTTTTTATAGGTGTGCTCAATTTCCATGGTCACAATCTTGCATTCATACACATTTTTGTCCATTCTTCTAGCCATTTTTTCCTTTTTTTTTTGACCACGTAATACACTTTTGAAAATCTTCCTAAGATGTAGATTTGATGGACATTTTGTGTAATTTGACATAGACCTTTTTGTTTGTTTACCATATTGACATGCCTTTGATATGGCGTGCGTAAAATATGTGCCTTGGAAAGGGTCCTCCAATCCTAAATTGTCACACCTTAAACAATGGATTTAAGAGTTATGGTCATTTCTCCCAAGTTTGATCCCTTGTTTTATACATATGCCAAAATCTTCTTTCACAAATCATACTTATCCAAAAGAGCTTAGAGTTTCACTACCAATGTTTGGCTAATTGTTTTAGTTGCCTCAAACAACCTTATGGTTGAAGAAAATTAAAAAAACATAGATAAAAAATGCATTTGCCAAACACACAATGATGTTTGCATACATGATATTAATATATTCACATAATTATAGTAGTATGCATGAAATATATAACAACTTCTTGCTCACTAGCTTATTTTCATAAGCTTACACTCTACCAGTTAGCAACAACAAATAACTTACTCCACCAACATGGGCAAGACCAAAGAACAAGAAAAAAAACAAATAGGAGACAAAAGATCAATGACCTGAAGAATTGGTCACAATCATAATGAAGATGAATAGTTCAAAATGCACAAAGCTTTTCCCTAGCACTGAGTTTTTGGATGAATGTAAACTACTTCATTACAATTTATTCAACTAGAAAACAATGTAGGATCCCAAACATACTCCCATTGATTAGTGTAGGTGATCTTTGACTACTAAAGTGAGTATGTAATTTTTAATAGTCTAAAAAAAATAGTTTCCTTTGAAACAACCCCAAGTTGCTTATGTAAATGACAAATCTTTTCTAGTGACAATGGCTTCATCAATAGATTAACAATTTGATATGTTGTAGGAATGTAATGAATATCAATTTCCTTTGATTTTTTCTTCTCCTAAATGAAGTGATACTATAGTTTGATATTGTCCTTGGTATAATGATGAAAATTTGGATTCTTCACTAAGTGAACTACACTTTGGTTATCTTAAAATATTGGTGTGGGGTTGCTTTGTGGCACTTTAATGTTTGACGTGAACCAACGTAGCCAAACAACATCTTTGGTCATTGCAGAAGCAAAAATATATTCAATTTTTATAGTGGATAATGAGGTACAAACTTGTTTTTTTGTTGTTCCATGCTATGGCTACATTTCCAAAAGTGAAAACATACCATGTTTGGGACTTATGATCAATATGATCTCCTACAAAATTTGCATCAAAACATCCTTTTAGATGATTGTTGATAATTGTTCCATTATACATGATCCCATGATTTTAAATTGCATGGAGATAACACAACATGTATTTCACCACTTTCCAAATATGCATTTGAGTAGGTCATTTTAAAATCATGACTCACAACATAAGCTATGTCTGGATTTATGAGTGTCATTGCATACATAATGCATCCTATTGTTGAACTTTGCATGGTGCAAAAATTGGAGTGTCTTCCCTTGTTGCAACTACTAGATGAGTGTGAAAATAAGTTGGGGTTATGGTTGGATTATTGTCTTGCAACCCAAAATGGTGAATGATATTAATTATCTACCATTATTGGTTGATGAATAAACTTTGGTTGCTACAATAGTGATGCAACTCAAAACCAATATAATAGTTGTTTATTCCTTGTGTCACTTCCAAATGTTTATGTAGATATTGTAGCATATGAACAAGTTTTGTCCCATTAGTTGAGCAATTGATTCCATTGTCAACAAAAAGTTTAGCCATTGTTTCAACGTGTCCATTTTTGTGATAGACACATGAATCAATGTTGCCTGCCAACAAATTGTATGTAATGAAAAAAAAATCAAATTTGTAATTCCATTGCCTTGTTACCTACTTCAAGCCACAGATGTTTTGCTTTAATTTGCACACCAACATCATGTCCTTCATGTGCCCTTCTGGTTGTTCCATGAAGATTTCTTCATCCAATTTTCCATACAAAAAAGTTTTGTGCACATCATACTATATGATGTGCATATCATTGGTTGCTGCTAGAGCAAAAATGTTCGAAATTAAATAACGTTTTATTATAGCATTGAAAGTTCCATTGTAATCAAATCCATGCACTTGTGTGAAACCCTTTGCAACCAACCTCGTCTTATATCACTCTAGAGTCCCATCCATCCTGGTCTTAATTTTGAAAACCCATTTTGACTTGATAATCTTTTGTCATGGCGGCAATGCACTAGCTCCCAAGTAGAGTTGATTAATTCGGATTATTTGTTCTTCCACTCCCTTGTCACATGCAAGTATTGTTGTGGATCATTGGAAAGTTTAGATTGGATAAGTTCGTTTGTTGATGTACTTTCATCAAACTCCACATTTGAAGCAATGGAAATCTTCCTCCCATTTAGATTCCACAATCAATACACTTTGTTATTTTCAACATATCCCATGAACACCAAGGATGCTAATCCACGAGCCTACGAGCATGAACATGAGGAGGCAAGCATGAATGCATGACCATGACCAAATCTTTTTTAGAATATTCTATCCATGTAGACATAATATTAGGAAAATGTTCTTTGACTATAAAATAGAATTTTTGTTGATGTGGAAGGATATTTTGCCATGTGTCCATGGATGAATGATATTTATGGATGAAAAGCGGATGAACATTATTTTGAATGTTGGCAACACATGCTATTTTTGCAAAAACTTGAACAAAAGAAATAGGGTCAAAACAATTTATGTTGGTTTCTTTCAAAACAATTCAACAAATGAAATGTTCAAGTCACACTTCAAAGCCGTACTTCATATTTTCTTAATATGAAATATATTCATGTTCTACAACATCCAAACCATACAAAAAATTAAATTAAATCCCATAGACCACCAAGAAATATGTGACAATCTGAACACTAACTATTCACCACCAAGAGGCATGTGCCCACTAGGAACAAAAACAATATGAAATAGTCCACAACACTTCACATTGCCTACACTAGTTCAAGTTATTTTTTATTTTCGTTCTCTCTCAACCTCTTGCATCTAACACCATCCTCGTTACTTGCAAAGTCAAATTGCATTTTTTCCCTTATATTACTAATTTGCCTGATTTATACAACAAGCCACCAATTTTTATTTTATAATGGTAAAAGGAAAATTGCCACCAATTTTCACACCAAACATGTTGGAATCAATGATTGAATATACACTAATATCGGGCAAATTAGATAGAATATGTGAGATGACAACAAAACCTTGGGAATATCCAAAAGATGACACTCGATTACTCCCCCTTTAACATTTGTTAAAAATCAGAACATGGGGAACAAAATGGAAAAAACAATTGACAAAACATATGAATGGGCAGCCTAACAAAGGGCAAATGCAAATATAGACAAAGAAAGTCTTGCATTACTAAAATAAATTGTAAACATTCCAAAGGAGGATATGGAAGATTGTGACTAGGTGATGTTCACACATGCCATGAATTTTTTTTTTTAAATGCACAAGTTTGAAAAAGTTGATTCTAGAACATTTTTTCACAAGTTTATTCAATGATTTGTCGACAAAGGATTTAGTAACCCTTGGAAACCTACTATCAATAAAATTCTTGAAACCCCAAAGACAACTTTATGTAACTCTAAGCAAGCAAACCTGGTTGCCATAGGATTTAAAGAATAAAGTTTTAAAACAACCTATGAATTGTTGAATGACAAGGCTAGCTCCAAAACCATGAAACATGTATGATAGTTAAAAGAAACAACAAATCAACAATTGAAGGAAAAAGAAGAATAATGTGAGCCATGGATTATAGCTCAACAATTAGTTAAGCTTTAGTTCCGTAATTTTCCTTAATACTAATGATTTGAATGTTTATAAGCTTCCAAGTAGTGATTATTAATAGTTGAATCAATTTTTTTGATATTTTTAGGCATATAGTATTTCTTTATTTCAGTTGATATAACGTTTAATCAGTTAAACACCTAGTAAACCTTTTAAAGTACATTATCCTTTTTATGTTGTAGAGAAGGGAAAGGGGATGTATAATTAGATGTGATTTATTGATATATAGGGAATACAAGCCCATAATTAATAATAGCAATTTGCCATGACAAGGTTAAGTTAGTCTATAGAAGAATCTTCAAGCACTAATGATGTACTTGTAAGATTTTTAGGATGTAGTCCTAATACATCTTTATTTAGTTCCACTTCTATCAGACTTTTTAAATAGAATCAATTCAAACTTAAGTATTAAACATTTCCGCCTGAGTAGCCTCAGGTGAATTACGACTGAATAACTGACTTAAAGGATAGATCACAGTTGTAAAAAATTTAGGATGCGGCGAATGGTGCGAGCAAGGTACTCGGCTCGATGCTCCAGGGGAAGTGGGTTAATCGGGCCTCGTAGCCAACGATAATGGCCATCACCGGGAACCCACGTTCGACAATGGAGACGGACATCATCATCTTCGCACTAGCACTTTTCAAACCTTTCTGGCGCGGCTCCACGAGCAGGAACAAACTCTAAATAAATTGCTAAAGCACGTGGGTTAGGAGATAATCGACGATCCCATATCGAACGATCGACTCGAGTGCGCACCACTCTCCTGGGCGATTCATCTTCGCGCGGCTATTGAGAAACATTCAAGTCGAGCGGTGTTTCTTCAAGCTCTTCTTGTTGTACGGGTGCGACTGGAAGATTTGAAGGCGTAGCGTCATCGTCCGCCATGACTAGTTGCGCCTGCATCAACAAAAGCCAAGAAGGTAGTACAAACAAGGTGCTACTTGCGTTCAAAAGGGGTCGAGGCCTTTTTATTTAACAAATTAGGGTAGGCATAAGGTGTGGGAGTGACGGCGGAACCTCATCAAAACTCGAACACCCTAAATCTAAGGGATTCATCAAACCCTAAATTCAACGGTGGATCTAGAAGTATGTGAGAGTTTTTTTTTGTGATGCAAATTGTAATCCCAATTTACTATGTACTACATAGTTAATTAGTGCATAGTAAAGTAAATAGGTAGGGAATATCAAGGAGTAAATGTTACACGGAAATGTTACTTCAACCATTGAATTAGTCAAGTAAGAACTCAAGGAC
>Ga0209611_10002289_pt1 | contig 33574 bp, 29 predicted proteins | sample S1TSphgellanicum_3_FD_187693 | JGI IMG/M metagenome (GOLD analysis project Ga0209611, IMG submission 187693) | Host-associated microbial communities from peat moss isolated from Minnesota, USA - S1T2_Fc - Sphagnum magellanicum MG (SPAdes) (version 2) | ecosystem: Host-associated > Plants > Peat...
AGTTACAAGGAGCTGACGAACGCACAATTCGTGATCATTCCAAAAATTGTGCGCCCTGCCACTTGCCGAACTTGGATCCTACCATCATCACGTCGACTTGGATTCCTCCACTTGATTATCCATGTCAGGTATGTTAGAGGATGGACGATGCTGATCAGATGCTACTTTGTGACAACTGTAATGGTGGATACCATCTCTTCTGCCTCAAGTTGGAGCTCATTCAAGTTCCCGTCAGCAATTGGTACTGTTCATCATGTTCTCCTACAACACCTTGATTCCTACTCAGATCATGCCATGCTTTTCTCGGCTCAGGTCTGGGGGGGGATAAATGAGAATTTCATCTCAGCCTCACTTGTGCATTGTATATATAGGTGTGCATGCATCTCTTTTTAGTTGATTAGTTTATACATTTGATTGGTTTTAATTTTTTTGTTTAGTAAGATTTATTACGTATTTACATCCTTACGACACCGTACGTCACGACACTACACGTCACGACAGTTGTCATGCCCGTACATGGCCTCATACATGATGGCCAGTTACGGGCATGCCCATGTGTATTTTAAGGTTGATGTACGGTCTTAGGCGACTGTACGCTATTAGATACATAGGGTTTGTTGACGACGGTATAAAAGGTCCAAACCTTCCTTTCTCCTTTAGTTTTTCTAGAATTCCTTTGTCAAGAGTTTCTTCCATCATAAGCTAAGATTTTCTAGATGCTCACGGCGGCCATTGCACGGTCATCGTTTACATACATTTCATTTCTTTCTTGCTTTGCATTTCATTAGAATTTCATCTCAGCCTCACTTGTGCATTGTATATATAGGTGTGCATGCATCTCTTTTTAGTTGATTAGTTTATACATTTGATTGGCTTTAATCTTTTTGTTTAGTAAGATTTATTACGTATTTACATCCTTACGACACCGTACGTTACGACACTACACGTCACGACAAGGAATTGATACCAACCTACTCAATTTCAACCAGCCTAGGCTATCTAAGCTTCTTTCACATAACCTAATTCAAATTTGTTAACCTTTTTCATATGTTACCTACAATGTTCATCTTAGGCCACCTAGCCTATATTCTAGGCTACTTAGGCTTTTCACATTAGGATAGGATTGTGACACATCTTGGCCATTTTTGTGTAGGGGTAAAGCCCTGGGAATAGGACATTTACACTGTGTAAAGCATGAGTAGACCTGTACAGCTTGACCTTCCAGGCATAGTGGGAAATTTCAGTCTGTACAAGGTCTGCCTTGTGGTGGGTGTTTTGCAACATGTAATGCCTGTGTGCAACTGCATTACATATTCCATACTTAACAGGGCACCAGACACGAGAACCTTTTGCATTTTCATAATCTGCAAGTGCTGCCATCGGAACAAAGGCCATATTGATAATACATACATATTAGCTACAACATGACAATGTCAAGGATCTCATCCCATAGTGGCTTTGTCCCTTTCGGCAAGGGTCAGACCGGCAACAGTTGAATTAGGAAATGTGAAGTTCCCCAAAAATGAACTCACAGTTTGGACTTCAGACCACAACACCTGGGAAACATTCCACAAAATGTGGCACCGAATAAAAAGGTGCATCCCCGCACCTCTCCCTTATAGGCAGAGAAAGACTTCAAAACAACTCTAACCCTCACACAAGACTCTGCCAGTGTGAACAGAACCCAAACAAAGACTCAAACCACATATGTGTGAACACTATCTAAGATTTATCAATCTTAGGGCCAAGGCCTAAGAAAAGGAGAGGATTGCATGTCTCTCTCTGGGAGCGTTCAGGTTAGCAAAGGAAAAGACAGTGAGGGGATGTGTCCACAATGCTATTGAGAAATGTCTTATGGAACACTTTGGGAACTTGAGGAACATTTTGGGGACTTTACAAGAACTTGATGGGAACCAAAAAATCAAAAAATCCCCCTCCCCCCCCCTCCCCCAAAAGAAAAAAACCAAGCCCCCTTGAGCCTACAATTTATCACCATTTTCAACTTGGACTAATAACCCCATTATAAACTGGGGTACTTACAGACAAGGGTTGTATAAAAAATATACACACAGATAGAGGATCTATGGGATTTATAAAAAAAATAGGGATGAAAATAAACCTAACTTCAGTACACTAGGGTTAACTTCAGTAAATTGTCACTTAAATTTTTACAACATCTTAACTCTGTCCCTAGGTGCAAAGAAAAAAATTGTGATGAATAAGATTTTTCAAATCAATGCCTTGAATTTAAAAAAAAGAGTTGCATCAGTGCTTCTTTTTGGCGAATTCTTGCAATTTGGTGAATTTTTTTTCAGAAAGTGAAAAAATAAATGAAACAATTGTCATTTTTTAGGGATTTTTTACACATATTTTGAAATAAAAAATTAAATTAGTCACATCTAGACCTATGCACTTCCTAGGTCACCAATTGTAGCAGCACTCTTGTGAAACTGCTATAGCTTAAGGACAGTTGCCATTTAATGCTAACTAATGCTGGGGATCCTTGGCAGTGGACTTACTTGAGGAATTTGAAAAGAAAAAACCCTGAGTTGCATGTTTGCATGAACTAATACTTACATGCTACATGCAAGTTACAAGGAGTTTTTATTCTTAGTATTAACAATCAGGGTCCTAGCACATTACTTGTGTAGTTCGTTATTTGTTGGCAAGGAGAGACTACGGAAGCATAAAAGATTTTGAGGGAATATTAAGTCTATTTCTATGGTTCCTCAAATTGCGGAAATCTCATCCCCAGCTGACTTTGTTTTCATAATTAATTATATGTCCATATCATACATCCAAAATTTAACATAACCATCAGCTTTCCATTACAAGGATCCTCATTTAACATGATCATCAACGTTAAAAAATGTAATGGGTGCACTCCCTATAACTATGTTTAGTGTGTTGACAGGCTTACCATAACAGGCTTGTCATGGATTGAGAATTCACTACACATTTTACCAACAGACCAATAACCAGATACCATTGTTCTCCAGGCAGAAAAAGTGGCAAAGAGCTGGCTTCAAGAATGAACAAATTAGACAGATCTCATACATCAAGCATCCTACACTCCCATCAAATCTTCTTGGCACAGAAATTAAAACCTTACACACAAGTCTGAGGTGACGAATTATGTCATTTTCTTGATCACATTAAACAACATAATCTTCCAATTAGTATCATACTCATAATACTACTGATAAGAGACGTGTCTGTTGAACATGAATTTTCTATTAAATCATTGAAGCTGCCACCCAATACCTTAATCTCATCGAAAAGCCTCATCCTTGCTGGGTGCCCATCACTGGGACCATATCCAAACATAATGGCCACACACTTGATCATCAATAGTACAAAACAGTTTTACAAGTCCCTCATTGCATTTAGAAGCTTGATTTCCTGGGCCGGGATGCACTTGCAAGTAGATAATTTCGGTTCAGGTTTACACATCTCTGCTACAAGGATACAGTGAAATCTCACACACCAACAAAGACAAGCAAAAGCCCATAGTATTGAAAGGGAAAAGCAACAACAGATCCTGAGAAAGACAGTCTGATTTCAAGAGGGTTTTGTGGAAGGTTTCAGGTTTGTGGAGGAATCAGGTTTCTGCCTGAACACATTCATTCATGCCAATCCTTCATCAAGCCTTGGCCCTCCTCTTTCCTTCAGGTAGCTCAACCTACCCATCTGAAGCTCAGAGGTACACAGATCACAATGCCTTCACCAAGCGTTGTCAATAAAAAAACTTAGCAATTCAGGCTCCTCCTGCCAGACTGCACCAAACTTGAAGGCATTCCTAGGTGCATGCAAGAGGGAATCCATAATACCCACTTTGCCATGTGGAGAGATTTCAGCAATCAACCTGCATTAATCAGTGTCGGTCTGGACCTCTTGAATCAGCACAGTTAATGGGTTATAGAGTACAGCTATAGTGCAGGATGCCAACTTATCTGGTCTGATACTTTTTCTCCTTAGAAAAGAAATGTGGATCTGCAAAGCAGAGCTTTTTGGCCTTGGGACACAATGGGGGCTCAGTGACACACATTATGCAGTTCAAAGAAGGACCGGAAAGGTTGCACTAAAGCTGGCCAGTAATTCCAAATACATGTTTCTACAAATCAACCACCATTTAGACCCACTAAAATCCAAGCTTGTGTCTCTGAGACAAAAACATAAGGGGCACACGTTGCTCTAAAAACACATTGGAAATGATATACAGTGTGAGGCATAACCTAAGTTCTAGCAGATTGTAAGTGATTAAGCCACAGGAAGCACAGATCACTGAATGACACCTGCTACCCAGGGAACAACGATAGGGGCATTTGGATGATCATTTCGATATTCCTCATCATATCGCCCCTTGAAGTTAAGCTTTGGTTCATCTGACTGCCATCCCCACCATGAGCATTTAGAACACTGCATTTGGTTCCTAAAAGATGCATCAAACTAGGCCAGCAGAATTTGACTATATTTTGCTATCTAAATAAACTGAAGTTCCAACTTAGGGCTCCAGAATTTCTTGAAGAGATGGGTGTCAAGCCATGAGTATTTGAAAGCTCTGAAACTAGATGGTAAATCCTGAACCATACTTCAGGCCCTCCATTACTCTCGAATTGTATCACAAGGCATATAGAGGTATATGGCATTGGTGTGTTCTTGCATAGAAGATAGAAATAGGTAGTCTCAAAACAGGTTTTGATGGGACATAGAGCAGAGCTTGCTATGCATTTGCTCTGCAGATTTGAATCACCTATAGCAATATATAGGTAGCTTCATGTGAATGTGCTAATCCTTTCACTCATGCCCACATCTGTACATTCTTTTCTGCTGACCTAATTGTACTAAAATTGAAGGGGCATCTGCCAAAGGCAGAAAAATGAGAAGGCTGGAGAGCAAGAACAATCCCAATTGCACAACTGACCTGTTTCAACCAACATTCCTGGTGCTTGTGCTCATAGATATCTGGAGAAAAACAGCCTTCTTCAGAAGGGCAGTACACCCACACATTGCACTTTTTGCTGTCTCCCTCAGCACTGCGGGCCTGGTCCAAACATGCCTGACAGCAGTCTGCAGCACTGTCAACATGATGTGTTAGACCCCAGCGCACTGCTGCCCCATCATAGTCTGTATGTGCCTCTGCATGACATTCCTCTGGCAGAGGTCTCCCTGGAATTATCCCATCTTCTGCACCCATGCACATGAACAGGCGACATTAATCAGCTATGCTATTTGGCAGCAGATGTCACATTCAAAACACCTCATGTTCCTCACCCAACAATGGGAAAGCACTACTTTGAGTCTTGTGTCAAGAAAATTATGCAGTGTTAGAAATCACTGTAATGGAACCAAAGCATCCCAGCCATCCAAATTTGCAGCAGAAATCCTGTCTTCAAGCCTCCAGCAGTGTGTCAACTGATGGTAGGACAAATAATCTTCATAACACAAATGGCTGTAGGATGTAGTAGTGCTTACCAATCTCAGATCTACTTGGAAGTAGACCACTGCCTTCCTCTTCAATGAACGTATTTGAAGCTTCGACAAGCGCCACTTCGTCAACAAAGGGTACTTCTTCTGCTGATGCAAACACAATTCAGAGAATGATCAAACTTCTTAACTAGCTCCACATTATTTGTATGTGTACAACTCACAAAAAGATGGTCAGCTTGATGGAGTTCTTTGTGGAGGTACAAAGAAGGCTGTATACAAAGAATAACAGCCATTGTCAGAAGGGCAGTAAACCTCCACAAAAAACTTCTTTTTCTTGATGACCTAATGCTCATGCTGACACAAGTACAGCTTCTTCTTCTCTCATTTCTATCATGTTATGAATACTTTTCATTGATTGTTTAATCCAGCAAAGAAATTGGGGTTTCCAAGGTTACATCAGGATTTGATCATCAGGATTCGACAGATTTTATGAATCCCTTAATCTGGTAATAACTAGCTCAGGGATAATATTGCAGATCAATTCAATCACTGTGGAGTTCTTTGATGACTTGCAGAGATGGATGGAGCATCCTTATTCATGCTTCAGACCTTGAAAATGATCGAAGTAAAGTTTTTCTTTAAAGTGATGGGATAGCACAGCTGCTGCATTCTCTGCACTACTATCCATTGCCACCACTTGTGATTCTTGTTGGAGCTCCTTCACCTACCCATCCAGCAAAGCAGCCGGTCAGCCCATTGCCTCTGTAATTGGGAACAAATGTGCACAAAGAAACAAGAATTAATTTGCAAGCTGCACTCAACAGCAAACAACACATCAAGTCCTGAGATTGATTGTGAATGAATGCTCACTCGTTCAATCAGCTTCAGAGGCTGAGCAGCCTGGCGTGCTTTATTTGCCTCCTTAATGCGATACAATTGTGCTTGAGTATATTTCATTACTGTTGGCATCAAAGTGCCTGCAATCCCACCAGCTTTCGCCATAAAAAACTGCAATTCTCTCCATACCTAAAAGAAAGCTCCAGCTACGATTGTTGATCCCTGAATGGTTTAAATTCCTCCTGGTGATGGATTTCTCAGATCTACATCCAATGGTGACATTTTAGGGTTCAGGCTTTGCTACCCCTTCCATTGCTAACATCCCGCAGTAGCATTTTGGGCAAGGTTTTGCTGCCCCCTCCATTACCATCTCGGAAATAATAGAACCGCCATTTTGCTCAATGGGTGCTTTCTCCCAGCATGAAAGGAGGGAGGATCAACGGCTTGCACAACCAGGAAACCTCCTAACCTGAGAATCCAAAGGAAAAACCTAAAAAAGAGGGAGAGAAAAAAGAAGACAAACCGTTCTGGCGGATGAGGACGATGGAGGAATGGGAAGCTCCAGGGCGAATGTACAGGGGGACAAGCAGAGAATGTAACAGGTACAGCAGCACCACGAGGTTACCCCCGCAAACAACGGCCGTCGCTCGCTTGAAAGAGCAACGCATCCGGGGAGTAGTACCATGAGCTGCAGCTGCTGCTTCATGATGCGAGTTATAATGATACGGATGCCCCATCAAAAACCCCAAATCTCACAAAAACTCCACGAGCTTCGACGACCCAATATTATTGCTGACTAGTTTCTTCACCATCTCCAGCGTCCTTTTATTCCTTCCTTCTTCTCATTCTCCTCCTCCTGCTGCAGCTGCTTCAGCTCCTGCTCCTCGTCCTCCTCCGATTCTCTGCCTCCTGTGGCTCTCCCAAATTGCCAGCACCAAATATTGCTCCTGCTCCTCATCCTGCTGTCAAGTCCAAAACCACCGCAGCTGCTGCTACCTGATCATGACTACCCAACGAACTACACGAGACCAACAACATCACTAATAGTACTAGTACGACTACTCCGATCACTCCATGAAAGAAAACCAAATCACACAACAAACAAAACCACTTATTGCTCTCAAAATTTTAGCATGTTCACAAGCTAGGATGTCACCTCTTCCTCCTCCTCCTCCTCCTCCTCCTCACTTATTACAATTCGGCACAACAAAAAGAAACCAAGAGAACAAGAGAACAAGAGAACAAGAGAACTCCAGAAAACCAGCTAACACAAAAAAACAAGGAAAAAAAGAGAAAAAAAAGAAAAAGAAAGTGGGTCGTCAGCTGAACAAACAAAACATTAACATTTACATACAAGGGGTGTGTGGTATTGTAAAGAGAGCAGCAGCAACAACCCAAGTACCTACAAAGAGAGAATTGATTGACAAGCAGATAGAGCTGGCAGGGAGATGCAAAGAGATGTGAAAGAAGAGGGGCTAGGGCATGGGGTGCACACTGACTGCGGGGCAACAGAACGTTGAAGGCGGAAGTGGAGTAAGTAGCCTGTAGAGGCTAGTACCACAAGAGGGAGGCAGGCAGGCAAGCGGGCAGGCAGCCTGCGGCCTGCAGCTGCTTTAACACTACTTTCATCATTGGACAATTTTGGCCGCACTTTTAGCTAGCGCCACTTTGAGCTGCTGGCGCGGCGCTAATTGTTGGCATACCCACCACGCACTACGTAATCAATCTCCTTAAGTACTTCTACTATTCTTTTGTTGGCTCTGCCCAATGAGTGCTTTTCTATTTCTCTTTCTTCAATTTTGCAATGTAGTCGAGGTGGCAATCATCCATTAGTCTATTTAGAAAATAAAAATGGATATTACCAAAATATGACAGGAGTTTAAAAAATATATCCTTGTATATTTTAGGCTACCATTACTTGATCCATGTAGAGAAATCTGGTGATTTTTGCACTATTTTCCAGTAGCAAATAATATGAAAGGATGCCCTTTTTTCTTTTTCTTTTTTTTGTGCTTTCATCATTTTCTTCATTCGTCTTACTGATGATCACCACCTCAGCTACATCACAAAATTGAAAAATAAACACTCTTCTAGAACTAGTAAGAAGAGAAGTTTATAGTTTGCAATTTTGGAACCTGTCATAAAAGGCAAAGTTACTATGCTTGTTAACTAGAGAGGGAGAAGACCTGGCCTCACTGGCTCTTCCCTTTAGGTTCAATCTCCACCATTGATGGCAAGGTTGGTGGGCCTGGCTGATTCTCTGCACTTGGATTGGCCCAGTCCAATTCTTTGCCATATCCAACCCAACCCTTAGGCCCACTTTACACAAGGAGTCAAGGCTGGAATTTTTAAAATCTTTTAAATCTGCCCCAAGTTACTAATAAATGCTGAATTTTATGGCCTCCAAGGCTAAAAAAAAAAGGGATGCCAACGAATTTGGGAAGCCAATTTGCAGCCCTTGGGCCAATGTTCCAGCATATATTAATATCCTGGCGTCAATGTTTTAGCATCTGTTAGTAACTTGGGGGCCAAAAAACAAGCCCAAAATGCTCAAAGTCGGCCCCAAGTTTTTTCAGCTGTGACTCCTACATTGGTGCCAAGCTTAATATCTCATAAAAACAAGTTCAGGTTTCTACTTGGGAACTGGACTGGGCTTTGAATTCTTTTGGGAAGAACTGGAAACTGGATAGTGTGATTCATATTAATTAGCTCATGGGTCACTCACACTTTTCTTTTTATTTCAGTGAAGGAGTCATGTTGATTGGCCAATCAGCAAAGTTTTTGGAACATTGTCCATGCCCCCAGTAGGAGCACCTTTTTGGACCCTAGTTGCAAAATAGAAACAAATGTGCTCCCCTTTAGCATACATTTCCAGTTTATATACATGAGAATAGAACTCTGGGCAAACCATAAGGGATAAAGTTGAGGTGCTATTGGGAACATCTTGACGAACTCATTTGGGAACACTTTGAGAACTTGAGAACCCTTTGAGAATTTGATGGAAAAATGTTGAGAACACATTGAGAAAAAGGAAGAAAAACCAAAAAAAAAACTTCCCTCATCCCACCCAACCTCAAAAAGGAAAAAACAGGGCCCATGATAAGTGCATGCTGAGCCTTCTCAATGGATGCATGAAACTTTTTATTTCCAAAACTGTTTGTCATCATTTTTGGGCTGGGCTAATGCCAGGGGCAGAATTTTGGGGACAAAGTTATAACCGTAAACTCTAAAACCCTCTAATTCTAATTTTAAGTTCGAATTTTTTTTTTCAAAACTGGAGAACACCTGGTTCCAGGTTTTTCTTTTTAATTGAAAATAAAATAACTGCCAGTTGCAAAATTTTCAAAGAACTGGTACGTTTTGTTGAAGAACCGGTAGTTAAGCGTAGGTTCAGGTTCTTCCATTCAGATCTTTGAGTTTTTTTAGAGCTACCCATTAAAGGTCTTTGTACCCTCCAGAGACACTTCAGAAATCCGAGCAGGGTTTTAATTGTAGAGTACATAGGTATATATGCCTAACACCTAATATCGTAGTACCTTTTCAGGTTCGGCATCTCGTTGTTGAATAATTATCTTATTTAGGAAAACTGATTTTCATGTCAAAAAAATTTTTTTGGGAATTTTTGATGAAATTTTATTTAAATTAAAAATATTCAACAACAGCCTGAAATCACTTAATGTACATGCAATAATATACATACTAACATCCTAAAACTACCTTATAACAATTTTTTTATTTTTTGAATTCTTGAAATTTCCCCATCAATAAACAATAGTTTCTTAAATTTTCAGCAAAAAGGGAGTTTAATTTTCTAAAATTTTGGCATCTAAAAATAATATAATTTTTGCCAAACCTGGAAAGGTACTACAACATGCTTTTTATTCCACATTAGTGAACATGCGCAAGCAGGCAAACATTACAAGTTAAATGTGACACCAGTCTCACCATAGTTGCAGGACAATGCCACGCAAGAAAAATATTTCAAATTTTTTTGGATTGTGCTCGAATTATTAATATTATTTTAAATATCTTTCTGATATAGTATTTTCAAGAAAAAATAAATGAACTGCTGATTAGAATAAAAAATACAAGGTTCAAGTTTTATTTATTTATTTATTCCATGAATGAAAAAAAATAGTTTATGAGCAACCTCTTCAACCTAAATGCTTTAGGAAGAAAAGAAATTTTCTTGTGGAGAAGGCAAAATGGTAGTCTCAATCCTGTTCTCTTATGGAGCAATTTTTTTGAGAAAAAGAGGAGCAACTTTCCCCAAAAAGGGCACTAAGTTATCCCACTGAAGAAGTTCCCAAATATTTGAGAAGAAAATATAAGGGATGCACTTTGTTCAAATCAAATATTATTTAAACCACTGGAAAGTTCTCATAACATAGATACCCAAAATGTTCTTGCATTTTTTAGTCAAAGCTATGAGATAAAAGTTATGGCAAAAACAAAAGCCAAGGGTCAAACTTCAATCCCCATGTTCTCAATGGCAATTTGGTCTCTTTATCCCTAGGGGAGCAAGGGGACTTGAAAATTTTGATCCTTTGCTTTTTTTTTTGTCATAACTTTTAGCTCCTAACCTCAAATTATCTCAAATTGAAATCCAAGATCATTTTTGATATTTATATTTTAAAAATCTTATAGTAATATAAAGAGCGTTTGATTTGAACAAAATGTATCTCTTCTAATTTCTTTTTAAACATTAAAAAACTTGCTCCTTAAGAAAAATTGTTCCCCAAAAAAAATTGATTCCCTTCTCCCTAAGAAAATTTATTTCTTGGGGGAATGAGGTTAGGGCTATTAAATTTCCAAATCCGCTTCCTCCAGGAGAAAGGGGATAAATGAGATTTCAGAAGAGTTGGCAAGCCCTTCCACTACTCATTTGGGGCTTTCCAACAATACCAAGAGCAAGACAAGGGACATTGTAATTTGGGATATCTCAACATGACAAACAAACAAACCTATAAAACAGATTATCACCCATGGCGCCTGCACCATTGCTAGATTGAGAGCAAATATACATTGCATGCAAAGATGTGAATCGCAAAAAGGTCCTCAAAGATATATAATTATTAGTATTTTTTTTAGTGTTTGAAAGTTATATTACTTTTCATATGTGTTGATTTTTTTAAAGAGATGAGATTAAGAGATATGCAACATTTGATGCAGCCTTTAGCCCTTAAAAGTCTAAGCCATTTTCTCAATCATTTTATCTCTATCCGAAATGTTAGTTAGAAAACTGATTCAACTTACTGATTCACAAATGTGATTACAAATCCAATGATTGGATTCAAAATTCGCACAGAAATTTCAGCCAAAATCAAGCAAGTGATTATGATATATAGCAAAGTTAAATTAAGTTCAGATAGGATTAGGCAAGTGTTGCAGAAGATTGAATCTAGAACTTCCATAACCAAAAAAGACTTTTGACAATGCCCTTATCCATACTTGTTAATATGGCACCACGTTCATCAAGTAAGGTACTATTTGTTTTTTATAAGTTCAAACCAAAATGTGGGTCTTCAAGTAAGCATCAAACTTTCCAAGTTTTGGAATGTGAATTTAAGGATCCTTGGAAATAGGCTACAATTTCAAAATGATCTCATCGATATAGAATTTTTAGTAAAGTCATAAATGACTTTAGAGAGTTAACCCTTTGCTATTCAGTTATGACTCTCCACATCACTGCAATAAAATATGTCTCTGTATGCCATGATTTCATTAGATTTTGAGTAAATTCACTAGTTTTAATAAATAGGACCTAATGGGAATATAGTGAATTCAATGATCTAATGACTGAGGACAAGTAAACTACACCCACATTATGTAAGAGTGCACCTTTGTTGATGTAATCCTAAGTGCAAGCGGCTAGGTTCACTACATAACTAGCTGAAGGCCCAATGCATACACTTATTTCTCTTGCACACAAGTATATGTGAAAATAGCTAATCAGTATACTATTTGAAAGCTTGTGAAAAGCCCCAAACAAGTTGCAACCCCTAAAACACATTGAGAAATATTCAAATTTTCAGCCCATTTGAAATTATATTTAAAATCATTTTTGAACTTATCTAGCATTTAGGGGTTAATATACTTCAAGGCCATACTTGTTTGTTTTCACATGGGAGAGACTTATGAAGAGTCTTAAAATTTTGAAGGACACTTTTGTGATCACTCTTTCAATGTGAAGGGTAGTTTCTGGAGAGTTTTAAAAATTTGAAGGACGCTGGTGTGATCACCCTTTCAATGTGAAGGGTCGTTTCTGGAGCAGTCTTTCACAGGTGAAGAGCGCGTGGGTCCTTCAAATTTAGGGCTCGGTAGCATGGGTCCGTCTTAAAGAAGGGTAGGAAAGTAAGAAATGACTGCCTGCTTCAGCCCTTTAAGAGTGCCTGAAAAGCTGCTGAATCAACAGGAACAGACTACAGACCATTACGAGCAGAGTTTTTTCTTCTATTTTGTGATATCAAAAATTTGAGGAAGTTTTTTTTAAATAGAAAAAAAATTTCATTCCCACAGGAAAACACAATCCTCCCAAAAGAAATTTAAAATCTTAATTTCTTTGTGTAAAAATTACAAAATTTGTTGAAAAAACTATCACTGATTACTAGTAAGGTAGAGTGGCTCATCACTGATCACCTTGGCAAATTTTTCTCAATTCTTCTCCATTTTGAGTGATTTAAAATGTTATAAGAGCACCTTCTCAAGCTCTACAAATCATCTCTGAAATGCAAAGTCAAAAGAGCAGCCAAAAAACAAGTACAGAAAATACCATTTTTCGAATTACAAAATGCGTCTTTTTCATTTTTCTTCATTTTGACCCCTCCTACTTCATCAGTGAATAACTTTCTCATTTTTTTTTTCAAATTGAGCGATTTAAAACCCTTTGAAATCACCATCTTAAGCTCTACAAATCATCTTCTAACTCTAAAGGCAACAGAATAATATTTAAATATTTTTTTGAGGGGATTGGAAATAGGCTATGAGCTGTTCAGTCAAGAATTTTCTGTAAAAACGACACCCCCCCCCCCCCCCCCCCCCCCCTTGGGGGGCTGTAACGTTTTCTCCTCCAGTTCATTTTTGTCAATTTTTAGTGCAATAGATGCGCCAAGAAGAGGGCTCAGTCTACTCTTTGGACCCCATAAACAATGCAGCCCTCCTGCAAAAACCGCCAGCAAACCCTACCTTAAGTGATTGCTCATGGGCTGTTTCTACCTGGGCTGATCACTAAATGGAAATTCAATTGAGGTTGCCTTATAAAGTGAAAAGCTGCCCATTAAGAGTAGTGATGTATAGTTGGCACTAGGTACTAAAGGCGTTGGCCTTTATGTTTATGGATGATGAAGTGGTTTAGCAGTCCCTTGCCAGACAGGAAATTCTTATTGCATGACAAAACTTTTGTCGATACTGTCTGCTTCTTGTTCCACCAAACTCTTCAATCAACCAAGAATTAATCATTTTGGGACTAGGAATCCAAAGAAAAATGAGACCAAGCATTGTGCCATTTCACCCATTGTTTTTTTTCACCCTCACACACACACACATTTCACCCATTGTTTTTTTTTAGTTTCTGAAATCATCAAGCCAGTAGCCCATTGGTAAGGAATTCATAGGTTGCCTTGCCACTCCAGCCCTGACTTTAAATCCGGAGCAGGTCTTAAATCCAGGCAGTACAAAAGTCTTGTACTGCTGCATTTCTTGTATCACGTGTCTGTACTAAGCCCGATTCATGTTTCTCCACAAAAAAAAAAAAAAAAGTGATGCCAAGACACATTTGGGCCCATGATTATGCACGTTTTGGGTGTGCAATGGACACGAAGGCCCGCTTAACACTAGGAGTCAATGTTCAATCCAAATCCAGCATTCCTATTGGTGCAAAAGTTGAAATCACCCTAAGGGCTTTACACTAAGAGTCAAGGGTGAAATAGAAAAAAACGTTCCAATCTGCCTCCAAGTACTAATAAATGCTGAACTTTATGGGCTTTGTACTGGCCTCAAGGCTGAAAAAAGGACACCATCAAATTTGGGAGGCCAATTTGAAACCCTGGGGGCCAACATTGCAGCATTTATTAATATCCTGACGTCAATGTTCTAGCATTTATTAGTAGCTTGGGGCCAATTTGCAACCCAAAAATGCTGAAAGTTGGCCCCAAGTTCTTTGGCCCTGACTCCCAGTGTCAAGCGGGCCTAAGACCTATTCTGGCCTGCAACAATATGTGTCTAGGCTTCACCAGTCACATTTCAATCGAGCATCTGGGCAGTGGGCAGGTATGAGAAAAGAAATGCAGCAGTACTTTTGTACTGCCTGCATTTAAGACCTGCTGCTGATTTAACGTTGGGCCACTCATGGTGGTTGGTTTAATTAGATTTGTGCCAACCAGCTTTCCTCCCATTTATAGTTTTGATGAGAGCTATTATGGATTACCCCTTGTCACTTTGCTAAGGTTACATTACCTCTTTCCAAGTCTACTTTGCCCCATTGCAAAGTCCACATTGCTATTCTTCTATTTGGCTGTTTTGCCAAGTTGAAAAGAGGGTCTTTGAGATGACTAGGTCTTGGAGACCTTGTTGGAATTTCCCTCATTGGGTGCCTATTAGGTCCATTTTTGAGAATTTGTTGCCAAAAAGCCCTTGGTCCCCATGAGATACCCAAATGGGGTCATGGGATAACTAGCTAGCATTTGTAACCCATATAGTCTAAGGAGGTGAATTGGTGGCATAAGTAGGAGGGTAGGTAGTCCAGGTAGGCAAGTAATTAGGTCGTAGGTTGGGGGCCTAGGTAAGAAGGTAAGTAGTTTGGGTACACAAGTAGGTCGGTAGGTAGATTGGGGGCTTAGGTAGACAATTAGGAAGGTTGGGAATTAGGTTGACAAGTCGGTAGGTGGGCAAACTAAGGACGTGTGTACATAACCTAAATAATTTTTTAACCTTACGCAGGTAGGTAAGGTGTTTACTTAATGTAGGTGTTGTTCAGAATTTGACCCTCTATTCATCCCTTCTTTTGAATTTGGGTTCTAGTTTATGAGACGTCAAAGATTTGTGCAAATGAGGGTGCCCAAGTTGGGATGAAAGAAGAGAAGGCACATCTTTGTGGAGAGTTAATTGGAAAGTTTTGAATTCAAATTTCATGTTTCCTTTGCATTTCTTTTTATGAATGACGTGGAAGTTAAGCCATCCTAATGAAATGGAAGTCCATCCATTAAGACCTAAAATCTTAGGATGAAAAAATTTTCATCTAATAAATATTATCTATATTTCTATTTCATTCACAAAAATATTTTTGCATTGAAGTCACCCAAATTTCGTGGATGAACATCCATGAAATTCATGAATTTTCAATGTGTGAATGAATGAAGTTTTGTTGATGAATATGGAAAATTTTCATGAATGAAAAGCGAACTTTTGTGAAATAAAGTTCATCCATGAAATCATGGTTGCTAATAGGGACATCCATGGGCATCATGGCCTTCAATAGCAAGCCCCATGTCCCATACATACTTCTTGAACTAAAAAAAATGAGTTTTCATATGGGGGTTTAGCACATGCCAATCAAGTTTAGTAATTTTGAAAGGGCTCCTCTCAATCCTCAAATAGCCATCAAGTCTCACACACCCAAAAACAGAGAGAGGGGAGGAGGGCTGAGGTAGCCCCCCCAAAAAAAAAAAAAAACAGGGGCAATCTGAGTTATTGGGGTACAAGCTTTGGCAGATTGGAAAGAATTTCAGGCCTCGGACAGCCCAGAAAATTTTATAATTGTGGGCAGCTTGAAGTTCATTTGGGCTGTCCACAGGGTGAAATGGACTTGGCAATTTGCTTATCTAGAGTTGGCAAGTTTGGAATGCGGATATGGCAATACGGACATGACACATGAGCAATGTGAATTTTGCAATTTGACAAAGTGGACTTGGCAAAACAGACAAATAGAAAAATAACAAAGTGGTTTTTGCAATTTGGCAAAGTGGACTTGGCTAACTTGTAAAGTCAACTTGGCAAAATAGCCAAATAGAAAAATAGCAAAGTGGTCTTTGCAATTTGGCAAAATGGACTTTGGAAAATACCCCCATAACCTGGTATTCCATACAGGTCACTTGGAACTTGACTGAAAACTTGCTTAAAACCCTAATTTCCAACAATGGTGTGTACATCATCAATCGCAAGTAATAGGTGTCACTCAGTCAATGGTTAAAACTATGATGGCAGAACATGAGGGTTGAACCTGGGGGGAAGGATTGAGCAACTCCTTGGTAAAGGATTTGAAGTAATATATCATTTTATGTAAGTTTTAAATTGTGGAGAATGAACAAAGAACCAAATTGATGATCAATTTTATTCTTGTTAATAAACACAAATGAAAATAATTTAACATTCACATTTTTGTAAAAATGGCAAAGTTGATCCTATTCATGGGAATGTTTTGAAATGACGTCATAAATACATGCAAGCCCATTGCTTACAATGTGTAAAATACTCCCACAAAGCAACTCTTATTCAGGCCCCATTACAATGGCATAAAATGATTAGGTATGTATTTTAAAAGGGAGGAGTGAGTTTATAGAGTTAAGAATGACTTAGTCATGTCTTCTATGGAATGTAAAGGATTTTGGGTGAGTGCAAGTTATTATGAGAGCAAGGTATGACATTGTTTTTTATGGATTTAATTGTCATTGAAAATAGTAAAAGTAAGATTTTGAGGGAATTCAACTCAATACATATAATGCAAAACATCATGTTTCATAGAAAAATGTGTGTAAAAAAATAAAATGAGAATCACCAAATCTCGAAACTATGCCTCCTCAAGCCCTAGGGTGGGAACTTCTATATAATAAACAAGCATTTGCAACACAACACATTCGAACAAAGGCAAACATTAAGTAGGAACAATGAATTAAATACACCATTCTTTGCAACATGCCCTACTAGTCAAGGTTACAGACCCTGAGATCACAAACCTCATTGTTTACAAAACCTGCCCTGGTTAATTGAACCTGGTTGGACCCCTCCAACCCCCAAAGCCCACTCATCAATTTTTCCAGCTTGCCCATCAAAACCTACCCTCACGTTAAGTCCCCCAAAGACAATTTTTTTGTCACCTACCCACCCTTCTAAGGATCACCTTCTCTTTGAGCCAAGATCATCCCGCAAGCCATCTTTTCCCAAGGCCTCATCATTTTTTGAAGCTCACATTTTCCCTGCCCATTATTCATCCTCAAGGACACATTTTTTCCTTGCCCATCTTTTCTTTTAGGATGTCTTTTACCCAAGCCTCAACAATTCTTTGGCCCCACCTTCTCCCTGCCCAATATCCATCCTTGGGGACACATATTTTTCTTGGGCCATCTTCTCCTAGGGAACATTTTCATGCTAGCCCTCATCATTTCCTAGGCCCACCTTCTCCCCAAGGAATGTCTTCTCCAAAGGTGATATCCTCTCCGGACCCAATCTTCTCGCTTGGGAGCCATCTTATCCCCAAGCCCCATCATTTCCTTGGGCCCACCTTTTGCTTGGCCATTATCCATCCTTAGGGACATTGTAAAGGGGTGAAATTTTGGCCCCTGGTCATTACCATCCTACGGGAAGTAAGATTGAAGGAACAAGGTCAACGCCTTAATGTTCAAAAAAGAAACTATCTTTACTTCTTGCTTTATTACAACTATTCAAGTAATAGGTAAAAATTCACACAAGGAGAAAAAGAAGGTAAGATTTGTTGTTTGAAAATAGACTTACTATTCTATTTGTAGCGTATTCCAATGATGCCAAAGGAAGAAAATATAGAAAGGAAACATGGGAAATGAGAATTAATAAGGAATACCTATTTTCTAAGGTTAATAGTACTTTCAATGCCTCTCAATGTTGCCCTAATGTGTTTGTAAGCCTTTCACAACTATTATCCCACCTTAATAACACATGTAAACACTTTGATAACATTGCCTACCATTTGCAACACCCTTGAAGTGCCTTCCCAACAATGTTTATTGTTTGTAGCAAGTTGCACCCACTCATGGCTATTACTTACCACTTGCAACAGTCCCACCTAATTTATAGACTTCGACCTTCAAGTATTCCCCCTTTTCCTATTACCATATACTGGTTGTTACCTTCTTGTGACAGCTAGTAACTTCCTACTCCAAAGGCTACCACTTAATATGCAACCTTGTTCCTTTTTCTAAAAAAAATGCAAAACTATTATGAAAAAGGGTAATAACACATTATATAATCTTAAATTGTATTACTTTCCACATATCCTAAATGCACACAAAACACATAAAAAGTTTTTCAACCATTTTTCATTAAAATCACACAAGCACAAATACATTTCCCACTACTCTTTTCTCTCTTGTGTTACACCACACTTCTCCAAAAGAATTATATATTTTAACAACCAATTACAAATGTAATTGTAATCTTGTTTCACAAGGCCACACAAGGCGTATGTTGACCCATGAAAATAGGGCCTTTCTCCTAGTCCCTTCCTAGAAATCCCCTAGATGATTGAGTAGATTACCCTCAACTATTCACCGACATGAACAACTTAATCCCACTAGTTTCACCTTTTTGGTAAGGGACAGTAAGTCTACCAATAATAACTATTAGTTACTAAGATGCCTATGGTACTAATTAGTCTAAAAATTTCTACCCCTTCATAGACACATCTTTTACTTTAGGAATGTATTTTCTTCGAAGACACATTTTCTACTTGGGGCAACATCTTTTCCTCATGAACGTCTTCTCCCCAATCAGTACCCATCCCTAAGCACACATCTTCTCCTCGGGCGACATCTTTTTTCAACCATTGTCCATCCTTGAAGACACACCTTTTCCCTAACCACATCCCTCCTTTCTCAATGGAACTATTAATTCATGATTTTTTGAACTTTTTTAAGCATTTGATATTTGATATTAATAGAAAACAACATTATCATTCCTTGTCATTGATGTGAATCAAATCAACAATGGCTATGAAAAAAGTTGTCATTAATGCATAATCATTGAATTTGATGGCACATTGTTTGAGTAATGACAACAACAACATGATAACATGGGAAAAGCTACGTAATTATTTTTTCTACCCATTTGGTTTAAGGTTTGTACGATTCACGGCTAGTATTCACCTTCCATGATTGATCTTTTTTTAATGTTACCCAAAGAATTGGACAATTCAAGCTTGGCAAAGGCATGGTTATTTGAAATCATTTCAGTTGCAAGGGGTTGCTTTCATTTCCATGTTTAGGGATGTTGAATTGATGCCCAAGTATGTGTCTTGTTATATCCCTAGTGGAAAGCATTTGCATTTGCATTCTTTGTGTTTCAATTGCATTATCTATTACTTTAATTCTTTGCTTCACAATTGTGCTATGTGTTTGTAGTTATTATTGGCAAGGGTTGAACTTGAATTTTCTCTCCAACATAATCTTTGGATTGTGTGTTTTAGTATGGCATATTCTTTGCAGCATAATCTTTGGACTATGTGTTTTATTATTTCTCTTGATTTTTAGCATGTTTTCTTTTCTTGGTTTACAACGTGTTTTTTCATCCCATTCATTTTCAACATCATTTTTCATCATTGGCTGTCAAGTTTGATGATAATTTCAATTTGGAGACACACAAGAGTGATGGGGGTGAGTTGTCGATGCTCACAACTTTCGAAAATTGACCCCACCATGTTAAAACCAAGAATGTTTAGATGGTGACATGAGGTGTGTGGGAGGGAAAAGGGCAAAACAATGTTGTCATTTCCATGGTTTTTGTTTTGGTACATGTGAGAGGAATGGGCATAGAATGTTGTTGAGATTGATGAGCTATTGAAAGTGTAATCTACATTAGGGGGGGAAGGGGGGGGGCAAATGCCAACACAAGTACAAATACCCATGTTGTTAAAAATTGTGGGGAAACAAATTCAAACTAAATCGACATTTCTTGGCAACGCCATGCCCAAGGGTGAAAACCATTGATGATCACAAGCCATGGCCCATTCTTGTGAAAGGGACATCACAAACTACAAACACGCTTGAAGCAATAAGCAATAGGGCATTTGTACCCACAAACCCTAAAGAATTGTCTAGTCTATGTTTTCAAACTTGGAACAAGGTGTTGAAGCCTTATCCTTACCAATTGCAACCATTTGAAATTCACTTGAGGCTCACATTCAATGTCCAAGAAATAGTTTTGATTTCGACATTGCAACCCAACCCACCACATGTAAAACCTTGCTTCATCCCAACATTATTCAATTGTTGGAGGAGAATGAATGGGTGCATGTGTGTGTTGTGGAATCATTTACATCCATGCAACAATGCCCTAGACTCACTAATTGGGTTGTCATTTTAGTGTCAAACACCTTTGTCAATATAGATAAAACATTTACAACAAACTTTTGACATAGAAAGTTTTGATGATTAGGAATTGAATTATCATCATCAACACATCCAAAATATCGAAGTAGTCATGCATGATCATAAGGCTTTTTCTTGGTTCTATATGAAAGGAGGAATTTTAGTACATGGTGAAAAGACATTACGAGGAAGCCACTTTGAGCACGAAAAAAAAAATTGGGGCAATTTTTCTTTGATTTCATTTAACATTTTTATAAACATATAAAATGAATTTTGATACAAAGGCCTCCAACATAATTCTTGTTATCTTTAAAATGAAAATAATTTTTTTTTAAATTTTTTTTTTTCAACATACTTATGTTCATTTGAATGAAAAACTTGTCCAAATGTTTTTTGTGAAATCACATGAATCAAATTTTTCAATTGTAATTGAAATGGTACAATCAACTCATGAATAACTAAGTATTTCATCAAGTTTTGCAATTATTTGTATCATTTTTAGAATACATTTACACTTTGTAGTATATTGTTATAGGTTCTATTTTGTTACAAATATATTATTAATCATTTAATATTAATAAAAACATGTAATTTCCTTTTACAATTGCATTATTTGCAATTGAACTACTTTATTTTAAATATAATTTATGAAAGCCTTTTAAAATATTGGCTTAGTGGAAGTTGAAAGTTACATAGTTTTGAAAAACAATATTTATGACGACATTTTTTAGTCATTATAATGTGCTTTCACCTTACAATCTTTCATTAGTTCAACTTAACGGACATGGGAAAATAGGGTTATGTGGCTTGAGAGTCTCTTTGTGATGGTAGATGTGGGATATGATTGAAAATAACTACAAAACTATCCTAAGGTTTACAGTGCATTCAAACACCAATGGATGTGCACAATCAAGAATTTACCCACTACAAAAGCCAATTGTGATGAATTTAAACATACTATTCAAAATTGGATGTTATGTCCCCATTTCCCAATTTTAAGTTGGATTCCTTGGAGAACTCTTGAGAAAACCAGCATTTCCCTTGGGAAGTTTCTTTTACTATGTTCCTTGGGGGAGAAGGCTATTGTTGAGTTGTTATGCATTTTTTGTGTTTCAGGCTATTGGGGTTTCTTTTTTCAGGGAGGAAATGGTGCATCAACACGGTTCTCCCCATTATTCCATAGGGAAATGTCTGGAGTGATGCCCAAGGGAATTATTTTCCTCCCCAAATTAGTTTTGGGGAGGAAAACAATTCCTGGAAAGACATCTGTTGTGATGCCACAAGGATTCATTTCTTCCCTAAAGCTACCCCAAGGAGGAAAGTAGAGATCCTTGGGAGACATTTACTATGATTCCTTGAGGAATTGTTTCCTCATTGGGGTAGCTTTGAAAAGGAAATCATTCCTTGAAGAGACCTATACTATAATGCTTGGGGGAACTGTTTCCTCCTTGGGCTACCTCGGGGAGGTAAATAGTTCCCTGTGAATACATCTGTTGTGATGCCCTGTGGAACTATTTCTTCTTTGGACCTAACCTAAGGAGGAAAAAAAATCCCCAAAGAGGCATTTGTGATGCCTGAAGGATAGTTTCCCCCCTAGAATTAATCGGGGAGAAAAATAGTTCCTTCAAGAGAAGACTGATGCCTTCCCTATAGGACGATGCTAGTTCCCAAGGGGAGACTTGAAATGTTTCTAGGGGAATCAAATGTCTATATTGAATATATTTGTTTGTATTGAATTTGATCTCATTTGTTCTCATAGTACCAAGGGTGAAAGAACCACCGCATTGCCGAGGATATCACATTTGTCTATTAAGCATGAGACTCATGGTGTACTTCTATCGGATTATAAGAAGAGATGAACATATGTTTGGCCTTGTTGAAGTTATGTTGGTTAGGTAACTATTTTAATCAAACATTCATGATCCTCCTCGGCGCTTCACCTCCTTCAGTTTCGAGAGTAAGAAGGACATCATTTCACAACATATGAACTGAGATGATGAATGGGTGAACCCGAAATTCATTCCCAGAAACGGTCGTCAAATGGTAGATGTTAATATTCTGACACTTTTTATTCTTTAATTATGTACTTAAACATATTATTTTCCAAACATTCAAAGTTTGTGATAATAACAAGCTACAAAAATCAGAGAGTAAAACCACATTAAAATATATTCTAAAATCCATATTTGCACCAGTGTTACATCTGCAATCATTTGAAAACAATATTCAGACCATATGGAATTGAAAACAAAAACAAGCACAAAAATTGAACAATATGTACTAATTGAACCTTGTTATAGCATAAGGTTCATTCCTTTTATATTTGAGTGTTCGCAAGTTAGTGTTTTGTGTGTTGCTCACAAGACCACCTCAAGGATTATGGTCCTTATGGATTCACATCAACTTGATATACAGTTTTCATTTTTTAGGCTCACGATGTCCCACGCTATGAAAGGAATAATGGTTGAACATTTTAGTCCTAATCTCATTCCTAGATTGAGGAAGAATAGAAAGTCTTCTGCCATGTTGACTAAAAAACTCAACAAGTACATGAAATTGGTGGAGATTGCAATGGTTCAGGTGCTGGGTCTGTTGAGGATGAACAAGACCCTTTGTGGTCAGGGTTCAATTCTTGCAAGGGAGAGTGTGAATTGATTGGTGTGATTAAGCAATGGGCTATTTTCTTTTAGGCCTTGAGGCTTTATTTCTGATTGTAAAATTATTTCATCACCATAGCTAGGAAATCTAGAGTTGAACTATCAGCAATCATTCTAAATGCTAAATTAGCTAGTTGCCAAATGCAAGATATTTGTGAAAACAAAATAGCCAAATAAGCTTCATTGAAAATAAAACCAGTTACCCAAATGCTAAAAGAAGAAGAAGAACATAGCCTGACATTTCTCCCTTCTAAACTAGCTATTAGCAAAATATGCTCCACTGTCCAATTGAGGGCAGCCATTCTGGTACTCTCCATACTTTGAAAAAAAAACCCTGGTGACTAGTTGAGTTTTGTAGATGGCTCTGAGAACCAACCCCCAAGTCAGTCTACACAATCTTGCAATTCCGAATCAGTTAATGATAGCCCAAGAATGCAAGAGGGAGCCCAACTCCAGAAAGCCAAGACTAGCCACACAGCACCAATGACCACTTTGGAGACTTTTCCTTCATCAGGCAACCCTTGAGAATCAAGGGATTTGAAAATCACCTTTAACTTGATGCTCTGGGCATGGATGGGCTTGAGCCATCTTAAAGTTGTTCTTGCAAGGAATGGTGAAACTTCTGCACCCTCTGCCATTGAGCTCTACCACTAAAGATGCTCTCCTTCTTTGCCCCATGGAGTACTTTACTCTCTGAAGGTTAAACTGTTCATTGACAGAAACTAGGCTATTGTGTTCTTTCACAAGAAATTTGTTCCTTGCTGAGTTTGACAAAACTACCTGCTGAATGTAAGAGGCACTCCACAGCTTGAGGCAAACATTTGGGGGGGAGTTTCTTTACAAAGAGTAGCATGTGAGTAGTAAGGTGAGCAGTGAGTAGTCAGCTGCAACTGAGGCAAGTCTGAATGCTTGTAGCCTGGATATAATGTATGAGTGATTATATGTAGAAGCTCTGCATATGGAGGCAGTGTTACATTAAAAACACAAATAGGGGTGCAGATGGTTTATAACAAGTGAAACCTGATAGAATTCCGAAACATTTCGACTGGGTTCAAAACATAATGTAATATCTGATGTTCAGTAACCCTGACAAACCTGAGATTCCATGTCACTTCTGCCACCACTGTTGTGATTTCAATCCACTCTTACTCAATTTCAGCAATCAATCTTATTCTAAGAGCAAAAGAAACTCTCATATCTTCATCATATATCTTTCAACTACACCCTGTGCCATCAAATTGGAAACTATGTTAGCAATAGGATGAAATTGAATTTGGTGCCAATGCAGCATCTTGGGCCAATAATCCATCATGTTTGCAAGCAGTTGGTCAATGGGGAGGCTAAAAGATTTTTTTTTTTCTTGGTGTTGTATTGCAAATCCAAACTTTGAGATTTACCACATAGTGCAGAGTTTCTTAAGATCTACAGAATATGACAGATTGATGAAGAAAATGTCTACAGAAGTTATTCCTGGATCATGTTTCACAATTTTCTCCTTGAATTTTGGATAGTTAAACAGTGTCTGCTACAAAATATTGTCAGTCACATATGGATTTCATGGCATGTTGCAAAACCTAATTTTTGCCCCAGGCAGATTGACAAAGAAAATTTCTACAGAAGTTAAAATTCCCAGATCATGTTTCACAATGATCTCATTGTAATTCTTGATATCTGGACAGTGGGTGGCTATAAAATCTTGTTAAAGTTACATATAGATTTCATGGGATGTTGCAAAACCTAGTTTTTGCTTCAGACAGATTGAAGAAGAAATTTTCTACAGAAGAAGTTCCCAGATCATGTTTCACAATGATGTCATTGAATTCCAGATAGCTGGACAGTGGGTCAATATGAAACCTTGTCAAAGTTACATATAGATTTCATGGCATGTTGCAAAACTTAATTTTTGCTTCAGAAAGATGTTGAGCTACTGAATCAAAATGAGTTCCAATTCATAACCAGGTCACAAATACAAATTGATCTGTGATGCAGATGCCCTCCTGGCCATGGTGATATTGTTCAAACCCATGGTTGCATTGATGCACAGCTAAGGTTAGGGCCTGTAGAGACCCTGAGTTCCTTGCAAAACTGTTTGTAATACTTAACTCTGTTTTGTGCCTGAGGTGTGACCTTCCCACACTCAAGGTTGCCATTGATGATGTCAATGGTCAACCCAAACCCAGGCTTCCTACCAGCTTCTCTATCTGCTTTACTGGGTTTCCATTTCCCAATAATCACGTCATGGATCGAGGGAATACTACCTGACGGTGTCATCCAAAACCACAAAGATGACTTAAATGCAAGAACAGGATCTTGAGATAAGAGGTAAGGCTTGGAAAGGATGTCAGCTCCTATTGCTGCACTTGCTGCTCCGTAATTGAAATTCCTGAAGGAAGAAAAGTAAGAATCAAACACATTGTGCTAGTAAATTCTCTCTCTTGCCTCATTCTTTGATCAGATCCCTAATCAACAAAACTTGAAAGTCTTCAGAAAGTTTGGTGAAGATCACTGGAAGGAATTCTGCACAGCTGTTGATTCATGGACCAACCTTGCCAAGACTAGGTTCAGGTTTAGGTTTTACCATGAGAGTTGCAGAGGACCCCGACCAAAATACTTCTGGCCAGGAGCACAAGGGTACTGTGTGTCAGTTGCATCACAGTAGTTTGATGATTGATCAATCTCATTCACATAATACAGACCTGCCACACAACAAACACAATTCTTTTTTGTTTTTGATAAAGTATGCAGTATCTAGCTCAGTTACAGCTCCTGATCACCATCACCACCTCCTTAGTGTTGGTTATTTGATTTCAATGTGGGTTGAATTTATTTATCCCCATCTCCTGCACCCATTGCAGTTGCCAATCTCATAAACCCATAATTATGTTCATTTCAGGAATTGAAGTGCTTCCAAGGTCTAATTGGGGAAAGAATTCCAAGGGTCTAGAGTTTAGGGTTTAAAGAAATCCACAGCTTGCAGGTGCACTGGATCAGTTAGAGAGTGAAAAAAGCTACCCACCTGCTGTTTCTTGCTGGACGTGAGCGCTGAAAGCTGCAACCTCTCTCCACCTGTGTGTCCTGCTGCCTTGGGTAGTAAAATCGGGGAACGACTTTGCTGCAGTCACGAAAGCATCATAGGAGTAAAAACTAGTGTTATAGTTGGGATACAGCTTCAGGAAAAGCTCTTTAGTGATGAGGAAGCTGGGTTGCTGCAGCAGAATCTCAACTGCATGAGAATTGGACAGTCGATGCTCCTCGTCAGCACCTACAACAAGCCTGGATTGCATCACCACACAAGAGGTACACTTCAAGGAACACATGAGAGAGCTTAAGAGAACAGCTACTACAAGGACCGGATACATCCTCATCATCAGAAATGCATGAAGCTCCTAACAGCAATCTCCAATTTTTTTCAGCTCCAAAGAAAAAAGAAAAAGAAGAAGGAGAACAACAACAACAACCATAGAGACAGACAGTTCTCAGTTAATATTCTACCACTCTTATTTCCAAATGGGTGCTAATATTGGAAAACAAGAACTAGAGAGTTGAAGAGCTAACACCCAACAGCTCACTCAAGAAAACAACGTTGCTCAGGAGCATATATCTATCATCCTTGAGCATCTCACACCTTCCAGCAGTGTCCGAGCCTGTACACACTACTTTGGATGAAGTACAGCGTTTAACAAATGTCAAATTGAGTTTGGGTCTGTATATTTTCACAGGATCAGCAGTTTCTTTTTTTCTAGCCACAAAATCGAAATCCAGTGCTACTCATGGAAAGGATTTTTGTGAAAGAAAATGTGCTAAAAATTTCAGATTTGGAGGATTTTGTATTTTATTTGATTTTCCCTGAAATCGCCATATTTAGACAATAGGTTCCAGTAGGATTCTTAATTTTTTCTACTTTTCTCTCTGGCTAATTCCTATGGGGAATGATTGCCACTGTGGCAGCATCACACCAATAAAAATTGAAAAAAAAAAGAATACACCCTGCACAGGATACAGTGATCTCCAAAAAGGTTAATAAAAAATTGTCTGTTCTTTTTATTGGCCAGCCATAATGAATTACCCAAATAATGGCATCTAAATATCAGAATACCTTGGTGGTGGCTTCAGCACTAATTATATTATTCAGAGAAATGTGGAAATTTCAAATAATTCCTTTTACAAAGAATTCTTTTTGGTGAAGGATAATAGAGAATATTTTGGAATATCCAAGAATATTATATTTTCAACAGGAAATCTTCAAAATTAATTAACTATTCAACATACATGTGTCGGAGCAACCCTCGTGATTATAACAGTAGTCTCTCAATTTATATTGTTCAAAATTTTCATGTTTGTTGGGATGATGAAGTGACTGACACTTTAAGTTGCATATCACTTTATACTGTCAAATTTCTGATGTTTATGTTAAATGAATGAGGAAATAACTGAACACTCTAAATTGGATCTTCCTTTTATCCTGTCCAATTTTTCATGTTTATGGGGGGATGAGGAAATAAGTAACACTCTAAGTTGGATGTGATAAATAAGGGATATGGGTGGAGATGCTCTTTTAGAGGTACATATGACTGGTGCACAAAAGAAGACAATTGCAAAAAAATCATGGGAGCGTGGTAGCAGGCTTTATGAACTCCAGAGATGACCCCACACAACTTCAGTGAAGAAGTTTGATCAACTGTATAATTATTGGTAATGATGAGACTAGTGTAGTAGTGCTTCTTGTAATAAGACTAATGAAGGTCAGAAGCCTTACAATGACTTTACAGAAATCAAGTTGTACATGCATAATACAAATGCATCTGTTATCATTCAGACATTATGGCTACAGGCCACAACCACATTGCACCACCATGAAAGAAGCTAACAATGGAACATGGAGGAGAGACAAAAAAACAGAGAGTGAGAGAGAAAGAGATTTGGCAGATTTGTTACTGGAGATAGAAAACAGTGTTGCAAACATATGATCTGCAATTTCAATTTTCCAGGATTGGAGCCAGTGTTTAAGTTTTGGTGCAAAATTTTGCCAAAATGAGAATGAGAAAAATAAAAGGGAATGGTCTTTTTGCACTATCCCCTTGTATCTGGAAACAAAATGACCAAATTTCAAAAAAAATTGGACTCTGATTTTAGTTTGGTAGCATTTTTCTAACTAGTTTTTTCACTATTTATACAGGTTCTAAAATCCTGTCACCATTTAATGTAAATCCTCCTTGGGATGCAAAGGTTGGTAGGTATTGCAACAAAAGTAGTGTCACAAATTGTGACCTGGAACAAGGGCCTAGACTTATGGCCAACAAACACACTGGAAAACTTCAAAGTGATGAGGGTTAGGGTAGTCCTGAAGTTGTGAAGTTCTGGTGCATAGTGAAATGAAATCCCTTCTGGTTGTCCTTTGTCTATCAGGTTTGTGAGTGGGGACCATAGGCTTCCATGTGAGTCACAGAGTTGGAAGGTGTACACATATGTGGGCATGTAGGGCCACACAGTGAACCAGCACCCACAAGCACACCATCCACAGGATGCCTGTTATAAGTCAGTTATGGATGAACAACCTCAACTGAGTTAGTATTTGGTTTCACCTTGGTCACGGATTCTATAAGAAGTGAGTCTCATATATAGGTAGATAGGTAGGCAAATAGGTAACTACTTGGTAGGTAGATGGTTTATACATAGTAAGGGCTATTTTTACTACCAACCTAGCTAACAACCCACTTGTGAGTTATTACTAGGCAGGTAAAAAAAAACCACCTGACCTAACCACCAAATAGGCTGAAAACAACATTGCACTAAATAATTTAAAGTGTGACCTAACCATGCATGATCATGGTTCACATCTCCACCATTTATCATGATTATGCATACTACTCACACACCCGATAAATACACATACATACATACTTCTTCATTCTTTTGGTTGGCCCTTGTATTTGATTCTAACCAGTCTTGGTGTCTAGTTGTCTAATACCTAAAATTATGAGCAATTTGTGATTAAAAATTTGCCAATTGTTCAACAAATGAAATGTTCAAACTGCATACACAGAACGTGAATTGTTTAGTCATTTGAATGTGGTGTTGTGACACATCAGTTCTATCTCCATTGCTAATGACTACTGACCTTCCTGAAACTGGCAAATTATTTTGTCACTTTAGAGTTGTCATGAACTTAAATTAGTCCAAAATACAATTGATGTTATTCTTGTCAAGACATTACAACTGTGGCCAATTGTGAACTTGGTTACCTAGTCAGACAGATCATAATCAAGAGGCCAAAGTACCAAGAGGATTTTTTGGAGAGTCCAAAGTGATGGGTTCATTAGTACAATGACATTGTGGAAATCTCAGTTATGCATCTACAATTTTCTAGTATGGGGACATATCCAAAGCAACCACATTGTGGTGGTAGTAGTACAAATGATCATTACTCACAAACAAGTTGTGTTATAAATGCTTACAGAGGGCATCTTGTATTGGCAAGCAAGGATATCAATTGAATTGACTATTATTAGGAATGCAATTGCAAGCTGAGCTGCAACTTATTCAGGTTCCTTCAGTAGAACCAACACCACTGTTCCTCCAAACAATCATCAATTCCAAGTATGGTTATGGACTAGGTAACCAGGGAGAGGCAGCTGGATTCCATGCCTTGGTCGTTTTGGGTAACCAGTAGCCTGGAGCTGATAACCAGACATAACCTGTCCTTAACATCCATTACCTGCTGAGCAAATGGATGCAGATCACTTTTCATCCATACACTGCTCATTTTTCATCCACACACAGAATGAGATACCAGCAGGTTATTATGTGATAGAACTGGGGTGTGGATGTCCAATCAGGAGGACATAACCAGCCCCAAAAGCTGGTTATGTGTATGGAAGATTGCTCTTAGTACTTTTATAAATGTATGGTTTATTGAAACTTCTTTGAAGTGTTACTAAATGTGTCACGTACTTCAAATGGCATACAAACTGTACAAATCAGAAAAGTAGTTTCTTAAGCATTACAAATCCCACATTGCTGTAGAGTTCTACATCTCAATCACATAAAATCACCATTTTGCCTCTACATTGGTCTGTTTGAATTGAGTTTTGTACCCAAATGTCTTGGCATGTGCGCTGAGAATAATAGTCTAAAGGTCCATTCAGATCTACAGTTAGGGACCACCATTAAATCACCAGCAATTGGGCAGTGTTAGGGCTTAATTAGCTTGGCAGCAAGTCATTTAGGGCTTTTTTTTTATCATACTTCTTTTACCTATTGCCATTCAAACCTATTAACTTCTTGTAGGTAGATACCCCTATCATCATACACTAATGCATCTTGGTTCGTGATATGTGGCTGAAAGTTAACAAATGATGAAGTTTCATGATTTGGCGATAGTCCTTTGCCGCCTTCAACTCATCTCCTTCATTTGAAAATTGTGTGTTGTCTGTGAGAGCTACTCACTTCTTCCTATGTGATCTCTGTGAGTTGCTTTTTGTGTCACTTATGAGCTTTCACTATGCTTCAAGCTTTTGGAGTTGCATTCAAGTAGGTCAAGTTTTCATAGTGGCACTCTTGTTGCAATTCAAGTTCTTGATGTTCTCAATAGCCTTCACATTCATGTTGTCGAACATCTATCAAAGCTTTTGCATTTGATTTGTAGACCTATTTAGTTTCTCTAGCCATTTTTTGTAGTGTAACACTCTTGTTTCTTTCTATTATCTATTTTTATTTTCTTATTTTGCATTTTTTTTTTCATGATTTGCATTTGTGAGCTCAATAGAAGATATTTGTTTACTAAACCAATTTATACATGTCATTATGCAATTGTAAGAGTTTTTGATTCTTTGTTTTGAAAATGAGACTAAGACCTTGGGACATATGAGGGAATTTTTGGCCACTAACAAGTTCATGATTAAAAAGAATGTTGTGGGCTTGGATTTTTTTAGATTGTCTTGCAATATGAGTCTTGATGACTAAATGAAAGCTACAAGTACTATTTGGTATTCAAACTTTTTTATGACACAACATGATGATCAAAGGTGGGTTGAACCTTTTCGAGTGACTAGAGTCATTTTGTAAATCGTGAAAAAGTTACAACCTTTAATTGAAAAGATACACCAAATGAAAATTTGTTATTTTATTACCATTTGAGTTGCTTGTTTTTTTTCAAACTTGCACATGGTGCTAATTATTTTAATGCAATGAGATGTTTGCCATTTGAAAGTTTTCCATCAATATCTTGTTACATAAGTTTGTTTCTGCAATTAATGTTGTGTTTAAAATCCAAATTCAATGGCCACAATGGAAAAATTGTCCTAAGTGATGGTTGGTTTCAAAGATTGGTGTAGTTTCCTTTCATTCATGGTGTAATCAATTGCACACATATTCATATTCAAAAACTCAATGGTGTTTTTGTTGTAGATTGTACTATTCTTATAAGTCCAAAGCCTACAACATATAACTTTAAACAAGGTGTAATCACAATTTTAAAAAACCATTAGTAGTAAGGTCAAAATCTTTATTGAAAACTATAATGTACATGTGGCCTACATATATTGGTTTATTAAATACCAAAATTACATTTAAAATACATTTCTTCGTCTTTTAAATATAGTTTTTAGATTAGGTTTTTTTCCACACCTTTGATTGAAATAGGTCATAACATCGTGTCATTAATATAATGTGTTAAAATATGTTGTATTATGTACCTCCAAGAAGGATGATGCTTTTGAAATCTCCCAACCTTTCTTCTTCTTTCATCACATAATTTAAAACTTTCCCAATAAGGATAAAGAGGTAGGGGGCTAAAAGACAACCCTACCTAATGCCCTTCTTGATTTTAAAAGCCTTTATAATCCTACCATTGATGTAAATTGTAACCTCAACATCTTGGAACATAAGTTTCAATATCACAATGAACTCCACCATCATGCCCACTTTTTCCAAAGCCATGAACACAAACTTACATTATCTCACTTTACAAGACTTTGGTGAAATTCAATTTGAAAAGAATTAATGATTAACTAAAGTGTTTAACCCAATCAATTATTCCATGAATGAGTAACATGTCATCAAGGATGTATTTAAATGGGATAAATATAGACTAATTTGTATCTATCACCTTCATAAGGACAAGTTGAATTTTCAATTGCAAGACTTTAACAAGATATTTTTGTAAAATACATTTAAAAGTGTTATATTTAACCACCAATTATTCATATTTTTCTTCTTTCCAAATATAAACAATAGAAATATCAAGCTCATGTTCACTCCATTGGGAAGACAACCCTCTTTGATTGTTGTCCCAATCATCATTTTTTAAAACTTATAAATTCCACCGCAGTTTATTGTAAAACTTACAAGAAGCCCCTTTTAGTTCATCTTTCCAAAAATTAACAACTCCACTCCCATTCTTAAAAGCATATATCATTTTCGTACTAGTCTTTAACTTGGCTATTGAAAAGAAACATTTAGTGATAATGAAACCTTTGTGCATTCATTTGAGTATGGCACGAATTCTTTGCCCTTGAACCACTTTAATATCTTCTAAATCTTGGACTTTTTTTTTCTCAAGTTCCCCAAATTTTGCTACAACTTCGTGTTATGCACCAAATTTTACAACATTTCCCTACACCAACTCCAATGGGCTTTTCAATTTTCCCTTATTTTTAAGGAAATGCTATTTTTTGAATTTGTAAAATTCTTTATAGAATTTAGTAACCCTTCTCATCTTTGTAAAGAATGGTGTTGTTAGAGGGTAAATTCCACCTCCTTTTGCGGGGTCAATTAAGCTAGTATGACAACCTAGTAAGTTTAAAAATTTGTTGGTGATAGGTTTATGGTTTACCACTAACTAAACTAGTGCCAATTAGTTAAATTAGATTCCTAAAAGGCAAGGAGTTGGTTAATGAAGCGGAATTTGGGGAAAGACTTGGAGTGCCACTAATTTAAGAAGACATGAAATTCCCATCTGTGCATGGACGGTGGGGAAATCTAGGGAGGAACATTTTTTGCATAAGGGGGAGCTTGGGGTTTATGTTGGCTATGGTGTGAGAAGAAGTTAGAATGGGAAACAATTGTTGTATTTTGGCAAGGTCATTAAGTGAGGTTTATTGACGCACTCCCAAGTTTCGGGTTAAACCCACTTGAGGGTCTAATTATGTTGAGTTGCGGAAAGTTGGGACTTGAGGGGTGCTCCGACTTCCAACACTAAAAGGGGGTAAAGGGGCGTGCTAGAAGTCCTGGGATTAGACTAGGAAGATGGACTAGAAGATCAAGCTTGAATCTGCATCCAAAAACCAACCACAAAGGGTTAGTTAGCATTCAGGAACACCC